>Ga0326597_10001248_pt1 | contig 41681 bp, 51 predicted proteins | sample RVTome_12_FD_203789 | JGI IMG/M metagenome (GOLD analysis project Ga0326597, IMG submission 203789) | Soil microbial communities from uranium-contaminated site in the Upper Colorado River Basin, Wyoming, United States - RVT100D185 | ecosystem: Environmental > Terrestrial > Soil > Contaminated >... | reverse complement strand
CACCGGCACCCGAATAGACCCCACCCCCATCGCCACCCCACCCCGGCCCCCGAGACCAGGCCACCCCCACCCCGCCTACCCTCGAGCCCATGGCCCGACACTGCAACGGCAACCCCTACTGCCCCAACCCACCACTCCGCAACGGCCGATGCCCCACCCACCTCGCCGAAGCCAACACCCGACTCCACCCCCGCGCCCGCTTCTACTCCTCCCCCGAATGGCGCCGACTCCGCACCCGCATCCTCCACCTCGAACCCGCATGCCGCGCATGCGGCACCCAAGCCACCGACGTCGACCACATCATCGGCATCGAAGACGGCGGCGCCCCCCTCGACCCCGAGAACCTGCAACCCCTTTGTGCGCCCTGCCACGCGCGCAAGACCCGAGCCGAGGTCGAAGCTCGCCGAGCTCGAGGGTAGGGGAGTCGAGATTCTGCGCGCGCCCCGCCCGCCACCGTCGGCCAGGAGCGCAACCGCTCCCAACCGATTCACTCCCCACGAAACCCAAAACCGCTACGTTCTAGGGCATGCGCGCCACCCTCGTCGCCGGCCCTCCGCTCGGCGGAAAGTCCACCTACGTCGCCGACCGGCGCCAAGAAGGCGACGTCGTCATCTGCCGCGACTCCCTCTACCAGGCCATCACCGGCCGGCCCGAGCATGACCACGATGACGGCGCGGCGGCCATCGTCCTCGAGGCCTTCTCGGCCATGCTTCGCACGATCGCCGAAGGTCGAAGCCGAGCTCGTCACGCCTGGGTTATCTCCGGCTCGCCCGAGGGGCAAGAGCGGCTCCGCATCGCCGGCCAGCTTGAGGCCGATGTTGTTCTCGTCACGGCCGGCGACGAGGAGCTCCGCCGGCGAGCTCGAGCGGAGCGGCCGGCCGACTGGCTCCACTACGTCGACGTCTGGCTCTCCCGGTTCTCGCCTTGCGGCCTCGACCGCATCGTCCGCACCGGATAGAGCGCGCGGATACGCTCGCGGCATGCGCGCCAACGCCTCCAATAAGGCCCGACGGCCCGGTTCCCCGAACCCCGCCCGGCTCGATGCCGAGGCCGACGAGGTTGAGGATGCGTTGGCGCGCCGTACCGATGCGGCGACGAAGGCCGAGGAGGAGCTCGCGGACCGTCGAGCTCGGCGCCGATGAAGTCGGGACCGAAGCCGGCGCCGTCGAATGTTGTCGCCATCTCGCCCGGCGGTATCGCGAATCCTCGCCGCGTGGCGGAGCGTCGGCGCGACGAGCGTGCGGTCCCGGCGGCGGAGCGGACGGCGCCTCCCGCGTACCTGTCTCGAGCGGCGAAAGTCTTGTGGCGCGCGCACGTTCCGCTCATGGTGAGCGAGACCCCGGACCTCATTGCCGATCGTGACCTCCCGGTCTTGGCTCTCCTCTTCGAGCACCTGGCGACGGCGCAGGCGGCGGCGCGCGCGTTGCGCGGCAAGGGCGGCCACCTCGAGCTCCTCGACCGTGACGAGGGGAATCACAATCGGCTTCGGAAGCATCCGGCGGCGGAGATCCTCCGGCAGCACTCCGGTGCCGCGCTCTCCCTCGCCCGTGATTACGCGATGACGCCGGCGTCTCGGCTCTCCCTCAAGCTCGGCGCCCTCGTCGATGTCGAAGACGACGATGACGACGCCGATGGCATCTTCGACGCCTAGGAAGCCGACCCGGAAGAGCATCGAGCGGATCGTCCCCGGCCTTCTCGGCTGGCTCGAGGCCGATGGGCGCGACATCGAAGCGGAGCTCGCCGAGCTCGTCCCGCCGTTGCATATGACGCCGGCGCCGTCGACCGCGGCGCGTGCGGCCGGCGTGCATTTCGACCTCGACGCCGTCGTCCGTTTCATACGGTTCGCCCGGAAACTCCGCCATATCAAGGGGCGGAAATTCGCCGGCCGGCGACTCGAGCTCGACCTCTGGCAACTGGTCTACGTCTTCGGTCCGGTTCTTGGCTGGAAAGGCGCCGATGGGCTCCGCCTCTATCAGGAGCTCTTCGAGGAAGTCCCTCGCAAGAACGGCAAGGCTCTCGACCCGTCGACGCCGATCGCGACGCCGTCGGGATGGTCGATCATGGGAGCTCTCGCAGTCGGAGACGAGGTCTTCGGAGACGACGGCGCGCCGTGCTCCGTCACGGACGTCGCCGACTGGATCGATCGCCCGCGGTTCGCGGTGACGCTTGACGACGGCGACACGATCGTTGCCGACGCTGCCCACGAATGGGTGGTAACGATCTGGGGGTACGACCGGATCGTTACCACCCTCGACCTCGAAGGCCTTGTCGCCGGCACCGGCTCTCCGAGCATCGACGTAGCGCGGCCTCTCGAACTTCCCCCGGTGCTCCTCCCCGTCGACCCCTACACCCTCGGCGTCTGGCTCGGCGACGGCGCCACCGACTGCGGCCGCGTCACGAACGCCGACCCCGAGGTATGGGACGGCATCCGAGAATCATGGAGAGTCGGCGACCCCCCACCGTCGGCGCCACTGACCCGCACCGTCTACGGGCTCGCCGCGCATCTTCGCAGCATCGGCGTCCTCGGAGCGAAACACATCCCGCTCGTCTACCTCCGGGCCGGCATCGAGCAGCGGCGCGCGGTCCTCGCCGGGGTCATCGACTCCGACGGCCACGTCACACAGAGCGGCCAATGCGAGATCACTCTCACCAACGCTCGGCTCATGGACGACGTCGTCGCCCTCGTCCGCACCCTCGGCTACAAGCCACGCGTCTCGGAGTCGGCAGCAGTCCTTGACGGCCGCGAAGTGGGCCGCCGGTACCGGCTCAGCTTCTTCCCCTGGGCTGACGACAAGCTCGCGCGCATCCCCAGGAAAGCGGCTCGAATGCGCGACCGGCCCGAATCTCGGACCCGTTCCATGCGCCGACACGTTACAGCGGTCACCCCCATCGATCCTGGCCCCACCCGGTGCATCGAGGTCGATTCACCCTCGCATCTCTTCCTCGCTGGCGCATCGATGACCCCGACACACAACTCGACGAACTGCGCGGCGCTCGCGCTCTATCTCTTGAGCGCGGATCGCGAGCCCGGCGCGGAAGTCATCTCCGCGGCGAAGGACCGAGCCCAGGCGCGCGCGGTGTTCGATGTCGCGGCGCGGATGGCGGAGAAGTCGCCGGAGCTCTCGAAGCGGCTCCATATCACGCGCCTCACCGGCGCGATCACGTTCGAGGCCACGGCGAGTACCTACAACGTCGTGTCCTCCGACCGTGGCGGCGACCGGAAACACGGCCTCAACCTCCACGGCGCCATCGTCGACGAGCTCCACGTCATCACCGACCGTGAACTCATCGGCACCCTCGAGACTTCGACCGGCTCCCGCGAGCAACCCCTCATCGCCTACATCACCACCGCCGGTATCGAATCGGAGTCGCCGGTATGGGCCGAGAAGCGGAAGGCCGTCGTCGACGCCTCGGCCGGCGTCACTGTCACCGGCGGAACGTGGGGGGTCATCTTCGCCGCGGCGCCGAAGGTCGCGACGTCCGGCGCGTGGAAACTCGAGGAGACCTGGCGCGCCGCGAACCCCGGCTACGGCCGCTCCGTCCGGCCCGAGTACCTCAAGAAGGAAGCCCTCAAGGCCGAGCGGTCCGCGGCCGCGCTCAACCGTTTCCTCCGCCTTCACCTCGGCATCCCGCAAGACGCGCTCTCGTCCTGGGTCGACATCGGCGCCTACGACCGTTCCGCCTCGATCGTCGACGAGCTCGAACTCCACGGCCAACGGTGCTACGCCGGCCTCGACCTCTCCTCGAGCCTCGACCTCTCCGCGCTCGTCCTCGTCTTCCCCGACGAGGCCGACGAGACCATCGACGTCATGGCCCGATTCTGGACGCCTGGCGACACGCTCGAGGCCCGCTCGACGAAGGACCGAGCCGACTACGGCGCGTGGCGCGACGCCGGCTTCCTCACCGCGACGCCCGGCGAGACCATCAACCTCGACTTCGTCGAAGCCGAACTCCTCGAGCTCCTCCATGGCCACGACTTGCGCGCGGTCGGCTACGACCCATGGGGATCCCTCCAACTTCGGAGCCATCTCGAGGAGGCCGGCGTCCCCATCTTCGACGTCCGGCAAGGCTTCGCCTCCCTCTCGCCGCCCATGAAACTCGCCGAGGCCCTCATCTACGAGCGGCGCCTCCGCCATGGCGGCCATCCCGTCCTCCGGTTCTGCATCTCCAATACGACCGTCGCGCTCGACCCGGCCGGCAACATCAAGCCCGACCGGAAGCGGTCCCGGTCCCGGATCGACGGCACCCTCGCCCTCCTCATGGCCCTCTCCGAATGGCAACGCGACGTCGCCGGCGGCCGCTCCGCCTACGAGGACCGCGACGTCGACGTCGTCGCGGGATAGCCTCCGCGCCATGCCGATCCTCACGCGCCGCCCTCATGCGTAAGCCCTGGCTGCGCGTCGCCGAGCTCGACCGCGTCCTCGTCAACCTCAAGACCGGCACCGCGATCGCCGGCGTGCTCTGGCAGCAGCGCCGAGGCCTCCTCATCCTCCGCAACGCCACCCTCTACCGCCCGGACGGCGTCACCAACGACCTCGACGGAGACGTCCTCATCGAGGTCGACAACGTCGACTTCGCGCAACGGCTCGCGCCGCCGACCGCCTAGGAGGCCCCCGCCATGCCCTTCGTCTCCTCCGGCGGCACCGTCGTCACCGCCAACGCCCCCTCGAGCCTCTTCTCGCGGCCCCTCACCATCACCACCTATACCGGCCTCTCCGCGTCGTATGAGGCCATTTACCGCTCGCAACCCAACGTCCGCACCGTCGTCGACTTCATTGCGCGCAACATCGCCGGCATCACGATCCGCACCATGCGCCGCGTCTCCGAACGTGAACGCCGCTACGAGCGTGGCCACCCCCTCGACCAACTCCTCCGCCGGCCCGCGCCTGGCGTCTCCCGGTTCCGTTTCATGCGCGACTTCGTCTCCGACTTCCTCGTCTTCGACGACGCCTTCGCCCTCAAGGCCAACGTCGACGGCCACCGCGCGCTCATCCGTTACCCCTCGCGGCTCGTCGAGCCCGTCGGCGGTCTCATGTCGCCGTCCGGTTTCCGGCTCCTCGGCGAGGCCGGCCAACCCGTCTGGCCCGCCGAGAACGTCCTCCGCCTCGTCGGCTACAACCCGGACGGCACCGCCACCGGCATCTCGCCCATCGAGACCCTCCGACAGATCCTCGCCGAAGACCTCGCCGCCACCGAGTACCGCGAGCAATTCTGGCTCCGACACGCCCGCTCCGCCGCCTACATCTCCCGGCCCGCCGAAGCCCCCCGATGGACCGACGCCGCGCGCGACCGCTTCACCGCCAGCTTCGGCGCCGCGTGGTCCGGTCTCGGCCCCTCCGCCGGCGGCACGCCCCTCCTCGAGGACGGCATGCGCCTCGAGCCGATCACCCAAACCGCCCAGGAATCCGAGTACCTCGGCGCCCGGAAACTCTCCCGCGTGGAATGCGCGAGCGCCTACCACGTCCCCCCGTCGTCGGTCGGCGCCGTCGAAGGCTCGAGCTACGCCAGCATCGACGCCGACCACCGCGCCCTCTATCAGGACGCCTTCGGGCCGCTCTTCACCCACCTCGCCGAAGAATTCCTCGTCCAACTCCTCCCCGACGTCTCCACCGTCTCGGCCGACTTCGAGGAACTCGAGCTCGAATTTCAGATCGCCGAGAAGCTCCGCGGGTCCTTCGTCGAGGAGGCCGAGGCCCGCACCCGCGCCGCCGGCGGCCCCTGGACTACCCGCGGTGAGATCCGAGCCGAAGCCGGACTCCCACCCCTCCCCGACGACGCCGGCGCCGACGAGCTCATCGTCCCCCTCAACGTCACCACCGGCGGCCTCGCCTCACCCCTCGACACCGGCCCGACGTCCGGTGGCAACACCCTCGCCCTCCCCACCGGCGGCACGAAGGCCCGCTCGAAGGTCCGCGCCGTCCCCACCTACGTCGACCCGTGGCAGGCCCGCCACGCCGAACTCATCGGCGACTTCATGGCCACGCGCACGCCCGCGGTTCTCACCGCGCTCCGCGGTGGCGACACCCCCGCCGAAGCCCTCGGCCTCGACGCCAACGGCCGGCCCTCCGCATGGGACACCGACCTCTCCAACCTCCTCGGCGGCCTCGCCCTCGAAGTCGCCGCCGAAGCCGGCGGCCCCATCGCCGAGACCTTCGGCGCCACCTACGACATCACCGGCGCCGAAGAATGGCTCCTCAACAACGCGCGCATCGCCGCCGAGGAATACAACCGCATCACCGTCGAGCGCGTCACCGACGCGTTCGCCGCGCCCGCCTCGTCTGGTCTCCGAGCCCTCGCCAAGGAACTCATCGACGAACTCGAACTCGACGACCCCGACCCCGTCGACCTCGCCGAGGATGCCCTCACCGCCGCCGGCGCCTGGCGCGCGACCGCGATGGCGCGCGACCGCGTCTTCGGCGTCACGAACTTCGCCCGCTCCGACGCCGCCGAACAGTCCGGCGCCGGTACGAAAACCTGGCTCGTCTCATCCGGCAACCCCCGCGCCTCGCATGCGGCTATGGACGGCGAGACCGTCGCCATCGGCGAGACTTTCTCGAACGGCGGACTCTGGCCCGGAGATCCCGGCCTCGGCGCCGACGAAGTCGCCGGATGCTCATGCCTCGTCGACTTCTCGCGATAGGAGCAAAATGCCATGACCACCGCAACCCGCCGCAAGGCCGTCCTCCCCGTCTACGGCTTCAAGGCCGCGTCCGGCCCCGCCGGCACCTTCGAGGCCGTGGTCTCGGTCTTCGGGAACGTGGACCTGGGCGGAGATCGTGTCCAACGCGGCGCGTTCGCGCGCACCCTCGAGGAATGGGACGCGAGCGGCGACCCCATCCCCGTCATCTTCTCCCACCGATGGGATGACCTCGACGCCCATATCGGCATCGTCGAGGAGGCCGCCGAACTCGCGCCCGGCGACGAGCGGCTCCCCGCCGAACTCGCCGCGAACGGCGGCCTATGGGTCAAGGCCGCCCTCGACATCGAGGAGCCCTTCGCGTCGCGCGTGTTCACCCTCCTCGAGCGCCGCTCCCTGCGCGAATTCTCCTTCGCGTTCGACATCGCACCGAACGGCGCGCGTCAGGCCTCCGACGGCGTCACCGACCTCGTCGACCTCAACCTCCACGAGCTCGGCCCGACGTTGAAGGGTATGAACCCCGAGACCGCGCTCCTCAACGCGAAGACGCTCCGCCTTGCGGATGTCTCCGGTCTGACGCCGGCGCAAGTCCTCGTCGAGGCCACCCTCAAGGCCCTCGAACTCGACGCCGAACCGAAGAGCGCGGGAACCATCACCGTCGACGTCGTCGCCGACACCACGAAACTCCGCGCGGCTCTCGCCGAACTCCACGCCGGCGAGAGCATCATCACCTCGGCCCAACTCGCCGAGCTCAAGGTCTCCGGCCGGCCGTCCGGCTCCCTCGAAGAGACCTTCCTCGACCCGCTCCGCGCCGCCGTCCTCGCCTGGGCCGCGGACGCCTACGGCTCCGACCTCTACGCCGTCCACATCGACGCCACCTTCCCCGACGAGGAGCGGCTCGTCGTCATCGCGGAACGGTGGGAAGACCCCTACGGCGAAGGCCCCCTATGGGAGCTCAACTACACCTCCGACGAAGACGGCCGCTACGTCATCGGCGCCGCCCAGGAAGTCGACGCCGTCATCACCATCACCCCGAAGGAGCGGAAGCTCACGGCGGCGAAGCGGGCTGGCTCCGGTCTCGTCGACGTCCTCGTCGTCCCCGCCAAGGCCGAGCGGAGCCTCGAGGCCGCCAAGGCCCTCGACGCCATCACCCGCGCCGAACTCGACCTCGCCGACGACTAGATCCACACCCGCGCCGCCCCGCCCGGCTATCGTCCGCGCCGTTCACCAACTTCACCCCGACCCACCCGGAGGCCGGCATGCCCACCATCACCCCCTCAGCACCGGCGCACGCCGAACTCCGAGCCGAGGCGAAGGCCAAGCTCGAGAAGGCGTCGGCCATCGCGGCGAAGGCCGACGACGCCGGCCGTGACTTCACGCCGGAGGAACGCGGCGAAGTCAAGACCCTCATCGAAGAGGCCCGCGACCTCAAGGCCCGCGCCGACGAGGCCGCCGGCGACTCCGAGCTCCGCAAGACGATGTCGGAGCTCGGCTCCGGTCTCACCGTCGAGCACGTCACCGCGACCGACCCGGACCTCCTCGGCAACCCGCTCGGCGGCCGCCGGTCGCGCAAGAGCCTCGGCGAGCGGTTCGTCGAGAACCCGGACTACAAGGCGTGGTTCAACACGATCGCGCCCAACGGCCAGATTCCCGACAAGGCCAAAGGCCTCACCTCCCCGGCCCTGGAATTCGGCGGCTTCAAGGACATCATCGGCTCCGGCGACCCCGACCGCGCGGCCGGCGCGTCGCCGCTCCTCGTCAACGACTGGCGAGGCCTCCTCGACCTGGGCACCGACCAACGGCCGCTCACCGCCGCCAACCTCATCACCGGCGGTACGACCACCTCCGACGTCATCGAATACGCCCGCATCACCGGCTTCACCAACAACGCCGCAATGGTGGCGGAGGCCTCCGGTACCTCCGGCGGCGACGGCTCCGGTGACGTCACCGGCACGAAGCCCGAGTCCGACATGGCGCTCGAGAAGGTCACCACGAACGTCGGGACCCTGGCCCACTGGATCCCGGCCACGAAGCGGGCACTCTCCGACGCCGGCCAGATCCGCACCCTCATCGACAACTTCCTCCGGTACGGCCTCCTCGAGATCGTCGAAGACCAGATCGTCGGCGGCGACGGCACCGGCGACAACTTCGAGGGGATCCTCACCGTGTCCGGCACGCAGGACCAGGCCTTCGACACCGACATCCTCACCACCACCCGCAAGGCCCGCACGAAGGTCCGCACCGTCGGCCGCACCACCCCGACCGCGTACCTCCTCAACCCGGCCGACAACGAGGAAATCGACCTCACGAAGGACGACAACGGCGGCTACTACTTCGGCGGCCCCGCCGGCATGGGCGTGCAGACCCTTTGGGGACTCCCCCGCGTGGAGTGTGAGGCCGTCCCCGAAGGCACCGGCATCGTCGGGAACTTCCGCATGGCGGTCCTGTGGGACCGTGAGGCCTCGAGCATCATGGCTTCGGACTCCCATGCGGACTTCTTCATCCGCAACCTCGTCGCGATCCTCGCCGAGATGCGCGCCGCGTTCGGCATCATCCGGCCTTCCGCGTTCGTCGTCATCGACCTCGCGGCCGGTTCGTAACCCACCCGCCCCCGACACGGCGGCCCGGAGGCCGGCGCGCCGCGGTTGAGTCCATCGTCCTCACCGCAGCGCGTCGGCCTCTGCGCGTCGTAGGCTCCCCGCCGATGCCCTCGTCCCTCCTCGCCCTCGCGCCGTCGATCGTCGCCCTCGTCGCCGATAGGGCCCGCGAGCTCGGCCGGCCCATCACCGTCCTCGACGTCGGAGTCGGCCGCGGCAAGTACGGCCTCCTCTGCCGCGAGTACCTCGGCGACCGGCTCGAAGCCATCGACGGCATCGACGCCGAACCCCGCTACCTCGCCGAGGCCCCCTGGCTCGAGGAGCTCTACCGCTTCCTCGGCGAAGAAGACATCGTCGACCTCGTCCGCGAGCGCGACTTCACCGCCCACGCGTACGACCTCGTCCTCATGGTCGACGTCTTCGAACACCTCGACGACTTCGACGCCGCGCTCGTCATCCGTCGCCTCATCCCGCCCGTCATCATCTCGACGCCGCGCGACTACTTCCAGAACCCCGAGCACCGCACCCACCCGACCGAGAACCACCGCTCGCACTGGTCCGCGGCGACCATCGCCGCCTACCGGCCCCTCGACCGTGAAGACGTCGACGCGCTCGCCACGTTCGGCGCCGTCCTCGTCCGATGCGCGCCGCTCCCATGACGCGCGCCGTCATCACCGGCACCGGCCATAGCGGCACCGCCTGGATCGCGCGAGCCCTCAACCTCGCCGGTATCGCCGCCACCCACGAAGGCATCTTCACCCTCACCCGCCGCCCGGACCCCTGGCCCGCCGCGCTCACGGCCGACGTCTCTCTCGCCGCCACGCCCTATCTCGCGGCCCTCGACGTTGACATCGTCCCCGTTGTCGTCGTCCGCGACCCGCTCGAAGTCCTCAACTCCTTCCTCCGCGGCTGGACGTTCGCCGCGTCTTGCCCCTGCCATCCCGACACCCCCCGAGCCCATCTCGACTCGCCGCTCGGCCGCTTCATTGCCCGGCACGTCTCCCTCCCGTCGGCCGAGCTCGACGCGACCGCGCGATACGTCACCGACTGGCACCGCCTCGCCACCGCCATCCGGCCCGACGCGGCCGTCCTCCGCATCGAAGACCTCAACGGCGAAGGCCTCGCCGAACTCCTCGACGTCTTCGACGCCGGCCACGTCGCCCGCTACCTCCACGAACTCGAGCTCCTCCCCACCGACTACAACGCCCACGGCCCCACCGGCCTCAACCGTCCCCCGTTCTCATGGTCGACGCTCCCCGGCTCCGCCGCCACCGACGCCCTCCGTGGCCACGCCGACCGGCTCGGCTACTGACCCCGCCGTGAGAGTCCTCGCACACGTCCACAAGTACCCCCCGCTCCACGGCGCCGGCGCCGAATGGATGTTGCACACGATGCTCCGCCGGCTCGTCGAGCGCGGCGACGACGTCTTCGTCAACATCTACGACCAACGCCTCGCCTCCTACCGGCTCCACGGCGTCAACGTCATCACCGACGCCCGGCCCCGCGACCTCGCCGCGATGGCGGCCGAAGCCGACGTCGTCGTCACCCACCTCGACCGCACCGCCGACGCCGTCAAGGCCGCGCGTCAGGCCCGCCGGCCTCTCTGCCACGTCGTCCATAACGACCGTCAAGTCGCCTATCACCACGTCAAGCCCGGCGACGACGTCCTCCTCGCGATCAACTCGCAATGGATCACCGACGCGCTCGACTGGCCCGGCCGCCAAGTCCTCGTCCGGCCACCCGTCCGCACCGCCGACTACACCCTCGAGCGCGACCCGGCGGCCGCCGAGTACGTCACCCTCGTCAACATGACCCTCGAGAAGGGCTCCGGCGTCCTCCGCGACATCGCGCGCGCCCACCGCGCGCGCCGCTTCCTCGGAGTCGTCGGCGCGTATGGCACCCAAGACGTCCGCCGTCAACCGGCCAACGTGACCATCGGCCAACACACCGCGAACATCCGCGACGACGTCTACGCCCGCACGCGCGTCCTCCTCATGCCGAGCGGCTACGAATCATGGGGAAGAGTCGCCGTCGAGGCCGCCACCTCCGGCGTCCCCACCATCGCCCACCCCACGCCCGGCCTCGTCGAGGCCCTCGGCCCCGCCGGCATCTTCGCCGACCGGCACCGCCGCAACGACTGGCTCGAAGCCCTCGACGCGCTCGACGACCCGGACGTCTACGCCGCGGCGAGCGGACGCGCGCGAGCACGCGCCACCGAACTCGAAGCCATCACCGACCGTGACCTCGACGCCTTCGAAGCCGCGCTCGACCTCCTCGTCTCCGACGCCGGCGGCCCCTACGATGCCCCCATGAGCATCTTGAGCTCCGCCCGCGACCGGACCGTCTGCCCCGTATGCGGCGCCGGAGGTTGCGCGTGTTCTCCCGCCGCGGTCCGCTCGGCCATGAGAGGCCGTCCCGTCGGCGACTTCGAAGACGCCCCCCGAGCCGGTGGTCCCCTCAAGGTCTACCGGACCCACCGCGGCGACTTCCGCCTCAACGATGCCGCGGCCGCCGCTCAAGGTCTCATCCCCGCCGGCGACGAACTCGCGCCGCGCCTCGTCTCCCCGCTCTCGTCCGTCCTCGACTCCGAGACCTTCGGCTGGCTCGCCGCCAGGTACCGGGCCTCCGACGTCAAGGCCCGCGGGGACTTCCTCGCCGCCCTCGCCATCGTCCGCCCCGCCGTCTACGCCACCAAGGCCGTCGACCTCGCCAAGGACCACCTCTCCGCCGCTACGGCACCCCCTAGGCCCGCCGAGGCTCCCGAGGCCCAAGACCCCCCGGACGCCCCCACCGGCGCAGAGACACCCCCCGACGGCCGCATCGGAGACGTTCTCGCCTGGGTCGGCACCGACCCCGCCCGCGCCAAGGCCGCCATCGCCACCGAAACCGCCCTCGGCGGCAAGAATCGGCCCACCCTCCTCGCCGAGCTCCGCAAGGTCGAAAGGCCCGCCGCATGATCGCCACCGCCGACGAGCTCGCCACCTTCCTCGGCGTTGCGCCCTACACCGGCGCCGCCCTCGAGCAAGCCGAACTCGCCCTCGACCTCGCCGAAGGCATCATCAAGGCCGAACTCGACCAGGCCCTCGCCGAAGTCATCGACGACACCGTCACCCTCGCCGGCACCGGCGGCACCGAGCTCCTCCTCCCCGAGCTCCCCGTCACCGAAGTCACCGACGTCACCGTCAACGATCCCGCCGACGCCGACCCCCTGGCCCTCACCGCCGACGAGGACTACATCGCCGACCTCGGCGACGACGGCCGGCGCGGGATCCTCCGCCGCCGCGGGACACGTTGGCCCGGCCCCACCGGCACGATCACCGTGACCTACACCCACGGCTACGCCGACGGCACCGGCTACGCCGCGAGCACGATGCCCCCCGCCCTCAAGGCCGTCGCGCTCACCCTCGCCGTCCGCGCGAAGAGCAACCCCGCCGGCCTCACCCAAGAGACCGTCGGCCGATGGTCCGGCGCCTACGGCGGCCGCGGCTTCGACCTCACCGCCGCCGACAAGCTCGTCCTCGAGCGGTTCCTCCCCGGCCGGCGCGCATGAGCATCCCCCTCGGCTCCCTGCCCCACGCGCTCCTCGTCACCCACCGCACCGCCGGCACCCCCGACGGCTACGGCAACGAAGTCCTCATCGCCGGCACCACCGAAACCGTCCGCGGCCGCGTCGACATCGTCTCCACCACCGAGCAACTCGCCGACCGGAACGAGCAACGCGAACGGTACGACCTCGTCATCGCGCCCACCGCCGCACCCGTCGAAGGTATCGACCTCATCACCTGGACCGACGAAGGCATCGACCTCGAACTCGAAGGCCCCGCCGTCCCCGTCTACGACTCCGGCGCACCGCATCACCTCGAAGGCACCGCCTACCGGACGCGCGGCTAATGCCCAAGAACCTCGGCACCACCGTCATCCTCCGGCCCGACTTCGAGCGCGCGATCCTCCGCTCCACCGACGTCGAAGGCTTCCTCCAAGAACTCGCCGACGAGGCCGCCGAATACGCCAAGGACTCTGCCGCGTACCGCTCCGGCCACCTCGAAGGCGGCATCGAAGCCCAGGTCGTCCTCTCCGACGACTCTGGCGGCCTCGTCGGCCGTGTCGTCTCCAAGGACTTCAAATCCCTCTGGCTCGAACTCGGCACGCGCCGCACCCGCGCCCAACCGTATCTACTCCCCGCGCTCGAGGCCGTCGTCCCCGGCGTCAACATCTCCCGCCGGTAACCTCCGACGTCATGGCGAACTATCCCGGCGCCGCTCCCGCGCTCCCCGACATCACCGACGCGACGCCCTGGGATCAACACGCCGAAGACCACGAACTCGAACGCGAGGAAATCAACGCGATCGGCGCCGACATCGTCGCCGCGCTCGACGGCGAAGCCAACCTCGTCGACCGGCTCAACGCCATCATCGCCCTCACCGGCGGCGGTCTCACCCTCTCCGGCGACCCGGCCCTCGCGCTCGGCGCCGCGGCGGCTGGCAGCACTGGCGAAGCGTCCGACGCCGGCCACGTCCACCCGATGCCCAACGCCGCGGACGTCGGAGCCGACGCGGGCGGCGCTGCAGCCGCCGCGCAAGCCGCAGCGGAGGCCACCGCCGACGCCGCGCTCGGCGTCCACGCCGGCATCGTTGACGGCACCGCCCACGGCATCGCCGGTCTCATCGCCGCCGCGCTCGCCGCCGCGCAGGCCTACGCCGACGCCGGCGACGCGGCGCTCGTCGATTCGAGCCCCGCCGTCCTCGACACCCTCAACGAACTCGCCGCCGCGCTCGGCGACGACCCGAACTTCGCCACCACCATCACCAATCTCATCGGCACGAAGCAACCCTCCTCGGCCGAACTCGACGCCATCGCCGCGCTCACCGGCACCGCCTTCGGCCGGTCTCTCCTCGAACTCGTCGACGCGCCCGCCGCCCGCACCCTCCTCGCCCTCGGCGACCTCGCCACCGGCAACACCGCCTCCGACGTTCCCATCGTCGACACCGGCGGCAACTTCACCGCCACCGAAGTCGAAGGCGCCCTCGCCGAACTCGCCGCGTCATCCGGCGGCACCGACATCCGCCGCGGCGACACCGCCAGCGCCGGCGACCCCGCCACCTACCCCGGCGAGCTCTACGCCACCACCGACACCCTCGAGCTCCTCTACTCCACCGGCCTCGCATGGGAGAAAGTCGCCGACGTCGGGAAACTCCCCGCCTTCGCCGCCGCCATCCTCCTCGGCCACTCCTACACCCAAATCGGGGCCAACACCTACGCCACCCGCTTCGCCAACTGGACGCGCCGCTTCCTCGGCGCCCTCGGCGTCCCGCCCGACGAAACCTTCCCATGGGGCCAATCGGCCGGTCGCGCGATCGTGCCCCACGACTACGCCCCCGCGACATTCGAAGGTTCCGGTATCGGGACCGTCATGCGGTACATCCACCCGGATCACTCCTACAACACCGCCGGCGAAGACGGCGACAACGCCGACTCCCGAGCCTTCCCCGCGCTCGCCATCATCGAATGGCTCCTCAACGAGGCCTACCTCACCGACCCCGCCGTCGCCTTCGGGACGTTCGGCTACCCCGTCGGCGAACTCCGGCCCGCGTTCCGCGACGCTCACCGCACCGTCCTCTCCCGCCTCCGCGCCGCCAGGCTCTACGACTCCGACAACGCCGTCTTCGGCTACTCCGGCCCGACGTCGGCCGCGCTCTCCTACATGACGCGCGGCCGCTACCGGCCCATCACCGCCGACGGCCAGACGGCCACGCTCACGATCCCCGCCGCCTTCTCCGGCGGCACCCTCGCGCTCTGCTACCTCGGCGGCGCGAACGCCTACGCCCAACTCAACGGGGCCGCCACCGCCGGAAACGCCTACTTCGAAATCGACGACAACGCGCGCGCCACCCGCTTCCCCACCACCTACCCCTTCGACGTCACCCTCGACCCCGACGGAGTCGCCGAAACCGTCACCGTCACCGGCCGCACCCTCGGCACCAACCTCTACCGCTTCGCCATCTCCGGCGTCCTCGCCAACACCCACGCCAACGACGTCACCGTCCGCCGCTCCACCGCCCTCAAGGTCACCCTCTCCGGCACCGCCGGCCTCACCGACGTCATCACCCTCGCCGGCCGTGGCGCATGGGGCTACCCCCTCCAAGTCATTCACCGCGTCACCCTCCCCGCGAGCGCCGCCGGCCAAACCATCATCGCGACGACGAGCGGATACGCCGCCGAGCCCATCCCGCCCGGCTTCGGCGGCGCCTGGATCGAAGACGCGATCCCACCCCCCGCGCTCCTCGTCAATCAGCCCGTGAACATCTCCGGCCCGCTCGGCGACTCCGTCGTCCTCCCCGCGTCCATCGCCACCCTCAACGACGACCTCGACACCGTCGCCGCCGAATTCACCTCCGTCGAAGTCGTCGACCTCGAAACGCCGTTCAACGCCCGCTTCGGCTACACCCTCGGCACCACCCTCAACGCCACCGACGTCACCTCCACCGGCGTCGTCATCACCGCCATCGATGCCGCCGCCAACGAACTCGCCATCGGCAAGGTGCTCCGACGCGGCACCGAAAATATGCTCGTCACCGCGCTCGCCGGCACGTCCCCGAACTTCACCGCGTCCCTCCTCCGCGGTCACGAAGGCACCGTCAAGGCCACCCACGCCTCCGGCCTCCCCATCTTCGACCGCGCATGGCTCTCCAAGGCCGACCACACTCACCCCTCCGACTACGGCGGCCTCCTCATCGCCCGCTACACCATCGACACCGTCTACAACCTCGAGCAAACCTCCGAGCAACGCGTCGCGACCGGCGCCTACACCCTCGGCACCCTCCCGCGAATGCAACGCCAGGCCACCGGCGGCGGCCCCATCACCTACATCCCCACCGGCCTCCGCAACACCATCGCCAGTGCCGCCCTCACCCGAGGCCGCGAACGCGCGCAACCGTTCCTCCTCCCTCAATCCGGCATCATCTCGCGCCTCTGGCTCTACGTCACCGGCTCGAACCTCACCACCGTCCGCCGCTACGTCGCCGCGATCCGACTCCCCGGCGACGGCACGCCCGGCCAAGTCCTCTGCCAAGCCCCCGTCGACTTCCCTGGCGGCGGCGCCGGAGGATGGTTCGGCACCGCAGTCGGCGCGCTCTTCCAACCCGTCCGGCGCGGCTGGTACTGGCGGAGCATGACGTCAGTGAACGACGCCGGCACCTTCCAGACGTTCCGCTCCATCACCTCCGCGCCGTTCCAACACCCCCTCGGCGTCAACGCCCTCGCCGGTGACCCCAACCCCGAACCCGCCGGCTATCGGTGCGACCACGGCGCCATCACCGACGCCATTCCGTCCCTCTTCGGCGCCTACACGCTCATCGAAGACACCAACGGCGTTCCCCTCATCGCCATCGAATTCTCGACCCCGAACTCCGACTAAGGCCCGCCCATGTCCCTCACCTACGGCGACGTCCCCGGCCTCACCTACGGCGACGCGGGATCCCAAGGCACCGCCCCCGACTTCGGCCCCCTCGACCCCGAGCTCATCGTCACCGGCTACCTCCGCTCCGACCCCACCGTCGCCGGCATCGCCGCCGGCGTGAGCACCGAACTCCCCCATGACTTCCCCGTCCCCTGGGTTCGCGTCGTCCTCCTCCCCGGCAGCACCCAAGCCGACGGCCGGCACCCCGACCATCGCCTCCACCGCTACCGCCTCAACGTCGAAACCTGGGCGCGCGTCAAGACCGACGCCCGAGCCCTCACCGACGCCATCGCCGACGCCGCGCTCGCGCTCGTCGGGATCCACGCCAACGGCATCGTCACCAACGCCGAACTCGAAGGCCTCCCCTACTGGCTCTCCGACCCCGACGACGACTACGGCCGATACATCACCACCATCGCCATCTACGCCCACGCGCCCTAGGGTCCAACGGCGCACACCGCCACCCCGCTATCGTCCCCGCCTAGCACGCCAAGACCCGCCTCGAGGAGGCCCACGATGCCCAAGAACGTCGACGAGATCGTCGTCGGAGCCAACGGCTCCGTCTACGCCGCTCCGGACGCCACGCCCCTCCCCGACGACATCGACGACGCGCTCAACGCGGCCTTCGTCGACCTCGGCTTCACCTCCGAAGACGGCGTCAAGGCCAAGGACGCCAAGAGCATCACCGACATCGGGGTATGGCAACGGTTCTACCCCGTCCGCAAGATCGTCGACTCCCGCGAATTCACCGCGAACTTCGTCCTCCGCCAATTCTCCGGCCCGCAAGTCGAGCTCGCCTTCGGTGGCGCGACCGTGACCTCGACCACCAACGGCTTCAAGGTCACCCCGCCGAGCGCGGAAGTCATCGACATCCGCTCCGTGATCATCACTTGGCAGGACGGCACGAAGTCCTACATGCTCGTCATCCCGCGGTGCATCGTCACCGACGACGTCGAGCTCGCCATCGTCCGCAACGCCGCCGCGGACCTCCCCATCGGTCTCGCCGTCCTCGCCTCCGAGGATGAGGAGCCCTGGTACTTCCTCACCGACGACGAGACCTTCGCCGAGGCCACCTGATATGCCCCGCATCGACGTCGACGCCCAACGCGCGGCGCGGCGGGAGAAGCGCGGCGACGACCCCATCGTCATCGTCGTCGCCGGCCAGGACTTCCGGCTCCCCGACGAACTCCCCCTCGACATCCTCGAGGAGCTCGGCCCGCTCCTCGACGGCAAGAACATCACCACCGCGAAACCCGCGCTCCGCGCCCTCGTCGGAGACGAGGCCTACGACGCCTCCGATGTCCCCTGGTCCGTTCAAGACCTCGAGGAACTCGCCGAGGCCGTCGTCACCGCCTACGGCCTCTCGACGACCCCTTCTTCGGCCTCGTCCGCGACCTAGACGAACGCTTCGACGCGCTCGAGGCCGACTTCCTCCACTACTACGACATCGACCTCTCCGTCGCGCTCTACGGCGCCGGCGACCCCCGCATCACCGGCATCCGCCGGCTCGTCGCCCTCGCCGTCAACCTCCCCGAAGACGCCGCCGTCAACCGCGCCCGGCCCCCACTCCGAGGATGGACCCGCCGCGACGAACTCCTCGCGCAAGTCGTCGACGCCATCACCGCCCTCTCCGTCATCACCATCACCGCCTACTCCGAGAAAGACGCCACGCCACCGGAATGGCAACCCGTCCCCCGCCCCTGGGATCGCGACGAGACCTCCGAGCCCCGCCGCCAGTCCACCCCCGGCGAGATAGCCGCGTTCCTGAAAGGCGCCGGCGGTAGCGTCAGAGCGCCCACCGCCAAGGATTAGAGCCCGATGCCACTCCAAGCCGGCCAAGCCTTCATCGAGCTCACCCCCCGGCTCTCCCCCGCCTTCGCCGCCACCACCTCCGCCGCAGTCACCGCCGCCACCGGCCCCGCCATCGCCGCCGCGTCGGCCGCGTTCACGAACCTCGGCGGCAAGCTCCGCGGCATCGGCTCGAACCTCTCCAAGGCCATCACCCTCCCCATCATCGGCATCGGCGCCGCCGCCGTCGCCAGCGCCCTCTCCGTCGACAAGGCCTTCGACACGATCCGAGTCGGCACCGGCGCCACCGGCACCACCCTCGCCCAACTCCGCAAGGACTTCGGAGCGGTCGGCACCAACGTCACCGCCCCCCTCGAACGCGTCGGTGAAGTCATCGGCGACCTCAACACCCGCCTCGGCCTCACCGGCGAACCCATGCAACGCCTCGCCAAGCAACTCCTCGACCTCGAACAGATCAGCGGCGGCACCGAAATCAGTCTCGACGCCGTCACCCGAGTCCTCGGCGCGTTCCGCATCCCCACCGAAGACTCCTCCGACGCCATGGACCGCCTCTTCCGCGCCAGTCAGGCCACCGGAGTCGGCTTCAACGACCTCGCCGTCGCCATCGTCTCCCAATCCGCCGCGTTCTCCGAGCTCGGCTTCAACATGGACGAGACCGCCGCCATCATCGGAGACTTCGAAGCCGCCGGTGTCAACACCTCGAGCGTCCTCGGCGCGCTCCGCCTCAACATCGCCGCCGCCGCCAAGGAAGGCAAGAGCGCCGGCGAATTCTTCCGCGAGTCCGTCAAGACCATCGAAGGCTTCATCAAGTCGGGCAACGACGCCGCCGCCCAAGCCAAGGCCAAAGAGGTCTTCGGCGCCCGCACCTTCCTCGACGCCCTCGACGCCATCCGCCGCGGCAAATTCGACATCTCCGCCACCCTCGCGAAGATCACCGAAGGCACCGACACCATCTCCGGCCTCGCGAAGGAAACCGAATCCTTCCCTCAGAAATTCGAGCGGTTCAAGAACAAGACGAAACTCGCGCTCGCGCCCCTCGGCGACGTCATCTTCCCCGCCCTCGAGAAGGCCATCGACGCCATCGTCCCCGTCGTCACCCGCATCGGCGCCGCCTTCAAGAACCTCTCCCCCGGCGTCAAGACCGCCATCGTCGTCTTCGCCGGCGTCCTCGCCGCGCTCGGCCCCGTCGTCTGGATATTCGGAGTCGTCGCCACCGCCATCGGCGCCATCCTCTCCCCCGTCGGCCTCGTCATCCTCGGCATCGCCGCGCTCGGCGCCGCCGCCATCATCGCCTACAAGAAATTCGAGCCCTTCCGCGACATCGTCGACGCCATCGCCCGCTTCTTCACCGAGCGGCTCGTCCCCGCAGTCAAGGCCATCGTCTCCGCCTTCAAGGAAGGCGGCCTCTCCGCCGCGCTCGACGAACTCATCGCCCGCTTCCCCATCTTCCGCGGGGTCGCCACCGTCGTCGGGACCGTCGCCGACGCCGTCCGCACCGGCATCGAAGGCATCGTCGTCGCCTTCGGCTACCTCCGCGACGAGGTCTTCCCCATCGTCGCCGACGTCGTCACCGGCATCATCAAGCCCTTCGCCAACTTCGGGACCCGCATCGCGGACCGGCTCTCCGGCATCGTCGAAGCCTTCCGCAACATCTTCCTCATCGTCGCCGGCATCGTCGCCGTCGGCATCAAGGTCATCCTCTTCCTCTGGCGCGCGGTCGGCGACGACATCCTCCGCGTCGTCAAGGCCGCCTTCGACGCCGTGAAGACCGTCATCAAGGCCGCGCTCGACATCATCATCGGCATCGTCGACGTCTTCATTGGCATCTTCACCCTCGACTTCGGCCGCATATGGTCCGGCCTCTCCGGCATCGTCTCCGGCGCCTTCGACGCCATCGCGGCCGTCGTCACCCTCGGCTTCGAACTCATCGCCAGCATCTTCGGCGGCGCGCTTTCTCTCCTCGGCGAAGGCCTCACCCTCGCATGGGACACGATGGTCGGAGTCGTCGGCGGCGCGCTCGACGACATCGTCGGCTTCGTCGTCGGCCTCGGCGGCCGGATCATCGCGCCCTTCGTCGCCGTCTGGTCCGCGATCCTTGGCGGCGCCCGCACCGCCATCGACGGAGTCGTCGGCTTTATCTTCGGCCTCCCCGGCCGCATCACCGCCCTCGCCGGCGCCGTCCTCGCCGCCGCCGTCGGCATCGGCAAGGCCATCATCGACGGAGTCGGCGCCGGTCTCTCCGCCGTCGGCAACTTCGTCGGCGACCTCGCCGGCGCCGTCGGCGAGGCCTTCAAGAAGGCCGCCAATTGGGTCATCAAGAAGATCAACGAGGCGATCCCGGACTCCGTGAAATGGGGACCGTTCAGTATCAACCTCCCCGATAACCCCATCCCCACCTTCGGCGGTGGAGGAGTCGTCCCCGGCCCCCCCGGCGCCGCCGGCCTCGCCGAACTCCACGGCCAAGAAACCGTCTTCACCCCCGACCAACTCAAGGCCCTCGGCCGCGTCATCTCCGGCGGCGGAGCCCGAGGAGGCCCGACCATCACCTACGTCGCCAACTACACCTTCGACGGCACCCCCACCCCCCGCACCCTCCGCGACGTCGACGCCGCTACCCTCCGAGGACTACAAGCCGCGCTCCGCACCGTCTAAGGCCCACCGATGACTTGGAACCCCTCGAACCCCGACACCCTCGGCCTCGAATGGCTCCCCACGACGTCCGCGTACGAGCTCGTCGACGCCAACGGCAAAGGCCCCATCGAGAACTTCCGCTCCGCGTCGACGGAGACCGTCACCGACCTCGAGCTCTTCCTCACCGGCCTCACCGGCGACGGCCTCTTCGGCGTCGAAGTCTTCGCCTCCGGCAACGAAGTCGCGAGCGCGCCCCTGTCCTTCACCGTCGTCCCCCGCACCAACACCGGCTCGAGCGCCCCCGACTGGCTCGACTACTTCGGCGGTTCCCCCGACTATTGGGAGGTCGACTCCTTCGCCGCCGACGACACCGGCAACCGGCTCCACAATGCGAGCAACGCCTCGACCGTGTCGCCGCTCGTCTTCCGGCTCGGTGCCGGCGCGCAACCCGCGACCCTGACCAACAAACGGATCCTCCGCGTCGACCTCTGGATCCGGTGGAAATATGCCGGCGGCACCGGAGTCGGCGGGCAAGCCACCCTCGAAGACCCCTCGAGCCCCGGCACCTTCACCGTCGTCGGCGGCACCGTCACCCCGCCCCTCGGCTCCGCGTTCAAGAACGCGCGCCTCGCCCGCTTCGACCTCAACCCCTTCACCAACAAACCGTGGACCTACGCCGAGGCCATCGCGTACTTCTCGAGCGCGTCGACGCTCGCGGCCGGCGTCACGATGGGTTACAACTCCCTCGCCGGTGCCATCGACGTCTCCGCCATATGGGCGACCGTCACCTACTGCACCGAGAACCGGCTCGCCCACGGCTACCGGCTCCTCTCCGAGCTCGTCGCCGGCGACGGCTGGAAAGCCTTTCCCCTCACGAAACCCGACGGCGCCGCCAATTGGGCCAAGGCCAACGGCGCCGTCTACTCGATCGCGTTCCGCCGTGTCGGCGATAGCGGCTCCGTCTCCTACCCCTACGCCTACGAAGACGGCCGCCAGGCCCCCCACGCCGAACACTTCGGCCGCAACCCGTCCCTCGACGGCTTCGGCCTCATCACCTCCATCGGCAACGAACTCGACCGCGTGCGGCCCGTCCGCATGATCGTCGCCGGCGCCGACTCCGCCGACTCGCAGCCCTACACGTCCGCCGTCGCGCTCCCCGTCCTCAACGCCGCCCCCGCCCGCCAAGAACTCGACCAGGCCGCCGCCGACGACTACGGCTTCGTCCGCATCGTTCTCCGGCCCGCCGTCGGCTCGAGCCTCAACCTCCCCGACCTCACCGTCTCCCTCCGCCGCGAATCCGACTCCGCGCTCATGGGCACCGCCATCACCATCACCCGCGACGAAGTCGACGCGCTCCGAGCCTTCGGTGGCGGCTGGAAAACCTGGGAAGGATCCCTCGGCACGCCCGGCACCCTCGCGGCCGGCACCCGCTACTACCTCGAGCTCACCATGCCGGCCCACGCCGCCGAGGACTTCTGGCAGATCGCCGGCGCCACCACCGGCGCCAAGCCGGACGCCTCCTACCGTGGCGCGACGAACTGCGCCACATGGGGAGAATTCCGCGACACCGCCACCGACCTCGCCATCACCATCGGCACCGTCCCCGTCTCCCCGGCCGGCTTCGCCGTCGCCCTCGTCCCCTAGGCGCCCCGCATGACCATCCCCTACATCTCCGCCACTTGGACGGCCACCACCCTCGGCGGCGACTTCGACCGTTACGAGATCCAACGCTCCGAAGACGCCGGCGTCACCTGGGACGACGTCGCCAGGATCACCACCGAAACCATCGAGGTCTACCGGGACTACGAAGCCCTCCGCGACGTCGCCGCCCAATACCGGATCCGCGTCGTGCGCGCCGACCAGGCCGCGTCGGCATGGTCCGCGGTCGACTCTGAGACCATCCCCGCCTCCGGCTGGCTCCTCGTCTCCAACGAAGCCCCCGAACTCTCCCTCGAAGTCCTCGTCGAGCGCGACACCGCCGCCGGCCATACCTGGGAGTTTCCGACCACCGAGGCCGAGTACCGCATCCTCGGCCGGCCCGGCGCCGTCATCCTCAAGGACCTCGTCGACCCCGGCGACGCGTTCACCCTCAACCTCGTCGAAGTCGACGACACCGCACCGACCCGCGCCGCGTATGACGGCCTCCTCGCCCTGTCCCGCGCCGCGCTCGCCTATGTCGCCGTCATCTCGCCCGAAGGCCACCGATGGCTCGCCAACCTCACCGTCGACCAAGGCCCCCAATCCGGTGGCCGGCAGATCTACCGCGCGCCGATCCGCGTGCGTGAACTCACCGCGATCCCGTCCGTCGTCGACGTCGCCGTCCCGTAGGAGCCGAACCGATGCCCCGCAACTACCCCTACTCCAAAGACGTTTGGCCCGCCGGCAGCTTCTATGAGGGAAAGTCTTTCTCGACCGCCGGCTCGACGACATGGCCCGAAGACGTCGGCGACCAATTCGAGGCCCTCCAAGACGAGCTCGGCTACCTCGGCGACACGCCGAGCGACCCCGGAGTCCACGGCCGTCTCGCCGCGCTCGAAGCCGCCACCGGCACCGCCGCCACCACCAACACCTTCGACACGATGCCCTCCCTCGTCGACCGTGGACTCACCCACGACGGCGGCGACGACCTCTTCTTCCCCTCCATCGTCGCCGGCCGCCTCCGCATCACCGCCCCATCCGGCAACGTCGGCGGCAACATGCGCCGCGTCTACGGCCTCACCCACACCGGCATCCTCGGCGACTCCGAAATCCGCTCCGACTGGCACGACTCGAGCACCGACCTCGGCACCCTCACCCGGTTCCAACCCGGCCACGCCCACCGCATCACCTCCGACAAGAACGCCGACGAGCGCGGCCTCGCCACCTCCGGCGGCGCGTCGACCCTCACCGACACGACGAAGGCCTGGACCGTCGACGGCTGGCATGGCCCCGGCTCCGACTACCGCGAGCACTTCGTCACCATCATCGCCGGCACCGGCATCGGCCAGGCCCGCCGCATCACCGACAACACCGCCACCGTCCTCACCGTCAACGCCGCATGGACCATCAACCCCGACGCGACGAGCCGCTACGAGATATGGCACTACGCCACCCGCGCGATCATCGTCTGCTCCGTCATCGCCTTCGGTGAGCACCAGAAACTTCAAGCCATGACGATGGACGGCCCCGCGTTCAACGTCTTCGACGTCGCCGACTTCGGCGCGTACCTCAAGCCCACGACGCTCCGCGAGCTCCCCTGGCACGTCAAGACCCGCCTACGCGACAACACCCTCGACGTCGCGGTATGGGTCGACGGCGACCCCGAACCCGACTACGGCGACGCCGGCCAAACCGATAGCTTCCCCGTCCCCGACGGCTTCCAAGCGCCCGGCCTCTCCGGCCTCTACCTCGGCCACCTCGAAGCCGACGACTGGCTCGAATACGACAACCTCACCGTCACCGGAGCCTGACCCATGCCGACCCGCGGCTCCCTCCTCGGCGTCACGACATTTCAGAGCGCCGAGAAACGCGCCAAGCTCCTCGCCGAAGGCCTCCAATGGATCGGATGGGGCGAAGAGTGGCCCTGGAACGTCCTCGGCGACGGCGTCACCGTCAACCGGCCAGCCCTCGAAGCCAAATTCGACCTCGTCCTCGACGCCGGCCTCTCCCTCGTCGCCGGCTTCATGGGGATCCCCGCCGCGTGTAACGCCAACGCCGGCCCGGCCGACCCCGCCTCACCCGACGGCCATTGGCACTGGTATCCCAACAACGGCACCACCGGCGAGCTCCTCACCTACGCCGCCGCGTACGAATACGCCGCCGCGCTCCCCCCCGCCGGACAGATCGCCGGAGAGCAACGCGCCATCCTCTCCCTCGGAAACGAGATACAGATCCACGACTTTGACCACGGGGACCAGTCGCCCTACGAGAAGGGCCGCTACTTCCTCGCCGCGATCCAAGGTGCCCACGCCGGCAACCCTGGCCTACCGATCGGCGCGTGGGCCACCGCCGCATGGGGAGACCTCAACAACGCCGCCGACCTCAACTCGCCGCCCGCCGGCCGTGGACTCCCCCACGACTACGTCCGCCGGATGCTCATCGCCGTCCCCGAGCTCCTCGAGCCGGCGAACCTCCCCGACTTCGTCACGTTCCACCCCTACGCCTTCTCCGCCGGTGCCAACGCCAACGTCGGATGGAACGGCCTTCACCAACTCGACGCCCTCGCGGAAACGTTGAGCATGGAATTCGGCCTCTCCATCCCGATCATGCCCACCGAATTCGGGCACCCCGGCGGCCCCACCGCTCAGAATCCCCTATGGACCGAGGAGAACCAGGCCACCGAGGCCCACCTCCTCCTCCAACACCTCCTATGGCGCGAGACCGTTACCGGGACCGTCGGCGGCCCCTGGCTCTTCCTCGGCCTCGTCGACGGCGACGTCGGGACCGGCACCTCATGGGACGTCCACATGGGGATATTCCGCGCCGACTTCTCCGACAAGCCCGTCAGTCCCGTCTTCCGCGAATGGGCCGCCATGGAAATCGGCGACCCGGCACCCGACCCCGGCGCCGGCTGGCAGTCCACCGGCATCGGCTGGGAGAGCACTACCGAAGGTTGGGACTCTGTCCTCGTCCCCCCGGCCCCGCCCCCCTATGTCGCGATCCCCGACGCGGCCGGCACCCGTCGCGCCCAACGCTGGAAAGGCGCCGCGCCCACCTACACCGCGCGCGCCTACCCCGGCGACACCGTCGGCCCCCGCCGCGCGATCAGCACCACCGACCTCCTCGAAATGCGCGGCGTCAACACCCGCGCCTCCACCTTCCGCTTCGACGTCCTCGACAAGGCCTTCACCCTCATCGGCACCCTCGACGTCGACGGCCTCCGACCCCCGAAGATCACCAACGACTCCACCCGCACAATCAAGCGGTCCCTCGACGGCCTCAACGTCGACCCTGCCACCGCGCTCGAGCTCGACACCCTCGGCGCCCGGATCCGGCCCACCGTCATCCTCGAAGACGGCACCGAGTACCCCCTCGGCGTCTTCCTCTTCGTCGACGCGTCCCGCAACCGTCTCGAAGCCGGCCTCGAACTCGGCGGCTCCCTCCACGACCTTCTCTTCACCCTCGACCAACCCACCGAGAAGACCACCGCCTACCCGCGTGGCACCCGCCTCACCGACATCATCACCGAGCAAGCCCACCTCGCGGGGATCCCATTCCACGACAACACGCCCTCCCCGCACACCGCCACCGCGCCCCTCGCCTGGCCCGCCGGCACCAAACGCCTCGCGATCATGGACGAAGTCGCCCTCATGAACCACTGCATGTCGCCCTACGTCGACAATGCCGGCGTCCTCCGCTGCATCCCCCCACCCGCGCCGATCGCCCGCTACGACTACCTCCTCGGCGGCCGCATCGTCTCCGGCACCCCACCCGTCGAATCTGACGACATCCTCAAGGCCCCCAACGTCTACATCGTCCTCGACGACGCGAGCACCGACTCGCCCATCGTCGGCCGTTACGAACTCCCCGCCTCGTCGCCGCTCTCCATCACCAACCGAGGCTTCGCGATCGCCGATGTCCGCACCCTCCAAGGCCTCGCCGACCAGGCCGCCGCCGACGAGGCCGCCTACACCGCCGCGTACCGCGACGGCGCCGGCTATCAGGCCGTCACCTTCTCCGCGATCCCCGACTGGCGCCACGACACCTACGACGTCCTCCGCTACCTCGACGGCAACGACTGGCGCGAGACCTCCTGGGATGTCGAGCTCTCCCCCACCGCGCTTATGACTCACCAAGCCCGGAGGCTCTACGCGTGACCCTCCAACGCGCCGCCGCGCCCGACACCGCCACCCGTGTCCTCGCCATGATCCGGCCGCAACTCCTCACCGTCGCCGCCGACGTCGCCGAACGCGTCCGCCAGTCCCTCCGCTACGCCCTCCCCCGGCCCGCGACCGTCAAGACGTTCAACACCGCCACCGCCATCGCCTTCGTCACCGTCGACGACACCGACGCCGAAACCGACGAACCCATCGAGGCCCAAGTCATCACCGCGTACCCCCTCCGCGCCGGCGACCGTGTCTTCGTCCTCTTCGTCCCCCCCCACGGCCTCCTCGTCGTCGGCCATGCCCTCGGCGTCCCCCTCATCGCCAACGAAGACGACGCCGGCTTCTCCTCCGCGCTTGCCGTCGCCCCCTCCTGGACGACCATCAAGACCCTCGAGCTCGGCTCCGAGCCCCTCGGCCGCGCCTATCGGCTCGTCGCCCGCACCGACTTCGGCCTCTACTCCTTCGCCGCCGGAGCCCTCACCGCCACCGTCGAGGTCGGCGTCTCCGTCGACGGCGGGACCACCTACGTCACCAACGAACGCACCACCTCGGCGCCCGCCTCGCTCCTCTACGGCGGCGGTTCCGTCTCGCGGTCCGCGGCCGGCTCGAGCAACGTCTACCGGCCCCGCATCCGCGTCCGCGCGCAACTCATCGCCACCGCCGGCGGCGCCTACGACATCCGCGACTTCTTCACCACCTGGACCATCACCCCGCAAGAATGAGCCCCATGCCCTTCGACGCCACCCCGCCCATCCTCGTCGCCGACCCCGCGCCCGGCTCCGCCGGTCAAGCCATCAACGCCTACGCCGCCACCCGCGCCGAACTCTGGCACGCCGCCGCGACGACCCCGACAAGCGGCGACGGTATCCAAGAGCTCACCGTCGAACTCACCCCCTGGGACGACCTCTTCACCGACCTCGAAGCCCTCCGCGACGCCCTCACCGCCGGCGGCGCCGACGTCACCGTCGACCCCCTCCCCGGCGCCTAACCTCTGGCGCATGGACCAGGCCTTACACCCCGACGCCCCCGGCTACCTCCGCGTCTTCCGCGGCACCGACGGCGACGTCTACTTCTCCGTCATGGGATGGAACCACGAACCGACGAGCACCTCCGAAGGTCACAAGAACCGCGGCGATGTCGCCGACCTCCTCGAGCGGTACTACCCCGAGTGGCCCATCGACAATGAGCTCATCGAAGGCCGCGGCTAGCCCCGATGCTCCGCTACGACGCCGTCACCACGGCCGAACCCGACCCCGGAAAGTGTCGACCCGGCACCGTCGAGCTCCGCGACCACATGCTCGCCCGCTTCCCCGGCCTCAAGTACGGCGGCGGCACCGCGTCAGGTTGCTACGTCCCCGGCGGCCTCAACGACGACAAGAAGACCCCCTCGCCCCACGGCCGCGGCCGCGCGGTCGACCTCGCCGGCACCGGCAAGCTCCTCGACGACGCCTTCGACTACGCCGTCGCCAACGCCTCCATCCTCGGAATCCAACAGGCCATCGCCAACAGCCGCATATGGTCCGCGTACAACGACAAGCCGCCCGGCCCCTACACCGTCAACCCGCACCGCGACCATATCCACCTCGCGCAGAACCTCGACGGCGCCGCCAACTACCGCAACGACACCTCCGGAGGAGCCCCCGATATGGACATCAACGACCACTACCAGATCCGCACGTTCGTCGCGGCCGCGCTCGGCGCCGAAGCCAACCGCATCATCGGCACCCTCGAAACCGACATCAAGCGCGAATACATCCCCGCCATCGTCGCCGGCACCGTCACCGCCCTCAAGCCCCTCCTCGCCGACGACACCCCCGACATCGACACCGACGCCATCGTCGCCGGCATCGTCGCCGCGCTCCCCGAACGGCCGCCACCCACCGTCGACGTCGACGCCATCCTCGACGCCGCCGCCGCCCGCCTCGCCGAGTAGTCCCATGCTGGCCCTCTCCCCCGGCTGGCAGACCGCCGCCGACGCTGGATATGTCGTCGCGACCATCTCCGGCGCCGCGCTCGGTCTCTCGGCCGCCGGCCGTCTCCGGCCCGTCCGATGGGTCTACCGCACCCTCATCGGCGAACCCGCCGGCCGGTTCTTCCGCGACGAAGTCACCGCCATCGTCCGGCCCCTCCACGACGCCAACATCGAAGCCCTCAAGATCCACACCGATGAGGAAATGCTCATCGTTGCCGCGGCCGCCGCAGAATTCGGCCGGGTCGCGTCCACCGCCGAAGAGGCCCTCGAAGTCTCCAAGGCCACCGGCGACAAGATCGGAGAAGTCCTCGAGCTCGCCATCGTCGCCCGAGACAGCGCCGAAGCCAACGAACACCGCCTCGCCGCCCTCGAAGCCGGACGCGAGTGAGAAAGCCCGCCAACCATGCACAAATTCGCCGCCACCAACTTCGACGCCGCCGGCCTCGCGCTCCTCGTCGCGTCCATCGCCACCCTCATCACCGCCCTCGCCGGCGCGATCGTCACCGTCCGCGTCCGCAACGAAGTCCGCACCTACAACGAAACGACCACCGGCGGCCTCGCGGCGCAAGCAGAAACGCGCCGCGTGGAGGCCATGCCCCACGACGAGCGGACCGCGAAGGAGCAACGCCACCTCGACGAAGCGCCGCCCGACGAGCCGCCGCAAGGCCCATCCCGCTAGGCAACGCCGCCAACCGAAGGAGCCCACCCATGCCCGAAGAACCCACCACGAGCACCGACCGCGGCACCGTCCGCATCGTCGCCGCCGGCCTCATCATCATCGCGCTCGCCGTCGCGTGCGGCCTCCTCGCCGTCGTCGCCTTCGCCCACGACATCCCCGCCGACGCCCGAGTCACCGCCCTCGCCACCGTCGGCGTCATGGGATCCACGTCCCTTGGCGCCGCCGGCGCACTCCTCGCCAGCACCCGCAACGCCGGCACCCCCACCGTCGCCAGGCCCCGCCCCGTCGACGAACTCCTCCCCGAGTAGCATCGGCCACGACATAGGAACGCCGGACGGACGGAGCCGGCACCGCAGGCAACACTCCGCACCTCGGATAGGGCCGGCCTTCGGGTCGGCCCTTCCGCGTGTCGCACCCCCGCGCTATGGTCACCCCCAAGGACGCACCGACCCCATGAGGAGCCCAATGGCTCACTCCCGAGACATCTGACGGCACCGAGCGCATCGTCCCCGCGCGCCGCCAGTAGGAGCACCATGCCCACCGAAGACCTCCCGCACCGCACCACCCTCTCCGGTAGCACCCTCGAACACCGCCGGCCCCTCGAGCTCGGCGACCGGCTCACCCTCATTGTCGAGGCCCAAGTCACCGGCCTCGGCACGAAGCGCGTCTCCGACGGCGACATCGAAGTCCGCACCTTGCGCGCCTCCGACATCCTCGAGCTCCGCGGCGGCGGCTCCCTCACCGTCGCCGACGCCATCGACGCCGCGCGCACCATGCGCCGCGCCGAGGCCGACGCCCGCACCGGCGCCCTCACCCTCGACCTCGACGCCGCCACCCTCTACCTCGTCTCCTTCGAGACCTGCGGCCACGACGCCAACTACCCCGAAGACTGGCTCCGCGTCGAAGAGACCGGCACCGAGGCCGTCGCCGGCTACTTCCGCGACCTCGAACGCCCCGAAGCCGGCGAGGTCGCCCCCTGCCCCCTCTGCTATCTCGACAACCCCGACCTCGAGCCCGGCGCCTCCTCGAAAGTCGCCTCCGTCGGCCGCTCCGAAGGCCCCCCGCCCGCCGATCCCACCGGCACCGCCCTCGCCGAGCTCGGAGACGTCGACGCCTTCGTCGCCGAGCACATCCCCGACTACGTCGACCTCGAGCCCGCCGAACTCCTCGGCCGCTTCGACGAGCTCCCGACGCTCGGCCTCGGCGCCTGGCAGGACATCGCCGCCTACGAAGCCGACGTCTTCGGCGACGAAGCCCTCGGCGGCCCCAACGACCGCGACGAGGTCCGCGCCGACCTCGCGGCCCGCATCGCCCACTTCTCCGACGTTGCCCCCTGGGACGGCTACGACGGCGCATGGTCGGCCGTCATCCGCGACCGGCTCAAGACCACCGCCCACAAGGCCCGCGAGGTCTACGCCTACGAGGCGGCCCACAAGGCCCGCAAGGCCATCCTGGGAGCCGCCGAGGACATCTTCTCCCCGCCGCCCCCGATCGTCGACGAGGCGGCCACCGAGGCCGAGGAGGAGCGGTTCTAGTGGCCCGCTGGTATCAGACGCCCGGCGAGGAGCCCCGCCTCGTCAACCTCGACGCCCTCACCGACATCGAAGTCCTCGCATGGCCCGAAGGCGGCGACCGTTTCGCCGTCGTCGGGTACCTCCCCGCCCGATGGCCCGCACACAACAACCTCGTCGTCCTCGACGCCGGCTACCCCACCCGCAAGGCCGCGCACGACCGCCTCGCCGACCACGCCAAGGAGCTCACCGCATGACCCCCGCCAAGCCCAAGAACCCCACCCGTCAAGTCCGGCGCGGGAAAGGCCACTCCTACTACGCCGACGACGTCAAGGTCCCCGGCGTCACCACCCTCCTCAACGGCATCCCCAAGCCCGCCCTCGTCAATTGGGCCGCGCGCGTCACCGCCGAAGAGGCCGTCAACCGATGGGACGAATTCGCCGCCATGCCAGTCGGCCGGCGCATCGCCGCCCTCGAACGCGCACGCTATGACATCACCTCCGAGGCCTCCGAACGCGGTAAAGAGGTCCACGCCCTCGCGCACCGCCTCGCCATCGGCGACGAGGTCGACGTCCCCGAAGAACTCTCCGGCTACATCAAGAGCCTCTTCGCGTTCCTCAAGGACTTCGACGTCGACGAGGAACTCGTCGAAGTCATCATCGTCAAGCGCACCGCGTGGGGCACCTACATGGGCCAATTCGACGCCCTCGCCGCGCTCGGCGTCTTCGCCGGCGAACGGTGGCTCATCGACTACAAGACCGGCAAAGGGGTCTATTCGGAGGCCGCGCACCAACTCGCCGCGTACAACGACGCCGACACCTACCTCGACGCCGACGGCACCGAGCAACCCTTCGAAGCCGCCGACCGGCTCGGCGTCGTCCACCTCCGCCAGGACGGCTACGAACTCCGGCCCGTCAACCCCGAACCTGACGGCGCGCTCCCATCCCTCGCCGTCTTCGCGTACGCCGCGCAGATCAAGCGGTACCTCGACGACGTCGAAGAGGACCGCGGCCTCTACATCGGCGAATCCATCCGACCACCCCGAAAGGCCTGACCAATGAGCCCGAAGACCCCAACCCCCGCCACACTCGCGCGGACCGTCACCCGCCTCCGCAACCGCATCGAACGCCTCGAACGCTCCGAAGGCGAACTCCTCGCCGAGCTCCGCATGACCGAAGGCGCCGCGCGCCTCCGCTCCGGCGAGATCCACCGCCTCGAGGCCCGATGCTCCGAGCTCTACGACGAGGCCCGCCGCCTCGGCGCCGAGCTCGTCGCCGAACGGCTCAAGCCCCGCGCGCCCGCATGGCCCGCCGAGAATCCGAACCAGGAGGCCACGCCATGAGCGGCACCGAGATCACCCCCTACGAGCCCCCCGCCGACCGCGAGCGCCCCTGGCTCGCCCTCCTCGAACCCGCCGCGCGCCTCGCCGACGCCATCGCCCGCACCGACTTCGTCCCGTCCGCCCTGCGCGGCAACACCGCCGCCATCACCGCCGCCGTCCTCTACGGCGACGAAGTCGGCCTCCCCCCCATGCAATCCCTCGCCAAGGTCCACGTCATCGAAGGTCGGCCCGCCCTCGCCGCCGAAGCCCAACGCGCCCTCATCCTCGCCGCCGGCCATGAGGTATGGCTCGAGAACTCGAGCTCCACCTCCGTCACCTGGGCAGGCCGCCGCAAAGGCTCCGACCAAGTCACCCGCATCGAATGGACGATGGACGACGCCCGCCGCGCCGGCCTCGACCGCCGCCCGAATTACGCCAAGTACCCGCGCGCGATGCTCTCCGCCCGCGCATCCGCGGACCTCGCCCGCGCCGTGTTCCCCGACGTCATCGGCGGCCTCATGGCCCTCGAAGAGCTCGAGGATGTCGTCCCCGGCGAGGATGGCCCCGAACTCCCCGGCCAGACACCCGCGAAGAAGACCACCCGCGCGAAGCGGTCCCGCAAGTCGCCGGCGGCCGCGTCGTCCGCGGCGCGGGCCGTAGACGTCCCCGACGCGACGCTCCCTGCCCTCCCTGGCGCCCCGGACGGCCCCGCCGCGCCGAAGGCCCCGAAGGCCGCCGCCGAGCCCGTACCGCCCCCCACGGCCCCCGACGAGGCCACCGGCGAACCCGACCCCGGCCCGTCCCTTCCCTGGCCCAACTACTACGCCATGAAAGCCAAGGAAGTCGGCCTCGACGACGACGAACGGCACGCCCTCACCAACGTCGTCACCGAAGGCCGCACCGAGACCTCCGGCGACATGACGGAGGAGGAGCGGGCCTTCGCCCGCGAGGCCCTCACCAAGCTCTCCGAGAACCTCTGGCGCCTCACCCTCGCCGCCGGCATCGACGACGAAGGCCGCGCCCGCACCGCGTACCGCCTCGAGCGGAAAGTCGCGGGTGAGGTCGAAGTCGTCCGCTCCGGCCGCGCGTCCGATACACCGGACACCTCCGGGCCCGAAACGTCAACAACGGCGGCCTCGGAGCCCTCGAAAGTGTCCGAACCGTCGGACACCGACGACGAGCCCGTCGAAGGCACCATCGTCATCGACGAAGCCTCCCTCCGGCGCCTCATGCGCGCCAAGGCCAAGCGCGTCTCCGACGTCCTCAAGAAGGCCTCCGAAGGTCGCGGCGCACCGTCGGCGCCGAGGAAGATCGCCGACATTCTCGACGAGCCGGAGCTCGCCGCCACCGTCGTCGCCTGGCTCGAGGAGCTCGAGGATGTCTGATTGGCGTGCTGCTACACCCCAAGAACGCCGAGAGTTCTGCGAACAGCTAGACGCGAGGACGCCCACTCTCGTCGCCGTCCGGTTGGACCGTCATGCCCGTACGTTTGGTCCGGGTCAGGAGTTGAAGATCGGAGAGGATCACACCGGCTGCGAGACGCCAGGCTGCGAGGACGGGCGTATCTACCGTGTCGGTGGGTTCGGCAGTTATACCCCTTGTCCTGGTGGCCGTCGGATTGTATGGACCACACCGTGACGGAGCGCCGCGTCATGGGTCTCGACCTCGCGCTCGGCGGCACCGGCATCGCCCTCCCCGACGGCACCACCCTCCGCCACCGGCCCCAAGGCCCCGACAACGTCGGCTACCGCCGCCACGCCGACATCGCCCTCACCGTCCTCGCCATCATCGGCACCGCGAAACCCGACCTCGTCGTCGTCGAGGACTACGCCCCCCACTCCATCGGCATCAACTCGACCATCGCCGCCGGCGAACTTCAAGGCGTGATTCGCGTCCACTTCACGCTTCGCCGCATCGCGTGGCGCGCGGTCCCCCCGTCGACGCTCAAGAAGTACGCGACCGGCCGCGGTACCGCCACCAAGCCCGAAATGGTCGCGGCCGCGATCGAAGCCGGAGCGCGGCCCGGCCTCTCCCACGACGAGGCCGACGCCTGGCACCTCCGCCGCTACGGCCTCGAGCACCTATGAGCCGACCCCGACTCCTCGACCTCTTCTCCGGCGCCGGCGGCGCCGCGATGGGTTACCACCGCGCCGGATTCGACGTCGTCGGCGTCGACCTCAACCCGCAACCCCGCTACCCGTTCACGTTCCACCAAGCCGACGCGCTCACCGTCCTCGACCACCTCATCGACTGCAGCGAAAGTTGTGAGGCCTTCCCCTTCCTCCGAGGCTTCGACGCCGTCCACGCCTCCCCGCCATGTCAACGATTCTCAGACCTCGCCCCCCGCAACGGCAACGCCGCCGACTGGCCCGACCTCATCGACGCCATCCGCGACCGCATCGACCGACTCCCCTACGTCATCGAAAACGTCGAAGGAGCACCACTCCGCGCGCCCGTCGTCCTATGCGGCGCCTCCTTCCCCGGTCTCCGCGTCATCCGCCATCGGCTCTTCGAATCAAACGTCCACCTCTTCGCCCCGCCTCATCGGCCTCATCCTCTGGTATTCACCCACGACAAACGCAAGGCCCACTACGGCAAACTCGACCAGGCGCGCGACTTCGTCCAAGTCACCGGCGGCGGAAACGCCACCGTCGCCAACAAGGCCGACGCAATGGGCATCGACTGGATGATCGGCGCCGAGCTCAACGAAGCCATCCCCCCCGCCTACACCGAACTCATCGGCGCCCAACTCATCGAGCACCTATGACGCGCCCTGAAATGTCACTCTTTCCCGACGTCGCCGTGAAGCCTCCGGCCGGAGCCGATCCGATCTTGGCCGCGACAGCATGGAAGTCCAACGCCGAGCTCGTCGTGGCACTCCGCGACCTCGCCTTCCTCCCCATCGCCGGCCGCATCCTCGACCCGACCTTCGGCCGCGGAACATGGTGGGCAAAATGGCGACCCGCCGGCCTCACCGGCACCGACATCGCCACCGGCGCCGACGTCCGCAACCTCCCCTTCCGCGACGACGCCTTCGACGCCGCCGTCTACGACCCGCCCCACATCCCGAGCTATAGCCTCGCCACCACTACCGCCGACGACTTCCGCGACCGCTTCGGCCTCATGGAACTCAGGAACTCCGCCGGAATTCGCGACCTCTACATCGAAGGCATCGCCGAGCTCGGCCGCGTGATCCGGCCAGGAGGCCACCTCACCGTCAAGACCACCGACTACATCAACGGCCGCATCTATCACCCGATGGCAGCCAACGCCGTCGGCTGGCTCCAAGCGGCCAACTTCGACGTCGTCGACGTTCTCGTCATGCTCCGCAACCCCGGCCCCACCGGCAACCGCGCCACTCACTCATCGCGCCGCAATTACTCCACGGCGACCGTCGGCCGCCTCCGTCATCGCCGAGCCCGATCACGATGACGCGCGCCACCGTCACCATCGCCCTCGAACTCGGCTCCGGCACCATCGACGAAGCCACCATCGTCATCGGCACCCTCCGCGCCGGCGCCGCGTTCCACCGCAACCGGAACGTCCACGGCCTCCACGACGAACTCAACGCCCACCACGACGCCGCCACCCTCGACGACGTCGCCGACCGCATCGAGGCCGCCATCGCGCGCCTCGCCACCGCGATCAAGGAGCGCCGCGCCGCCGAGAAGAAGGCCGCGGCCGCCACCAACCGCGCCGCCACCCTGGCGGCCCGACGAAAGGAACCCGCACCATGACCACCGGACCCGTCACCCTCGGCGAGAAATACCGCGACACCATCACCGGCGCCGAAGGCATCGCCGTCGCCCGCTACGAATTCCTCTACGGATGCGTCCGCATCGCGCTCGAAGGCACCGAACTCAAGGACGGCAAGCCCGTCGAGCTCGTCTTCGACGAGCAGCGCCTCGTCGGCGTCGAGGCCGCCTCCGCGAAGAGCGGCGGACCACGCGACACCGCCGGCGCGCAACGACCCGACCCGACCCGCTAGGACCGGCGGAGGTCGGCCCATCCGCGGCCGGCCTCCGCTAATCCTCTACTCTCCCCCGGCGCACTAGGACGCTCAACCCCGAAAGGACCACCATGCACTCCCTCACCCTCTGGCTCATCCGAGCCGCCGCGCTCATCATCCTCACCGGCGGCCTCTTCGCCACCCTCGCCGCCCTCGACTGGCTCGAAGCCCGCAACGCCCGCCGACGCCACCCCGCACGCCTCACCAACGTCTACGCCCACCCCACCGCCATCCGCCGCCACGAACACGCCGCGCGGCCCTACGACTACGACGTCGACGGCCTCTAATGTCGGCCACGGAAATCGACGCCATCGTCTCCTACTCGCTCCTCGCCATCGTGCTCTTCGTCTGTTGGCCCGCCGCCGTGCTCTACGCCCGACGATGCAACCGCAAGAGCGAAGAGGGACGCCGAGAACTCGAGGCCAAAGTCCGAGCATGGATCGACCAGCAGTAGGCACCACCCGCGCAAACGCGCGACCCTAGGACGCCCCACCCCTTCGACCGTCAGGACGCCCCGCCATGCCCAAGCGCCCCCGCCGCAAGACCCCGCGCCACTTCGTCCTCCTCTCCGCCGTCGCCGAACGCGGCAACGCGATCGACGACGAAGGCCACGCCGCCGACGCCGTCGTCAAGCTCACCATCCGCGGCCGATGGACCCACGGCCAGGACCAGACCCTCGCGCTCCTCATCCCCGGCGACGCGGTCAAGCCCCTCGGCGAACTCCTCATCAAGGCCGCGCCGCCACCGCCGGCACCCGAATCCGAGGAGCCCGCCGCCACGCCCGTCCCGTAGCGCATGGCCAGCGAAAGCGGAGGACCGCCGGACGAATCCGACGGCCCTCCGAGGACGCTCACCCCAGGACCAAAGTCCCGAGCCAGCAACCGAGACCCTACCGCATACGACCCCGGCCGCGTCCCCCCCCACGACATCGACGCCGAACGCGCCCTCCTCGGCGCCATGCTCATCAACGTCGACGCCGTCAAGGCCGCCACCAACGTCCGCCCGTCCGCGTTCTACCGGCCGCAACACGCCGCGATCTTCACCGCCATCCTCGGCCTCTACGAGCTCGAAGAACCCGTCGACCCCGTCACCGTCGCCGCCCGCCTCAACGGCCGCCTCGGCCTCAACCGCGGCTACCTCCTCGAACTCCAAGCCGACACCCCCGCGAGCGCCAACGCGAAGCATTACGCCGAGCTCGTCACCGCCAGCGCCCACCGACGCGAAGCCATCACCCTCGCCGGCGAACTCGCCACCGCCGCCTACACCGGCCTCGACTGGACCAACCGCGCCAACGACCTCCTCGAACACGTCGCCACCAACGGCGTCATCTTCGACCAAGCCACCACCATCGACCTCGTCGACCTCGGCCCCATCGTCCGCGGCGAAGACCCCGAAGTCGTCCCCTACTGGCTCCGCCGCAACGACGGCGCCGCGCTCCTCTACCCCGGCAAAGTCCACGACCTCCACGGCGAGCCCAGCACGGGCAAGTCCTGGGCGGCTCTCTGCGCGGTCCGCGAAGTCCTCGAAGCCGGCGGCAACGCCCTCTACCTCGACTACGAAGACTCCCCCCGCGGCATCGTCAACCGCCTCCTCAAGATGGGCACCGACCCCGACCTCGTCCTCGACCAAACCCGCTTCGGCTACATCCGCCCCGAAGCCGGCCTCGGCGCCGCCGAGCGCGCCAAGCTCCACGCCATCACCGACGAACTCGCGCCCGACCTCGTCATCATCGACGGAGTCGCCAACGCCCTCGCCGCCGACGGCTACGACGAGAACAGCAACCCCGACGTCGTCGCGTGGGGAGTCACCGTCCCCCGGCCCCTCGCCCGCCGCGGCGCCACCGTCCTCATGATCGACCACGTCTCCGGCGAACACGTCTCCACCCGCAAACGCGGCGCACGCGGCGCCACCGCCAAACTCGCGTTCATCGACGGCGCGAGCTTCGAAGTCCGCCTCGGCCAGGCCTTCTCACGCCGCCGCGAAGGCTTCGCCAAGATCATCGTCTCCAAAGACCGCGAAGGCGCCGTCGGCAGCATCGGCGAAACCGTCGCCCACGCCCGCATCGTCCCCCACGACGACGGCAACGAAGTCGGCGTCTTCCTCGAAGCCGCGCCCGTCGTCACCCCCGGCGACTTCAAACCCACCGGCCTCATGGCCCGCATCTCCGAACACCTCCGCCTCGCCGGCACCCCCCAATCCTCGAGCCTCATCTTCGACATCGTCCACGGCCGGCGCGAACACCTCCGCCAAGCCCTCGCGCTCCTCATCGTCGAAGGCCACGTCGAGGAGCTCCGAGAAGACCGCCGCAAGGTCTACCGGCACCTCAAGACCTACCGCGAGGATCAACACCTCCACGCCGTCGCCGACCTCGAGGAGCCCGACGAGCACCCCGACGATCCCGGCCCCGAACCCCCGCCAGAACTCTTCTAGAAAAAAGAAATACTGGAAATCCTAGATATGACCTATTAGAGTCCCCACCAAGGACGCAACACCGGAGAAGCCCATGCCGAAGCCTGCCGAGCTCACCGTCACCGAGGCCGCGCGCGCCCTCAAGCTCCACCGCACCCGCATCTACCAACTCCTCACCGAAGGCCGCCTCGCGCGCGGCCCCCACGGCGGCATCACCGCCAAATCCGTCCTCACCTACCGCAAGACCCGGCGCCCCGCCGGCCGACCCCCGAAAGGCACCCAATGACCGCCGCGGCCATCACCGTCTACCCCGACCATCGGTTCTCCCCCATCCGGCTCACGACCTGGACGGCCACCACCACCGTCGAACTCACCCTCTCCACCGAGGAAGCCACCCGCCTCGCCCTCGACCTCCTCACCATCACCGCCACGCTCGGCCCTACCGACCTCGGCGGCCACGTCGCGAACACCGCCCGCGAACACGTCACCGCCGTCCGCGGCCGCCTCGACCTCCTCGCCCAGGCCCTCGAGGTCGACATCGACGCCACGCCCGGCCCCGACACTCACGCCGCCGACGGCATCGAAGGCCCGGACGCCACCGGCATCGTCACCGTCCGATGCCGGTGCGGATGGGAAGGCCAATCCGCCCGCACGCACAACGCCCGAGCCATCCTCGGCCGCCACCTCCTCGACCCGAAAGGCACCCAATGAGTACCCCAACCCCCCGCGACTTCACCGTCGGCTACGGCCTCGGCTACAACGCCGCCGCGGACAGTACGGCCTCTCCCGACGACCTCCGAGGCCTCGCCAACTCGGCCTTCGCCCGATGGAACGCCGGCCAAACCAACTACGCCCCGCCAGACGGCCCCACGGCGGCCCCCGACGAAGCCGAAATCGTCCGGCGCACCTCCGCGCTCCGCCTCGCCGCCGACGAGCTCGCCCGAATCAAGGCCGCCGGCCGCCCCACCCTCACCGGCCCGGCCGGCCTCTTCGTCGACTCCGGCCGCGTATCCGCCGACGAAGCCCTCCGAGTCGCCGACTGGATCCTCACCAAGCCCACCGAAGCCGAGCCCTTCGTCCCCACCGAGAGCGTCATGGCATGGGACCACGCCGAGCCCGTCGGGACGTTCCTCGCGCGCGAGCAATACGGCGCCCTCCGACACCTCGCCACCGTCGCCAACGACCTCTTCGTCGACTCCGGCCGCGCCTTCGCCGAAGACGCCTCCGACGGCGAAGACGCCTCCACCGTCGACCTCGCGCTCATCGCGAAACTCGACGACGCCGTCGACCAGGCCTACAAGGCCCTCGACTGGCCCCGCTACCCCGAGGCCACCCCATGACCATCCGCGACGGCCTCAACGCCTGGAAAGGCCGCCCCAACAACACCCGCTTCGTCGAAGCCATCATCGACCTCGCCCACTACATCCCCCCCTCCCCCGGCTTCGAACAGACCACCCTCAACGCCGCCGGCGCACCCATCCGCTACCCCCCCGGCAGTCGCCACATCCGAGGCCGCGTCGCCTCACCCCACATCACGCCCCTCGGCGACGGCCACGCCCACGTCCTCATCGTCACCGACCTCACCGAACGCGACCTCGCCCGCGCGTTTCCCCTCGGCTACATCATCGACCCCGACTTCTAGGAGCCCCATGCCACCGCCCCCCAGGTACGTCGACGTCGTCGCCGTGACCTTCATGGACGGCTACCCCGAAAACCTCCTCGAGCTCGCCCCCATCATCGAAGGCACCCCACTCGAAGCCCGCATCATGATCGAAGACGGCAACATCGACCCCGACGCCGTCGGCGTCTTCCTCGGAGGCCGCCACGTCGGCTACATCCCCCGCCCCCTCAACGCCACCCTCGCCGCCAGCATCCGCCACGGCATCCGAACCCGATGCGAAGGCTTCGTCCGCGTCCACCCCGAGCACCCCTGGCAACCCGGCGCCACCATCCGCATCGAAACCCTCGACCCCGAATAGGAGCCCCATGCCCAACGACCCCGACCACCTCAAGACCCTCATCACCAACCTCATCGCCGGCGTCATCGTCATCCTCCTCGTCATCCTCCTCGGCGTCGTCGTCGCCGTCTCACTCTGGCGCCTCATCACCTGGATCGCATGAGACCGCCGTCTGCGAAGCCGCTCAAGTCGACCTCGAACTCCGCAAGATCTACCGAGGAACGGCCGCACCAATACCCCGCCTCGGTGCCCTCACCCGAACAACGAACTTTGGAAGGCCCGGCATCCCCCGAGGGGCAGCGTCGACCGCAAGCCCGACGGGGGGAGCCTAGTAGCGCCTTGCAAGCCACCGCAACCCCCCAGGAGAAACATGGAACTCCAAGCCCGTCACCGCAACCCCGAGCTCATCGCCGCACTCACCCTCCGAGCCCTCCCCGGCACCCACCGCATCAACATCGACGACATCCCCACCGAACACCAACCCGCCACCGCCACCCGCGCCCTCAAAGAACTCCTCCACGACGGCATCATCCGCACCAAACGCAACCGCAACGGCCAACGCATCGAAGCCCACGCCCTCACCACCCTCGGCCTCGCATGGTGGCAAGGCCGCACCACCCTCCCCGTCCCCCGCCTCATCAACGACACCTGGACATGGTGGACACCCACCGACGCCGACGACCTCCAACCCCTCGCCGCCGGCGGCCTCGGCTTCACCCCCTGGCTCGACGAACCCACCGAACTCCTCGAAGCCGACGACCCCACCCAAGACGACGACGCCACCATCGACGAACTCCTCGCCCACTACCGGCCCCCAACCGATACCCACCCCCCCTGACCACCTGGGATAGCACCCCACCCCAGGGGGGCTCGACCCCCCGAGGGGCA
>Ga0326597_10001247_pt1 | contig 41686 bp, 32 predicted proteins | sample RVTome_12_FD_203789 | JGI IMG/M metagenome (GOLD analysis project Ga0326597, IMG submission 203789) | Soil microbial communities from uranium-contaminated site in the Upper Colorado River Basin, Wyoming, United States - RVT100D185 | ecosystem: Environmental > Terrestrial > Soil > Contaminated >... | reverse complement strand
ATCAAAGCCGGCGATGGTGCGGCGGCTCGGACGCCGGGGGTGGCGAAAAGCGTCGCGCGGAACTTGTGAGCCTGCGCGCCCATAGACGCATTGTCAGGCATGCGACTCGCGAGTCGTTGCGATGCCCGCAGAAAGCGAGGTCAGGTAGTGGATCATCATATAGAGCGATACCTGAAGATGCAGGAAACGGGCAGATACATCTCAGAGCGAGCAGCGGACCTTCGTGCTCTAGCCGAATTGCCTCGTTTCGCCCAAATCGCCCTAGCAGCCCGGCTATGCCAGCGCGCGCTTTCACGGCAAAGAAGCCTCGGTCTATACGAGGCGATCCGTCAATTGGCTGCAGGAGAGAGAAGTTCAAGCCTCGAACCGCACCTTTCAGACCTGCGCAAGTACATCGCCGAACTCGACGAACGTGGACGGGAACCGAATGACGACTACCCAGCGATGTGGCGAGCCGACGCCCTGAAAGGAGTTCTCCAATGTGTCGATGCCGTTCCGATGCTGCTTTCAGATTCTAAAGAGCGTCGTTCAGCCGGATGCGACGAAGTCGTTCAGGGTGCGCATCGCATTGCGAGCGAGCAAAACCTTACCAGCACTACGATGATCACTCAGCATTTCTGGACGATCGTCCCCTTGCTTCACGACTTGGATCTTCTGAAACTGCTCGCACAATCGGAACAATGGGATGACCTCACACCTGTAGATGTTGATGTACTCGGAGCGCCATTCTCCGTTGCGACATACGACCTCAAGGCGTGGCGGGACGCCTATATCGAGAGCAACGAGCCGACCGGCGATAGCGAACTTGTGATTGAGATTGATGTTCCGGAAAGCGCCACAGATGATGATGTATTGCAGACGGTGCGTGAGTTCGTTGAATTGGCAGATGGATTGCACCGTGCATATGGCGGTACGGGGCTAGATGTTAAAACGGTAGAGTGCTTCGAGAATATGAACGTCTTGGCAGGAGGCCCGAGATGAGCCGGCCTTCGACCCGAAGGGTCAGGATCGTTCTTAGTGGTCGAGATCCCAAGGATCCCGCTGCGATACTCTCCGCGGTTCGGGAAGCCTTCAACCCGAAGGAAATCGAGATCACGCATCACTCCGAAGTATCGGCCGTGGACGATCATTCGCGGGTGGTTCCGGATGAGGAACTCGAGACAAAGGCTACGAGCGAAGCGAAATCGGCACTTGACTTGCTTGCGGAAGCCGCCGCGCAACACAATCGACTTAAACCGGATCAATTTGGGCTTGTTCTAAGTGATCCAAAGGCGATTCTCGCTCAACGTCAAGGAGTCCTCACTTGGATCGCGCAAAGGTTAGCTGCCGGGTATGCATTCACAGTCTATTGGTCCTCGCGAGGCACCGTAGCGGAGATACTTGACCGCGTGAAGAAGTAGTCAACAAGTCAACGGGGCTTGGAAGCCGAGTGCCGTGGTCTATGCCACGCTCTGGGAGCGCAGGCCACGCGAGCGAGCGTTTGCCACTCGAACCGGATTGGATTCGACCGTCCGCGCCGCGGCGTGGGCTTCCGGTCGCGGAGCCTTCCTCCAGACAACGCCATCCCGTGAGAGCGGGCAGGCAAGTTGGGCAGCAGCGCGACTCGATCATCGATTCGCCGCGAGCCGGCGAGCGCGGGGCCGAGGGCCTCATCGTCAGGAGCCGGACGCTCGCGCAGAGATGAGCCCATAGAAGGCGAAGCGCTAGCGCCACCCCCGGAACGCGCGACCCATCCATTCCGTTCCTCACTCCGAAGGAGTGGTCGTAGCGGTCGTTCAAGTGCAGGACAGCACACGCGATGACCGCGCCGCCGCGCACGAGGACCGCCTTCGGGGTCCAGGGGAATCCATGGCGCACCACTCGGGGGTGGCGAACGACGCGATCGCGGCCCCGGCGACTGACGATCATACCTTCGGCCTGTAAACCATCGCGCCGCGTTACCGCGACATGCCACAAAGGTGGACGACACTCGGGGGAGTTGTCGAGGCTGACGTCCTGCGGCGTCGGCGCTATCATTTGATCCTGAGTTCGCGGCCGGTCGATACTGGTGTCCGGCGACTGCGGATTGAGCACCACACAGCCCCAGGGTGAGGCGAAATGGCGGAGACGCACAAGGAAATCGTGAAGGTCTGGATCGCACCCGGCTGCATCGTTTGCGATGCCTGCGAGACGGATTGCCCCGAGGTCTTCGACGTGCAGGAGGAGACCTGCATCATCCGGCCGCCGGCTCTCAAGGGCGAGTTCACCCGCCCGCTGACGCCTTCGATAATTGTCGCGGCGGAGGGCTGCCCGGTCGATGTGATCAAGTATGACATGGTCGAGGTCGAAGGGCCGGAGCCGGCCGAGTGGGCGGCGCAGAAGGAAGCGGCCGCGGCCCCTGCGGGGGCCGAAGGCGGCGGCAAGGGGCACGGAGGCGGCGGAGGCGGCGCGGCGGCGGCCGTCAGTTACGCCCCGCCCGATCCCAAGTGGATGCAGCTGCTCGAAGCGGCGCACGTCTCGGGCAGCCGGTCCGCGGGCGGCCAGCGCGCCGTGGCGCGGACGGCCAAGGTCCAGCCCGAATCGATTCACCAGGCGCTTCCCGTCGGCGCGCCGCCCGATGCGCAGTTCGCCACGATGGTGGGGACGGGATATACGCGGCCGGCCAAGTCGGTCGCGGACCGCATCCGCGAGATCGCCGCGGCCAAGGCGGCGAACACCGGCGTGACGCGCCGCGGCTTCGGCATCACCATCGCGGCGGCATGGGGCGCGCTCATCTTCGTCAGCGCCACTTCGCTCGCGTGGTTCCAGTCCTTCATGATTCCCAAGGCCCCGCTCCTGCCCCCCACGCGGGTGCGCGTCGGCAAACTCTCCGCCTACACCGAGATCGGCGTCTACGAAGACTACAAGGGCCAGAACATCTGGGTCGTGACCCTCGAAGAGGAAGGCACTAAGAAGGTCGTCGCCATCAACACCGTCTGCACGCACCTGGGCTGCATTCCCAATTGGCTGCCGGCGGCGCAGATCTTCAAGTGCCCGTGCCACGGCTCGGGCTTCCGCAAGACGGGCATCAACTTTGAAGGCCCGGCCCCGCGCCCGCTCGAACGCTTCAAGGTCGAGATCGATCAGACGGGCACGCTGATCGTCGATAAGGGCAGCAAGTTCCGCCAGGAACTCGGGCAGTGGAGCAATCCCGCGGCGCAGATCATTCTTTAGGCGGCGGATCGAACGCTTGGCGCGCCGCCATCGACGCATCAAGGGATTTGGTTAGCCGCGACGCGGAGGCTCTGCGCAGCGGAGCGCGGCGGCGGGCAGGTGCGCTCATTCGCTCAATCGCATGCGGCCGCGCACGATGAGAGTGCGCACGAGTGTCCACACATCGCGGGATCTCGTTCGATGCGCCGAAGCGCGTTGAAACCGGCGGCTTCCGCCGGCGGCTATTGAGTTCACGCGCGTCGTGGCGCCGTGGAGGATGATCTCCTCGATGCGATCGAGGGGGAAGTCGCCTGTGACTTCGCCATTGTGCAACTGAATACTGAGCAGCGTCGGCGGCGAGTCGCTCCATGTCAGCCCGTCGTCGATGATCTGCTCGCCGCGGGCGGTGTCGCCGAAACAGTGCAGGCGCCACCGCACTTCCGTGAGGTTGCAGTCCCAGCCGACAAAGGTTCCGGCGCGCGGCATCGGCTCGCAGATGATCGTCCCGCGCCGCACGAAGAGGGGTACTTCATCGAGGGGAACGCGCCGCTCAATGCGCACGCCGCCCTTCACCCACTTGCCCGGCGCGATGTCGAACCACGTTCCCGGCGGCAGGAGGATCTCGCGCTTCGTCGCGCCTTCATGCACCACTGGCGCGACGATGATGTTTCCGCCCAGCGCGTAGGCATCAGCAATGTCGCGGTACTTGCGATCGCTGCTGAACCAGCACAGCGGGCGCACGACTGGTTCGCCCGTGAGGATGTGCCGCGCAAACTCAGTGTAGAGCGACCCGAGCAGGCGGTAGCGCAGGTTGATCGTCCCGCGGATGATGTCACAGGTTGTCTTGCCGAAGCGCCACGGCTCCTGGTCGATGCACTCCTTGTGCGAGTGATTGCGGTAGAAGGGAAAGAGCAGGGCGGCCTGGTACCAGCGGGTGAGCAGTTCAGCGCTGGTGTCATCCGTGAACCCGCCGATGTCGGCCCCGTTGAAGGAGACACCGCTGAGCGCGAGGTTGAGCGTCTCGGGAATGCTCATGCGCAGATGGGGCCAGTTGGAGGCGTTGTCGCCGGTCCACACGGCGGCGAAGCGCTGAATGCCCGTCGAGGCGGAGCGCGTGAGGATGAAGGGGCGTGTGGCGGAGTCGTGCATGCGAATGCCCTGCTGCGTCGCTTCGGCCATAAGAGTGCCGTAGAGGTTGTGGAGGTGCTTGTGCTCGACAGCGCCTCGATTGAAGAGCATGTCGTTGACATCTGCCTTGCCCGCGGCGGGGTCGTTCATGTCGTTCCAGATGCCGCAGACGCCGCGCGCAAGATGGTCGGCGACGAGTTTGGCCCACCAGTCGCGCGTTTCGGGAAGGGAGAAGTCGGGAAAGACGCACCGCCCGGGCCAGACCATCCCGACGAAGTGCCTGCCCGAGGGAGCGCGGCAGAAGAGATCGCCCTCGACGCCGGCGCGGTATGTCGAATCCCCTTCATCGATCGCCACGCCGGGATCGATGATGGTGACGAGCCGCACGCCGCGATTATTCATCCACTGCGCGAGTCGCTGCGGCGAAGGTACGCGCCTGGGATGCCAGGTGAAGGCGCGGTAGCGGTCCATGTACTCGATGTCGAGCCAGAAGCCGTGCAGCGGGATGTCGTGCTTGGCAAACCCCTCGACGATTCGTTTGTAGACGCGTTGCGAGTCGTATCCCCAGCGGCACTGGTGATTGCCCAGCGACCACAGCGGCGGCAGGGTGGGCGTGCCGGTGAGGCGCAGCACCTTGGCGCAGACTTCGCCCATCGTCGCGCCGGTGAGGAAGTAGAAACGCGGCTCGCCGCAATACGTGCCGAAGTAAAGCGATTCGGGCAGGTCGAAGTCGCGCGTCTGGCAGTTGAACCACGCCGGGCCGGAGTTGTCGATGAGCACCGCCGCGTACGCAACAGTGCCGCCGCTGCCGCGCACCGGCCAGATGGCCACGGGGATCGAGCAATACGTCGGGTCGTAATCGTCCCTGCGGAACGAGTCGGGCAGGTCAGCGCAGACATCGAGGTTCCAGAACTTCATGCGCTGACCGTTCTTGTTGAGCGGTCCGGTCTTCTCGCCGAATCCGTAGAAGGGTGTGTCGGCGGGCAGCGGCAGCGACAGGCCGCACCTCTCGCCGCTCAGTCCGATGATCTGCTCGGAGTGAAGCGGGATGAGGGGCGCGCAGCCGCCCTTCGTATCACGCATTTCCAGGCCGACGGCGAAGCGTTCCGTCTTGATCGTCATCGAAGCGCCGCCGCCTGTCATGATGGTCACGCCCGCGCGCAACACTTCCGCGTGAGCACGCGCATCGGACGGCGGCACGCTGGCAAGCGGAGGCGCGAATCGAGGCAGCGGTTCGGCGGCGCGACTGATCGTCACCTCAAACACGCCGCCCTCGAGCGTCCGCACGATGATCCGTGCTGACGCCCCCGTGAGCACGACCTGGCCACCTTGCCCGATCGACTCCTCGGCCAGTCGCAGATCGGCGATCGGTTCGAGACTCAGCGGGCCGGGCTGTTGTTGGGGGTGCATGTAGGCTGCATTCCGGAAGAGGTGACCCGCCGCCCGGACTTTGTCGGCCGACGGTTGCCGATCGTAGGCAGTGGAACATCGAGTCCCGGTCTTCGGCCGGGCACTGGGCCAGGCGGCTCCATCGGGTGAACACCCGGAATGACCGGGCGCCTCGGCGCTCGCGGCTCATCGCGCCTCTCCCGATTTGGATGCGCCGCGCCATCGTGCTAGATTACTCTGCCGGGCCGGATGACTCGATCCCGCCCTTTGCCGATCATCCTCACAGAGCGGAGCCTGCTTATGCCCTCAGCGTCCTCCCACCCGTTCAAGTCCCGCGCGACGCTCAGCGTCGCCGGTCGCACGCTCCAGTACGCCTCGCTGCCCGCGCTCGCCGGGCAGGGGATGAGCCGCATCGAGACGCTGCCCTACTCGATCAAGGTGCTCCTCGAGGCGTGCCTGCGCAACTTTGACGGCTACATCGTCTCCGAGGAGGACGTCCGCGCCATCGCCAACTACGACGCGACCAACGTCGGCGAGGTCGAGATTCCCTTCATGCCCGGCCGCGTCGTGCTCCAGGACTTCACGGGCGTGCCCGCCGTCGTCGATCTTGCCGCCCTTCGCAGCGCGATGCAGCGCATGGGGGGCGATCCGAGGAAGGTCAACCCTCTCGTGCCCTGCGATCTCGTCATCGACCACTCCGTACAGGTCGATGCCTTCAACTCCGGCGTCGCGCTCTCCATCAACAGCGAGAAGGAGTTCGAGCGCAACACCGAGCGCTACGAACTTCTCAAGTGGGCGCAGGGGGCATTTGACAACTTCCGCGTCGTGCCTCCGGCGACGGGCATCGTGCATCAGGTGAATCTCGAGTATCTCGCGAAAGTGATCTGGGAGAAGGATGGGGTGATCTATCCCGACAGCCTCGTCGGCACCGACAGCCACACCACGATGATCAACGGCCTGGGCGTGGTCGGCTGGGGCGTGGGAGGCATCGAGGCCGAGGCCGTCATGCTCGGCCAACCGATCTACATGCTCATCCCCGAAGTCGTCGGCATGAAACTCACCGGCCGCCTCCCCGCCGGCGCCACCGCGACCGACATGGTGCTGCGCGTCACGGAGATTCTGCGCACGCACGGCGTGGTGGGGCGCTTCGTCGAGTTTTACGGCCCGGCGCTCGATCACCTGGCCGTCGCCGACCGCGCCACCATCGCCAACATGGCGCCGGAGTATGGCGCGACAATCGGATTCTTCCCCGTTGACAACCAGACGCTGCGCTACATGCGCCTCACCGGCCGCGATGAGAGACTCATCGAGACGGTCGAGGCGTATTACAAGGCGCAGGGGCTGTGGCGCGATGATTCAAGGAGAATCGCCTACAGCGCCGACATCGAACTCGATCTTGATTCGATTCAACCCTCGATCGCCGGGCCGCGCCGGCCGCAGGATCGCATCACCCTCACCGACGCCCGCTCGCAGTGGAGCCGCGACCTCGCGGATGTCTTCGGCAAGTGCACGGATGCGGCGCAGACGACGAAGAACGACTGGGCGAGCGAAGGGGGCACCGCCGTCGCCAACGCTGCGGCCGTCGCCTGTGTCGAATCGGAGGTGGAGGGTGTGCCCGTTGAGAACGACGGCGCACGTTTCCGTCTCAAGCACGGCCATGTCGTCATCGCTGCGATCACCAGTTGTACGAACACGAGCAATCCGTCGGTGATGATTGGGGCCGGCCTGCTGGCGCGGAACGCGGTGAAGCACGGCCTGAAGCGCCAGCCGTGGGTCAAGACCTCCCTCGCGCCCGGCTCAAAGGTCGTCACCGAATACCTCGATGCTTCGAACCTCATGCATGATCTGGAAGCGCTGGGGTTCTATCTCGTCGGCTACGGCTGCACGACGTGCATCGGCAACAGCGGGCCGCTTCCGGAACCGATCAGCAACGCCATCAAGGAAGGCGATCTCGTTGCGGCCGCGGTGCTCTCGGGCAATCGTAACTTTGAGGGGCGCATCAGTCCCGATGTAAGAGCGAACTACCTTGCTTCGCCCCCTCTCGTCGTCGCCTATGCGATCGCCGGCACGATGGACATTGACCTCGCCGTCGATCCGATCGGCCAGGATCGGTCCGGAAAGAACATCTTCCTCAAGGACATCTGGCCTTCGCAGGAGGCGATTAACAAGGCCGTCGAGCAGTTCGTCACCCGAAAGCAGTTCATCGAGCAGTACGCCAATGTCTTTGAAGGGTCACAGGAGTGGAGGGCGATCGATGCGGGCAGCGGTTCGATCTATCAATGGAATGAGAAGTCAACCTATGTTCAGGAGCCGCCTTTCTTCGTTGATATGCCCTCGACGCCGCCCGGCGCTGCGCCGATCCGGGGCGCGCGGTGTCTCGTCAAAGTCGGCGACAGCGTGACGACCGATCACATTTCGCCGGCGGGTTCTATTAAAAATGATTCACCCGCGGGGGCATACCTTACTGAGCATGGTGTGCCGATAAGTCTCTTCAACTCCTACGGCTCGCGGCGCGGCAACGACCGCGTCATGGTGCGCGGCACCTTCGCCAACGTGCGCGTGAAGAACCACCTCGCGGGCGGCCAGGAGGGCGGGTTCACGGAGTATCTCGGCAAGTCAAACGGGCTCAAGGCCAACGAGATCGCGACGATCTTCGAGGCCGCCGTCGCCTACGGCGCCTGCCAGACCTCCGAGCCGGAGATCAAGCGCCGACCCGACGGCACGCCGCTGGTCATCCTCGCGGGCAAGGACTACGGCATGGGTTCGAGCCGCGACTGGGCCGCCAAGGGCACCTTTCTGCTCGGCGCGCAGGCGGTCATCGCCGAATCCTTCGAGCGCATCCATCGCAGCAATCTGGTAGGCATGGGCGTACTGCCGCTGACTTACAAGGATGGTCAGACGGCGGCGTCGCTGGGCCTCGACGGCACGGAGATTTTCGACATCGAGATCGATGACTCGATCAAGCCGCGCCAGGAAGTCAAAGTGCGCGCGACAAAGCCCTCCCTCTCCGAAGGAGGGAGGAGCACGACGATCGAATTCACCACGACCTGCCGCATCGACACCCCCGTCGAAGTGGAGTACTACCTCAACGGCGGCATCCTGCACACCGTGCTGCGCAAGATGGCGCGTGCATAAGACGAACTTCGTTGTCACGCGCTGTCTGCACCAATAGCCATCGGCGGAAGCCGACAGTTTCACCCTTGACGACTCACGCTCGTTTCTTTCCCCCGGAACCCGCGCGGCTTCCGTTGCGGGCTATTGGAAAGACGTAGAATGAAACATGCCCGTGTATCTCTTCACATTTCACGCCTATCGGTCGTGGAACGCCGATCATCCGCGCGGGTTTGTGCAGGATCAGGACAGAGGTTATCAGCCGCCAAATCGCGCGCTGGCAAAGGCGTACGATCGCACCGCGACAGCGCCGGCCGCGGCATTCGATCCAACGGCTCAAGATCTTCTCATCCGAATGGCATATGACTTCTGCAAACGTCGTGAGTATCGCCCGCATGGCGTCGGAACAGACCCGACGCACGTTCACATCGTGCTTTCATGGAGAGACGGGGCAAGTTGGACGTCGGTCCGGCAGGCACTCAAGAATCTGCTCAGCCTCGGATTGAACCGGATGCATCCGGGGCGGCATTCGAGGTGGTTCAGCCGCGGCGCCAGCTGCAAGCGTGTTCGCGATGCGGCGCACTTGCGGTATCTGCTTGAGACCTATCTACCGCGTCATCGTGGCAGGTGTTGGATCGAGGGCGACCCGGCGCCCGAACCCATTCCTGACAAGTACAAAGGCAGCATCGATAACGAGCACGGGTCATAGCCCGCGGCGGGAGCCGCGCGGTTTCGAGAGATAGAGACGCGTGTTCGTCGAGCGTCGAGAAACCGTCGGCTTCCGCCGACGGCTATTGGTTCACTGCGATCGAGTGCTTATCAATGGATCTCACGCCAATCCGCGCAGCGCGGCGCCGATGCCGAACGCCAGAGCCGCGGCGACGCTGCCGATGAGCAGCGTTTCGAAGCCCGAGCGCCACCATGACTCGCCGACGAAGGGCGCCTTGATGGCGCCGACGATGAAGAACGCCAATCCCGTCATCACGGCGCTCCACATGAACACCGCGTTACCCAGCAGTCCCGGCGCGAGCAGGTCGGCTACAAAGGGCATGAGCGGTATGAAACCGATGACGACAAAGGCGATGAATGTCGTCCATCCCGCGCGCCATGGCGAGACGCCCTCCAGCGCCAAGCCGTGCTCCTCGGTGATCATGGTGTCCACCCAGCGCTTGGGATCGGCGGTGATGACCTCGACGACCATGTCGAGTTGCTCACCGCTGAAGCCCTTGCCGGCGAAGAGTTGGCGCACCTCCTCGCGCTCGCCCTCGGGAATCGCCTTGATGTGAAGTTCTTCGGTGCGGCGTGTGCGGCGGCGGACCTGGTGCTCAGCGCGCGTGCCGAGGTAGTTGCTGATCGCCATCGAAAAGCCGTCGGCGAAGAGATTGCCCAGGCCGAGAATGATGACGATCCCCACCGCCAGTTCCGCGCCGACGACGCCGGCGACCACGGCAAAGGTGGTCACGGCCCCATCGATCGCGCCGTAGATGAAGTCGCGCAGGTAACTGTGTTTCATCCCCTCATTGAGCCGGCTGCGGATCGCCTCGGGTGTGTGTTCGCGATTGAGGCGGGCGCGCACCGCAGGCGGGAGATCGTGTCGAAGGTGACTCATGCACTGTTCTAGCCACGCGGCGGCGAGGGGTCGATGGGGAACATCGCCCTGAATGGGGTGCTACTCGCGCCTCGCCAGATCGGCCGCGAGCGACCCGCGGCTGGCGCGGGCGAGAATCTGCGCAATCACCGCGCCCGATTCTCCCTCCGCCTGGGTGAGCCGCCGCTGCTCGCGAAACGCGCGCATGACCTCATCTGCCGTTCGCCCCGGCGGATGAAGTTGGTCCCGTCCGAGTTCTTCCTCCTCGGTCGGACGGTCCGGCGCGCGGTCTGTCGCCGGTTGCTTGGACTCGGGCTGTCCTGTCCCGCAGAGCACCTGCACCGGTTGGACGAGCGCATGCGGCGTCACAATCGATTGGTTCGGGTCAGTCTGATGTTGTGGCAAGTGATCATCTCCTTCTCTCCAGTTGATCGAGTTCGGCGCGGATCTCGACTGACCGCCGGGTCCGCAAACCCTCCCCTCACGGAGGCTGGCGGGCGACCTCGGGCGAGCCGTGACGATCACGGTGCGTCGAAGGCGCAGCGACAACGGAGATGCGAAGCCGAACTCGAAGTGTCTCCATCCCTCCCGCCCGTCATGGCTCGCGTGACGGCGAGCATGGCGGGCGCCGCGGCGTGGCGGCGTGGCGGCAGGAATCTGTATCGTCCGGCGCCGTACGAAACCATCACCCGAAATGGCGCGCCGATCGGACAAAGCCGACGACTCGGGAACTTCCCCCGGTGGCGGTGACGCCGGCGGAGGGCGCGCTGTGGAGTGCGCGTGGAGGCGCTGTGACTACCATCGTGAATGATCGACAATCTTCTGATTCAATCGCTCACTCGCTTCCCTGCCATTCTGCGCGCCGTGATGGCCGAGGTCGATGATGCGACGCTGCGTCGCCAGGGCGGCGCCGATGGAGCCGCATGGTCCATTGTTGAGATTCTCTGCCACCTCGCAGACGAGGAAGTCGAAGACTTCCGCACGCGCCTGCAACTCACGCTCCGCGATCCGAAAGCCGACTGGCCGGGCATCGATCCCGAAGGCTTTGCCAGGTCGCGCGGGTATCAGGATCAGAATCCGCACGAAGCGCTTGATCGGTTCCTTCGCGCTCGAGAGGAGAGCCTGGTGTGGCTCGCCTCGCTCGGCGACGCGGACTGGTCGAGGGCGAAAGTGCATCCGCGCCTTGGCACGCTGCGCGCCGGCGATCTCCTCGCGTCATGGGCCGCCCATGACCTGCTCCACCTGCGGCAGATCGCCAAGCGGCTCTACGAGTCGGTCAACGCCGCTGCCGAGCCGTACGAGACGGAGTACGCGGGGCGCTGGACCGCGTGATTCCCTCGGGGCGCGGCCATTGACGGGAAGCCGGTCCCGATCACTGGTTGCGCTTGACGATCGCGGTGATGTCGCACTGGTTCCGCCGGTCGCCGTAGACGTAAAGCCCGCCGGGTCGATTGGCGGCGGCGGTCCATGCGGCGACGAGACGGTTGTGGCCGGCGACGACGACGTTGGCGTTTCCCTCGGTGACGAGGCCGTTGGCGAGGCGCTGCATGGCCTGCTGCCCGGCGCCGGTGGCGACGTTGCAGCCGAACATGTACAGCCCCTTGATCTTGCCCTTGGTGCCCCGAATGAAGTCGGCGTTCTTGTCGGAGCCGACGCCGATGAACTCCTTGTCCTGCTGGTTGTTGCCGCGCCCCTGTCCCGAGCCCATTCCGACGGTGCCGCCGCTGCCGTGGCCGGCGACGATGACGTTGATGGGGCGTCGCAACTCCGCGGAGCGAGCCATGATCGCGTCGATGCCCTGCTGGACGGAAGTGATGCGGCGGATGGGAGCGCGGACGAGGCGAAAGTTGGCGAAGGCGGCGGCGTCGAAGCCGTTGTCTCCCCCGCCGGGCTGCTCGACGAGGATGAGGTCGAAGGTGCGCAGTTCGCGCGGCAGGTGCTGAGCCTGAAGGAGTTTGGGCACGCCGTCGCGCTGCGGTCCGCGCCCGCTGCCGCCGCGCGGCGCTTCGGCCGCGACGCTGAAAAAGGTGAAGGCCCCCTGCCCGTCGATCGTGCAGACGGTGTAGATGCCCGACCGGTGGAAGGAGACGTTCAACCGGCGCGAGGGTTCGTCGAAGTGGCCGAAGTAGTCCACGCACCGCACATAGGGATCAATGTCGTTCTCCGGCGGCGCCATCTGGGCCGAGTACACCCCTTCGAGTGTGTACATCCGGTCCAGTTTCACGCGCACGTCGAAGTAGAACGAGTGCGGCGCTTCGTTCGGATCGAGGGGAACGATGTTGCAGCCCTGGAGTTGTTCCTCGCGCACGTCGCGGTTGATCCGCCAGCCGAATCCGGGGTCGTCCGGATCGTCGGGGGCGTAGGCGCCGTCGTCATATGGGGGCGTCGATTCGAGATACGAGACGCCGAAGTCGTCGTAGAGTGACTCGCCATGATCCGATGGATCAGCGCGATGATCGGCGCGCGGCGGCGTGAGCGGAGCCGCGGCGATGGCGATCAACGCCGACACGGTGAGAAACAGACGACTCTTTGACAGCAGTTGCGCAAGCGTTGCCATGATCGGTCCTCCCTCTGGTGATGGTGTCGATGCGACGATACGAAGGTGGGCTCCATGCGCCGCGGTTGTTTCGCCAGCCGCGACGCTCGCCGGACCCAGCACAAGTGCCAGGGGGGCGGGGCATTGCGGCCGCATGTTGCCACAGAGCGACAGATTACCGACCGGGGGTTCCTTTTGCAAGGGGTTTTGTGGAATTGCAGGAAAGATGGCCACATTTGTCCAGATGGGAATCCCCTTGGAAAGGCAGGGAAACGGCCCTGAACATGATCGAGTCATCTGTTTATGCCTTGTCTGAAGTGCCGAATTGGGCATCATCAGGGGGGCGAACTGGAGTTGAGGGCTTGACTGACCTATGAATATGACAGCGATTGAGAACCAGTCTCAATTACATCCCAGAGGAGTTGACTCGACCATGGCCGTTTCCGTCCCCAGCGCTTCGCCCGCCGCCGATCCTGTGGCGATCAGCCTCACCCAACTCGGCCGGGGTCAGTGCGCCACGTTCTACAAGGCGGATCTGCGCTGCGAAGACTGCGAAATGCTCAACGCCATGGGGATGACCGATCGCTGCCAACTCAAGATCTGCAAGATCGGTGATCCGTGGATCGTGCAGGTCAAGTCCACGCGAATCGGCATGGCCCGGAGTCTCGCCCAGCGCATTTTCGTCCTTCCTCCGACGATTCATCCGTAACATGACCCGCGTGAGCCCCGACAGCGCGACCGCTGGCGCACAGGCCGCGTCGCCCGCGGCCCCGCGACCGACCGGCGAGAGGCGCTCGCTCCGCATCGCCCTGTTCGGCAACCCCAACACCGGCAAGACGACGCTCTTCAACCGACTGTGCGGCCTGCGCGCCAAGACGGCGAACTTTCCCGGCGTCACCGCCGAGGCCCGCGTGGGACACTGCCCCGCCGACCGGCACGGTGCCGTTTCGTTCGAGATCATCGACCTGCCGGGGATCTACCGCCTCGCGCTGGAGGTGCCCGAATCGCGCATCGGCCGCGACATCATGCAAGGCAGTGCGCTCTACCAGCGACCCGACGCCGTACTCATCGTCGTTGACGCCACCAACCTCGCGCGCAATCTCTTCCTCGTCGGCGAACTGCTCGCGCACGGCTTGCCCACCGTCGTCGCCCTCAACATGACCGACCTCGCGCAGCGAAAGGGGCTGACCATCGACACCGCCGAACTGGCGCGGCAGATCGGCTGTCCGGTCGTCGCGACCGTGGCGCGCAAGGGGACCGGCATCGCGGAGGTCAAAGACGCGCTGGCGCGCGAGATCGCCAACTTCGAGGCGATGAGCCGCGCGCGTGGAATCTCTCCCGTCGCCGAGAGCATGCGATCGATCATCGCCGATCCCGTCAAACTCGAATCCTGGGCCGATCAGTCCGTCGCATCGAGCGTCGGAGGCGATGCGGCCATCGGCGATGCGAGCGACACTTTCACCGAGCGTCTGGACAAGGCCTTCACGCATCCGATTCTGGGCCTGCTGATCTTTGCCGGCATCATGGCGGGGCTGTTCACCATTATCTTCCAGATGGCGACGATCCCGATGGACATCATTGAGCAGGTCTTCGGCGTGTTGGGTGAGTGGGTCGCCGCGACGCTGCCCGCCGGCGCCATCAACGACCTTCTCGCGCAGGGCGTCATCGGCGGCGTCGGGGCGACGGTCGTCTTCCTCCCGCAGATCTGTCTGCTGTTCTTTCTCATCAGTCTGCTTGAGGACACGGGCTATCTCGCGCGTGCCGCGTTCGTGATGGATCGGATCATGTGCCGGTTCGGCCTGCCGGGCCAGGCGTTCGTGCCGCTGCTCTCCAGCCACGCCTGCGCCCTGCCGGGCATCATGTCGGCGAAACTGATTCCCGATCGGCACGACCGGCTGGCGACGATTCTCGTCGCGCCGTTCATGAGTTGCTCGGCCCGCGTGCCCGTTTACGTGCTGCTCACGAGCATGCTCTTTCGCGAGCGGCCGTGGCTGGCGGGGCTGGCGTTTTTCGGCTGCTACCTGCTGGGCGCGGCGGCGGGGCTGGTCAGCGCGTTCATCGCCCGCCGGACGATTCTGCGCGGTCGCTCCCGGCCGATGGTTCTTGAACTCCCCTCCTACAAGATGCCGGCCTGGCGCACCGCCCTCTGGTCCACCCTCGATCGCGGACTGGTGTTTCTCAAGAGCGCCGGCACGATCATACTCGCCATCTGCATCGTGCTGTGGTGGCTGAGCGCCTATCCCGCCGCCCAGGCGCCGCCCGAGGCTGTCGCTTTGCGCGCGCAGGCGGCTGAGGTGCAGTCCGCTGATCCCGCCGCCGCGGCCAGGCTCATCACGGAGGCTGCGACGCTCGAATCGAGCCATGCGACGCGGCAAAGTTACGCCGGCCGCCTTGGCCGCCTCGCGCAACCCGCGTTCGCCCCGCTCGGTTACGATTGGCAACTGACCATCGGAGTGCTGACGAGTTTCGCGGCCCGCGAAGTTTTCGTTTCCACCATGGCCGTGCTCCTGACCGGCGACGCTCAGGCCGATCTGACCGAGGATCCCGGGATGATCGACCGCATTCGCGCCTCGACGCGCGACGATCTGACCACGCCGGTGTTCACGGCCGCCACGAGCGCGAGCCTGCTGGTCTTCTTCGTGCTGGCGATGCAGTGCCTGCCGACGCTGGCGGTGACGCGGCGCGAGACGGGCAGTTGGAAGTGGGCCGGGCTGCAACTGGCGTACATGTCCATTGTCGCCTGGGTCGCGGCCTTCATCACCTATCAGGGGCTCACGTTGATGGGAGTTTCCTGATGGCCGGCCTGCCGCTGACCGATTGGCAGTTCTACGTCGTGACCGGCGCGTTTCTCATCGCGGTCTGGCTGGTCATTCGCCCCCTCCTGCCGCGGAAGGACGCCTCAGGCGGCTGCCCGAATTGCGCCGCCGGCGCCTCTCCCAAGCGCTCGCGCAAGATGGGCCTGACCGTCGAGGGAGAGCGCCTCTGATTCCGGTTGAGCGAGGAAGATGGGGCGTCGAAGGCGGGCAAACGGGGCCGGCGCCAAGCCGTCGGTCCGTCTCAGGCTCCGAGCGCTCCGGCCACAAGGCGCGCAGATTGCTTTGGAGAATCGCCATTCGGTTGACTGTTCTTGAAGTGACCTCCGAGGCGCGCCGATAACACCGCTATGGCGGTGTCCCGGCGCGGACCCCGAACGTACGGGATGTGACTCGGTCGGCCGGCTCACGACGCGCTGCACCGATTCGATGCCCGCAGGCGACGCGGCCGAGCGCGACGGGCTGCGATCGAGCCGCCGAGTCCGGGCTGTCGCGTGCATTCGACCAGGGTTGTCGAGATTGCGAGTTGCCGGTGGCATCGGATTGGAATCAAGAATCAGAGCGGCACGTCGCGCCTGCGGAGCGCCGCAGATGACCACGCGCGGCCTGAACATACTCCTCGTCGAAGATGATCCCGCCTACGAGCGCCTCCTTCGGAGAATGCTCGCTTCCGCCGGGATCGATTTTCGCCTGTGGCGCGAAGAGAGCGTGGGCGCGGCGGTCCAGGCGCTCGACGGGAAGCCCTACGACGTCGTGATTCTCGACCTGACGCTGCCCGACAGTTCGGGATTGGACACGGTTCGCGCCGTGGCGCGATGCGCTGGAGACATCCCCATCGTGGTCCTGACGGGCGCCGATGACGAGGGTCTCTCCCTCAGCGCCGTGCGCCATGGAGCGCAGGACTACATCTGCAAGAGCGAGGTCGACAGCGCCGTGCTGGCTCGATGCATCCGCTATGCCGTCGAGCGAAAGAAATCGCAGGTCAGCAACCGCGAGCGCCGGCATCTTCAGGATGTCGTGCGCGCCATGGAGCGGGTGCTGGCCATCGTGGGCCACGAACTGCGGACCCCGCTCGCGGCGCTCCGCGCCACCACCGAGTTTCTCCTCACGCCCGAGGCCAGGGAAACGGCCGAGTGGGACGTCTTCCTCAAGTCGATCCACAGCGAAGTCACTCGCATGGCCGAACTCGTCAACAACCTGCTCGAAGCGGCCAGGCTCAACAGCGGGAAATCAGCGTGGAACTGGTCCACCATCGATCTCAACAGCGTCTGCGACGAGGCGCTCGACGTCCTCAGGCCGCTCATCGCTCACGCCCGCGTTGAATTGCGCCTGACCGTCGAGGGCGAGAGACTCCTGATGCGCGGCGACGCTGACGCGATTCGCCGCCTCATTCTCAATCTCGTCAGCAACTCCGCCAAGTTCACGCCTGAGGGGCATATCGATCTCCGCGCCCGCGGGCTGGTCGAGCAGGGAATGAACTGGATCGAAATCACCGTCGAGGACTCGGGCCACGGCATTTCCGATTCGATGCTCGACAAACTCGGCAGCGCTTTCGTCCTCGGTTCCGGTGCGCTCGGGTCGGACTACGTCAAGGGCACCGGGCTTGGACTCACCATCTGCAAAGCGATCGTGGCAGCGCATGGCGGGCACATCTCCGTGTCCTCGCAGCCTGGCGTCGGGTCGGTGTTCACGGCGCGGGTTCGCGCCGATCTGGAAGAGCCGGTCGCCATGACGGAAAACGCCGCGATCAGTCTGGAGAAATCGACATGAGAACCATCCTCATCATCGATGACATGGACCTGTTTCGAGAGCCGATCGCCGCCGCTCTCCGGGCCCGCGGGTTTGAGACGCTCACGGCCGGGGACGGGTACAGCGGCCTGCGCATCGCGCGCAATCACCGCCCCGATCTCGTCCTGCTCGACATGGCCATGCCCCAGATGGACGGTCTGGCGGTCCTCGCCGCGATGCGAGTCGATGCCCGCCTCAAATCGATCCCGGTCATCCTTCTCACCGCCGTCGCCGAGCGCGACTACGTCATTCGCGCCGCCAAGTTCGGCGTCAAGCACTACCTGCTCAAGACGCAATTCTCCCTCGACCAACTGGTCGATCGCGTCAAGCAGGTGCTCGAAGAGAACGCACGCCTTGAGTCCGATCCGGGCGCGGCGTCTGCCACTGAAGGGGCGGCGGCCGCTCGCGCCAATCTGCCGGGACTCGGCGGGCGCGAGGCGCCGCTCGATTCCGCCCCGCCGGCGGGTCTCGACGCCCCTCTCGACGCTGAGCCGGGCGCCGCGGCGTCGGCCGACGCGGTGACACGACTCAAGGCATCCAAGGCGCTGCTGACCCGGTCGGAGATGCTCGATCGGCTCGACGGCGCCGGTGAACTTCAGGGCCTCTCGCCCACCGTCTCGCACGTGATGCGCCTGACGGACAATCCCGACAGCACGATGGAGGAGATCGCCCGCGTCATCAAGCAGGACTACGCCGTCGCCATCAAGGTGCTGCGCCTGGCCAACTCGGTCGTGTACGGCCGGGGGCAGGCGATCGACACGGTGGACAAGGCGGTGGCGAGGCTGGGCCTCTCCCAGATCCGCCAGGCCATGCTCAATCTCAACGTCATGCAGCACTTCAAGAGCAGCGCGCTCTACGGGAGGCTCAACGGCGGGCAGTTCTGGGAGCACTCCATCGGCTGCGGGATCATCGCCGCCCAGATCGCCGCAACCCGCTCTTCTGAGGAAGCCGACCTTGCCTTCACCATGGGTCTGGTGCATGATCTCGGCCGGCTCATGTTCGCGCAGGAACTCGGCGAACTCTACGAGCAGGTGCTCTCAACCGCCGAGGAACTGGGCCTGCCCCTTGAGCAGGTCGAGTCGAAACTGCTCATTCTCAACCACGCCGAGGCGATGGATCGCCTCCTGCACGCCTGGAAGTTCCCCAAGGACTTCATCGACCCCATCGTCTTCCACCACCTTTCGATGGCGGACATCCGCCGCATCGCGCCCAAGCGGGTCGTGGAGGTGGCGACGCTGGCCCTGGCGGATCGCCTCTGTCATGCGCTGGTCATCGGCCACAGCGGCCATCACGTCCTTCATCCCTTCGAGGAGTATTGCCAGGCCCTCAATCTCGATCCGCAGTTGATTCAGCAGATCGAAGAGATCGCGCTCCGCGAGACGCGCGATCTCAAACTGGCGCTCCTCGCCGAATCGAGAGAGGGCGTGTGGACCGATGCGCGCGAGCAACTCCACGAATCGCTGGAGGAACTCGTGCGGCCGATGGTCGTCTGCGACAACCCGCGCCTCGATGCGGTCCGCATCTTCTGCGACCAGATTCGCGATGACAGCATCGAGACGCCCAACGTCGCCGTCGTCCACCTCACCAGCGAAGGCGCGTGGACGCGGCTTCGGCAGCGGCTCGATCAGATGGAGGATGAGGCCGGCGTGGGCCACCTCCCCGTGGTCATTCTCACGCCGATGACCGCATCCGCATCGCACCTCGAACCGCTCACGGGCCGGCGAACCGCGACGCTTCACTCGCCCGTCGTCGTGCCGCGCCTCGTTGACGCTTTCAACCGACTGCTGGCCGCCGACGCGCTGTCTCAGGCGGCGTAGGGCCTGTGTACCCGGCGCCCGCCGCGCGCGCCGTCCGAACCCGCGTTGCCCCCAGGGCAACCGCGTTTTCGTCGTCATGCCCGCGAAGGCGGGCATCCAGCGAGGCGTCAAAGGTCGTTCATTGCTGTTCTTGCGGCCGAAACCACCACGTCTGCCAGCGCGGCTGGTTTCCCACTCCCGCCTGCGCTGGGAGCAGGCTCTGCGCGGAAACGACGAAAATGCGATTGCCCTGGCGTGGCCCGCGCCACGGGCCGCCGCCGCCGGATCCCTGCAATAATGGCTCATGGTGCCGCGTTGCTTTCCTGATCGACCGTCAAGGCCAATCGCCGCGGCGGCCCGAGCGCCCGGCAGTCCGAATCACTCGAATCTGAAAGGAGAGGTTTTATGTGGAAAATGTTGACCCTCATGCTGGCCGCGATTGTCGCGATGTCAGCCGCGCCGGGGACGGCGCACGCCCAGCACAACATCCGCTTCGCCGGAGTCGTGCAGGAGGTTCGTGACGCCTCGATGGTGTTCCACACCGATCGCGGCTCGGTCGAGGTGCTCGTGACGCACGACACGCGGCTGATCCGCAACGGCGAGCCGGCCCGCCTGGGCGACTTCCAGCGCGGCGACCGGGCCCACGTGGCCGCCGAACGCACCGACCGGGGGCTGGTGGGCATCATCATCGAGGCCGTGAGCACCATCTCGCTTCGCGGCATCATCGCCGAGGTCGGCGACCACGCCATCGTGCTTCACACCGATCGGGGCGACCTGCGCATCGGCGTCACCGAGCACACCATCATCGTGCGCGACGGCCACCGGGCGCGCCTGGGCGATCTTCGGCGCGGGGATCGGGCGGCCGTCGAGGCTTTCCGTGACGGGCACGGCGGGCTGACGGCGCGGTCCATTCACGCGCGCAGCGCCCTTGACGCCATTCGCATCAACGGCACGATCGTCGAGATCGGACATGACGCCATCGTCCTGCGAACCGACCGCGGAGACGTGCGCATCGCCGTGACGGAGCGCACGCAGATCACGCGCAACGGCGAGCCGGCGCACCTCGAAGACCTCCGCGTGGAGGATCAGGCGCATGTGCAGGCGCGGTGGGAAGGCAGCGGCCACGAGCGAAGGCTGGTGGCGCTGCGCATCGCCGCGAGAGGGCATTGAGCGCCGGTTATCCGACGCCGATCCAATCAGGGACGAATGACAGGCCCCGCTCCGATCACGGAGCGGGGCCTTGTTGTTCTTGTGCGTGGAGATTGCTCGCGGGTGCCGTGGTCTAAGCGAGGCTTTGGGAGCGCCGGCCACGCGAGCGCGCGATCCACCATCGAATCAGGTTGGGCGCCGGCCGCGCGATTGCGTGGCCTTCCGGTCGCAAAGCCGACCTCCAGACCACGGCACCCACGCTCGAGGTGAACTGCAATGGCTCCAATCTGTCCTGGTCGCTCGCCGCGGCGATCAGCGCCACCAGGAGTTGTTGTAGGTTTTGTCATCCCAACTGTCGAGGTCGCGGAGCGTGTCGCGCTGGCGCACCTCAACATGGTTGTCGGCAAAGAGCGCGTTGGAGCCGCTGTTGAAGTGGCGTCGGCTCCAGATCCGCGCGATGTTGGTTCCGTTGCCGTTGCTGTCGCGCTCGGGGCCGTTGATGTGGACCTCGACGAAGACGTCGTACCAGTGATCGTTGTAGGGATAGCCCTGCATCTGCTGCCAGATCGAGTTGTCCGGATCGTCCGTGAACTCGGACATGTACATGGAGTGATCGGGGCGGACGAACTCGTCCAGGGGAGCGGTTGGATGCCGGCCGTCGCGGTACAGGCCGCCCTGCGGCATCATCATGATGCCGTTGTTGATGTAGTGGATGATGTGCTTGGGGTTGGGATAGGACGGGCACTGGTACTGGGGCATCTGCTGGAAAAAGCGAATGTCCATCCACGCCGTGCTGTCAAGGTTGTTGAGCCTTGGATCGGGCAACTTCCGCACGTACTTGTACAGCGCGCGGGGCCAAGGGTAGTAGTACGCCAGTCCTCGACCGTGGTTCAGATGCGGCTGACCTTCGCGCGGAATGAACTCCTTATTGTCGGAGGCGTACAGGTGCAGTGCCAAGCCGATCTGCCTCATGTTGGAACCACACGCGGCGCGCCGGCCGTGCTCGCGCGCCTTGCTCAGGGCCGGCAGCAGGAGGCTGATCAACAGTGCGATGATCGAGATGACCACCAGCAGTTCGATCAGCGTGAAACCCCGACTGCGAATCTGGCCGCGAGGGCCGCAGACCGAACGGGAACGTGACTTGCGCACTGTGCGACCGCCTTTCAGATCGCGCCCCGCGGGACGCCTTGGATCAGGAAGATCCGCCGGGCCGGCGAGCGCCGGCCCTGTGCCGTAGGAAAGCATCGCGGATAGAAGGGGATATGTCAAGGCGAAACCTCGATTCTTGCATCTTTTTTTGATCCCCGGAAGCACTATCCTTGGCCCATGCGACTCATCCGCTTCACCACCGACGCCGCCCCGGACCGCCCCCTGACCGGGGTTGACTGCGGTGACGGCCACGCCCTGCCCCTCGCCGGCACCGCCCTCGGGCCGCTGGAGCCGATCGGCGAACCGGTCCCCATCGGCCGGCTGCACGCCCCCATCCAGCCCCCTGTCATCATGGGCATCGGCCTCAACTACCGCGCCCACGCCGCCGAGCAGGGCAAGGAACCGCCGCAGCGCCCCATGCTGTTCATGAAGAACCCGGCCGCCATCTGCGGCCCCGTCGATGACATCGTCGTGCCCCGCATCTGCCAGGACCATGACCAGGTAGACTTCGAATGCGAACTGGGCGTGGTCATCGGCCGCACCTGCCGCGATGTGCCCGCGGCGCAGGCGCCTGATTATGTACTGGGCTACACCGCCGCCAACGACGTCAGCGCGAGGTGGTGGCAGAAGCACGCGGGGGGCGGGCAGTTCTGCCGGGGCAAGTCCTTCGACACCTTCTGCCCCATCGGGCCGTGCATCGTCACACCGGATGAACTCGCCGACCCCGATGCGCTGCGGGTGATGACGCGCGTCAACGGCGAGACGATGCAGGACTCGAACACCTCGGACCTGATCTTCCCAGTGGCGGAACTCATCGCGTTTCTCAGCCAGGGGACCACGCTGCTGCCGGGGACGCTGATCCTCACCGGCACGCCGGGAGGCGTGGGCTTTGCCCGCACGCCGCCGGTCTGGCTGCGCGATGGGGATGTCGTCGAGGTCGAGGTGGAGACGATCGGCGTGCTGCGCAATCGCGTGGTGTATGAGAAATAGGAACGGTGCCGTGGTCTGAAGGGAGGCTCTGCGACCGCAAGGCCACGCCATCGCGCGGCCGGGCGATCATTCTTATTCGATTGTCGATCGCGCGCCCGCGTGGCCCGCGCTCCCAAAGCGTCGCTTGACCACGGCACCCGGCTATGACGGGCTAAGATTGGACATGGCCAGCATAGAGAGAATAAGAGAGACCCTTCAGTCACGAAGCGAGAACGACCTGAAGCAGATTGTCGGCGAGTGCCTTCCCGATGTGCGCATGAATGACCACACCATCGTACAACTTGCGAGTATATTGGTAGAACGGTGCGTTGAGGACCGCATTCGCGAACGTGCAGCCATGAAACTTGGCTTGCCAACGGATGCCCAGGAGGCAGCGGAGAATGCCGCCCATGCGCTCAAACTTGCCAACGAATCGCTCGAGGTCAGTCGAGAATCCGCTGATTCGAGTCGAGCCGCCGTTCGATGGGCCAAGGGCTCGGCCTTCGGCGCCTGGGCGGCAGTTTTCGCCACGATCATCGTGCCAACTGTGCTGACCTATTGCCACGCGAGCGATTAGGGTGGAATGAGCGCCAACCTGGGAGCGCATCTCACTGACTTGGACGTCCGCCTGTCAAGCCACGAATGACCTTCGCGCCCCGGCCGCTCGCACCCGACCCGCTCTCATATGGGCCGATGCCCGTCCAACGAAACTGGGATGCGCTTCCAACCTTCGACTCTGTTCAGGTCAAGCAACCGCGATTGTCCCAGCCTGCGATTCCGGGCTACTCGTTCGGTATACTTGCCTTATGGGAAAGAAGCCGACCAACGTGGATGATCAGAAGCCCGCACTGTCGCTCAGCGGGAACGTTTATACGAAGGAAGACGTCGAGATGCTTGAACTCGCGGACGAGGATCCTGAGTCCCTTCCAGCGCTGATCCGGGACGACGTTGCCAACGGCGATCGCCTCGCCCCTGGCGACCTGAAGGTCTACCCACAACTGGACGAGCAGGGACGGATGGCGGCCCGTGGAGGCCATACTAACTTCGGCTTCAGCGGGTACTTCGCCGCATCCATCTTCGACGGCACGAAGTGGCGGCGATTCGACCTTCGCACGGTCGTGCCGGAGAAGGAATCGGGCTTCGCGGCGCAAAAGGACAAAGCGGATGCGATTGAGCGCATCCGAGAGTGCGTGCGATCCGCATCGGGACGCCAATGCGTCTGGAACGTACCAGAAGGAAAGGTGCAGGGCCGCTATGTGGCAGCACCTACGCCGCAGGGTTCAAAGCCGTGAAGGCAGGAAGGACGTACAGAAGTGCATTGGCTCGTGATTCTCATGACGCTAATCGCGTCATATCAGCCACCGCCCCGGCCCACTGAGCAACCCAGCGGGTCCGACCAGGCGTTGAAGGGGTTTGAGCTCTACTCTACAATCGTCAACACGAACGCGGGGGTTGCCGACGACCACATTGACGATGGTTTGTCGCTCCTTTATTACCGTGCCGCGCACTTTGTACATGTTTATGGAAAGGCCGCTCCCGCAGAGGCCATCAAGGCCGCCGCGAGCGTCATTCAAGTACCGAAGGTGAAGAAACTTGGCGCTCGCCTCAATGTCGGCCCGCTCGAAATCGAGAAGCGGGATGGCGCCGATGCCTTTGCCGACCAGGAATGGGTGATTGGTCGCACGGCGACTTTGATGTTGCGAGAGGATGTGGGCGGCGTGGGACCGCTCATCACCGACCTCGATCTGCCTCTTCCCGGGCGCGCGCGCGTGGACATACTGTCGGACAAGGACCGCGAAGAGCAGTTCGCAATGCGATACGCGGTTCTCGTAACGGCACTGCAGTCGTTTCGCGAGAGCGCGGGGAATCCGGCGCAACTGAGCGATGAGGACACACAGGCTGCAGCGAAGCTCGTTCAGGAGCAGCTTGGGCGGGATTACATGCGGATCAATGGACACTTCGTGTGCGTACGTGGCCGTGCGGCCGCCGGCGGCTGGATGGACGTCGAAGCGGTGGCCAAGGCGCTTCTGGACTGGGTGGGGCCGGCGTTGATGGAACTCGAGGGCGCGAAGAACCTCACCCTTGCGCCTGTTGATTCGGCATGGGTCGTAGTGGATGCTGACACCGGGTGGTCCCTGAGGGATCCGACGATTGGGAAGTTCTCTGAGCGTGACCTGCTGATGCTTCATAAGGGCCTGCAAGCACGTGCTCATCCCAACCCGACGATCAATCGAGAACCCACCGGCGAGGGTCCAGAAGATGTCGATCGAAAGAGTACGCAGCCTTCGACTCGGAGATAAGGCGCACGCGGCGCGCAAAGTGCGCCGCGTGACGACTGCACCACGCGTAGAGTTTTCTTGCATCCATCGGGCGTGTGCCTCGTCCAGAAAGGGGGTCATCTTGACCAAGCTTTTGGATGGGGCGCGGCCGGTTCGGAGCTGATTCGGGACACCATGGATCGACTAAGACTGACGAATAATGGACCATGCCCCAGAATCTGGCCGGGTCGGCGTACAAGATAGGCAGTGCCGCATTCTGTTTGTCAGTCGGCAGGCTTGCGATACCACTGACCGCGCCCCGAAGGACGGCTCATTCGGTCGAAAGGTCGAGTGGGCCAATCACCGCGTTGGGTCGATCAAGCGAATCTTTGGGAGGGCTACCAAGAGGATCAGGAACCCACTTTCCCGCGTCATTCCCCCGGCCTTTCCACATGCTGATCAATGAGGATGGGTCACCCGTCGGGGTCGAGGAGGAAGAGGTGGGCCGGGGGACCGCTCATTGCTGCGCGACATGACGTCGTCGTGGGCGATCGCTACTCCTCGCCGTTGAGCCGCTTCATCACTGCCTGGAGGTCGGACCAGACTTTGCCGCGGGCTTCCGGGGTGTAGTTGCGCAGGAGGTAGGCGGGATGGAAGGTGGGCATGACGGGGATTTCGAGTTCGCCGAGGCGGCAGGAGTGCCACGAGCCGCGCAGGGCCGAGATGCCCTCGGTCGTGTCGAGCAGGAACTTGGTGGCCGGGGGCGCCGAGCGCGACGATCACCTCGGGGGCGATGATTTTCAATTGCTCAGCCAGGTAGGGGGCGCACTTCATCACTTCCGCGGGGGTCGGCGTGGCGTTGTTGGGCGGGCGGCTCTTGAGCACGTTGCCGATGTAGATCTCCTCGCGGCTGAGCCCCATCGCGGTGATCATCTTGTTGAGCAGTTCGCCGGCGCGGCCGACGAAGGGACGGCCCGTGCGATCCTCTTCCGCCCCGGGGGCTTCGCCGACGAAGACGAGCCGCGCCTCGGGGTTGCCCTCGCCGAAAACTGTCTGTGTGTGCGCCGTCGCGGTCGTGCAGTGGGGGCATTCGCGGTCGTGCCGCGCGCGAAGGTCATCGAGCAGTTTCTGCTTTCCCGCGGCGGAGGCGCTCTTGTTCTTGCGCGAGGGCAGGGGGACGAAATCGACCCCGAGCAACTCGCTGGTCCGGACCATCTGCCGGGCCGCCCGCACCGCATCGCCTCCGGTCGTCTGGCTCATTTCAACACCTCCATGCAGAGTTTCCTGAGCGCTTCGAGACTTCGACGGCTCGATTCGAGCGATGAGCCGTTGAAGTCGCCATCCTGCTCGACAATGAACCACTCGACGCCGCCCTCCGCGGCCGCCTTGAGGATCGGCCCAAACCTGATGATCCCCGAGCCGATCTCCGTGAACTTCCTGCTCCGCGCCTCGCGCATGTCCTTGAGGTGAAGCAGCGGCGTGCGCTGCACGTGGCGCGCGAGAAACTTGAGCGGGTCCGTCCCCGCGTGCCGGCACCAGTAGACGTCGATCTCCAGCAGAATGAGATCGGCCGGAGCGTCGATGAGAATGTCGATGCCGCGGCGCGCCGAGTCGGCTCCGAGCGTCTGAAACTCGAAGGCGTGGTGGTGATAGGCGAGGCGCAATCCTCGGCCGCGAAGCGTTTCGGCAACCGCGAGCATCTCGCGCACCGCCTGCGCGTAGCCCGCCTCGGTGCGATACTCCTCAGTGAGGTAGGGAACGACGACCAGATCGGCGCCCAGGGTCTGCACCTCATCGATGCACTCCTCGATGTCCGCATTCAATCGCGGGAGACTGGTGTGCGATCCGCAGGCGCGAAGCCCGAGTCGATCGAGAACGGCGCGAATCTCGCGCGGGGGATGGTCGAAGAGGCCGGCGAACTCGACGCCCTGGTAGCCCATGGCCGCGACCTGCTCGAGTGCGGCAGGCAGGTCGATCTCCGTCTGGTCGCGGATGGTGAAGAGTTGAAGCGCGATCGGAGGCGTGGCGGCCGGGCCCATGCCCATCTCCCTTGCGACGCGAAGTGGCGCCGATTCCTCGCAGTATACGCCGCCCCCGCTCCTCACTCCGCGCGATAAACGCTGTGGCGTGTCTGGGGCGGTGAACCTATTGTGCTGACCTCTATTGCGGGGTGGATGCGGAGGTGTCGCGGGTTCGCAGCGCCGGGCCGCAGCCATGTCAGTTGCCGGGATGGCGCGCCGACCATGGTCGAAATGAGCATCATCTATGCCGCTTGCGTCGCGGGAGCGATCGGGCTGCTGTTTCTGCTGCCGCGCCGCGACCGGCGCTGGGCGCCGATCGGTGCCGTGCTCGGCGGCGGGGCGCTGGGCGCGGGGTTGCTGGCGCTGTCGCGCGGGCAGGTTGCGGGCGGGGTTGATGTGTTCTTCTACATTCTCGCTTTTCTCGCCGTCGCCGGCGCGGTGCGGATGATCACCCATTCCCGCCCCGTCTATTCCGCGCTGTACTTCATCCTCGTGGTGCTGGCGACGGCGGGGCTGTTCGTGCAACTCGCGGCCGAGTTCATGGCCTTCACCCTCATCATCGTCTACGCCGGCGCCATCCTCATCACCTACCTCTTCGTCATCATGCTGGCGCAGGAAGCGCCCGATGACCAGCATCCCGATGCGCTGACCGAGTACGACGCGACGGCCCGCGAGCCGATCGCCGCGACGGTGGTGGGATTCGTGCTCCTTGCCGCCTTGTTGGGGATGATGTACCGGGGCACGAGCCAGATGCCGGCGCATGCGGTGACGCACGTTCCGGCCGACTCGGAATTGGAGATGCTGCTCGGCAAGGTTGACGCGGCTCTGCGCGAGGCGGAATTGATCCGTCACGGCGAGAGAGTTGAAAGCGTCGATGCCGCGGATCGCACGGCAACGCTCATCTCGACTTCGCCGGAGAGCCCGCGCCTCGTCTCGCTGCCCGCCGATCTGCACGTGGACAACGTCGATGCGGTGGGCGTTTCGCTGCTGAGCGAGTTTCCCGTCAGCCTCGAGGTGGCGGGGGTGATCCTCATGCTGGCGATGCTCGGCGCGGTGGTGCTGGCGCGGAAAGAAACGGCCGGCGACGCCGCCGCGAGCGATCCCAAGTCCCAAGCCCCAACTCCCAAGCCCCTCGGAGCGTCCTCATGACCGAGCCGCTCTCGATCCTCGCGCTCAATCACTACCTGCTGCTCAGCGCGGTGCTCTTCGTGATCGGGTTCATCGGTTTTCTCACTCGCCGCAACCTCATCATCATGTTCCTCTGCACGGAACTGATGTTTCAGGCGGCGGCGATCGCCATGATCGCTTTCGGCGCCTACCACGGCAACGTGCAGGGGCAGGTGTTTCTCATCTTCATTCTCACCATCGCCGCCGCAGAAGCAGCGCTGGCGCTGGCGCTGGTCGTGATGCTCCATCGCCGTCGGGCGACGCTCGATGCGGACTGCTGGTCGGAGTTGAGGGGTTGAAGTCGCAATGATGCAAGCGCTCGCCGCCAACTTCGATCTCGCCCGGCTGAATCTCGCCTCGGAGACCTCGATGGTCGCCGGTCTGGGTGTGCCCGTCGAGTGGATCCCGCTTGCGCCGCTGCTCGCGGCCCTTGCCTGCGGCTGGCTCGCGCTGGCGCCCGGTCGTTCGAACGGTCGCTATGCCGGCGCGGTTTGCGTCGGCGGTCTCGGGGTCGCGCTGCTCACGTCGATCGCGGTGGCGCTGAGCGTCGGCCACGGGACAGCGCAGGTCACGATCTTCGAGTGGATTCGCATCGATCGGCTCAGGGCCGACTTCGCTTTCTTCCTCGATCCCCTCACCAGCATCATGCTTCTCGTCGTGACGGGCATCGGCACACTCGTGGCCGTCTATGCCTGCGAGTACATGCGCGGCGATCGGGGCTATGCGCGTTTCTTCGCCTTCGTGAGCCTCTTTATCGTGGCGATGACGACGCTGGTGCTCGCGGACAACCTCATCCTGATGTATCTCGGCTGGGAAGGCGTGGGGCTGTGCTCGTATCTGCTCATTGGTTTCTACTACGAGAAGCCCGCCGCCGTCGCCGCCGCCAAGAAGGCCTTCATCGTCAACCGCATCGGCGACCTCGGCTTTGCGCTGGGCATCTGCCTGACGTACCTTCAGTTCGGCAGCGTCGAGTTCGCGGTGATCTTCGAGCAGGTCGATGCGTTGCGGACCTCCGGTGCGGAGATTTCGACCGGCATCCAGGCCATTCCCTTCCTGCTGATGCTCGGGGCGTTCGGCAAGAGCGCGCAACTGCCGCTCTACGTCTGGCTGCCGGATGCGATGGAAGGCCCGACGCCGGTTTCGGCGCTCATCCATGCGGCGACGATGGTGACGGCCGGCGTGTACCTCATCGCCCGCGCCCTGCCGCTGTTTCTGCTCAGCGAGTATGCGCTGCCGACCGTCGCGTGGGTGGGCTGCATCACGGCCGTTTTCGCGGCGACGATCGGCATGGCGCAGTACGACATCAAGCGGATCTTTGCGTACTCGACCATCTCGCAACTGGGCTTCATGTTCATGGGCCTGGGTGTGCTGAGCAGCGCCGGCGCGACGTTCCATCTCTTCACGCACGCCTTCTTCAAGGCGGCGCTCTTTCTCGGGTGCGGCGCGGTGATGCACGGCTTTGCGGGGCAACTGGACCTGCGCCGCCTCTCGGGACTCTCCCGCGTGCCGGGGTGGCAAATCGTGACGGGCTCGATGCTGGTCGCCTGCCTCGCGCTGGCGGGCTTCCCGCTCACCTCCGGCTTTTTCAGCAAGGACATGATCCTGGCCGAGGCGTTCGTGACGGCCGGGCCGGGGTATCGCGCGATCGGCTGGATCGGCCTGCTGACGGCGGGGCTGACGGCGTACTACACCTTCCGGGTCTTCTTCCGCGTCTTTCTCGGCCCCGTACACTTCAAGCCCGGCGAGGAGCATCACGCAAGCCACGCCGACCATCACTTCCATCCGCACGCGCCCGGGCCGGCGATCAACTTCGTCCTGATCGTGCTGGGCATCGGCGCGATCTTTGCCGGCTGGGTCGGCGTGGGTGGAGCACATCACGGGTGGTTCGGCTCGATGATCCAACACTCGACTGCGGCCTACGAAGCGCCTCAAGGCGCAGCGCATGCGGGCTTTTTCGGCAATCCGCACCAGTGGATGATGCTGGCGTCGTCCATCGTGGGCGTTGCCGGTATCGGCGCGGCGGCGTATCTGCACTTGTACAACCGCGCTGCGGCCGATCGCCTGCGCCGCTCGATCCTGCCGGTCGCGGTTCTCGCGGAGCACAAGTGGTGCGTCGATGAGGGCTACGACCTGCTCATCCGCCGCCCCCTGCGCGTGATCGGTCATGTGTGCTACGCGCTGGGGGACACGCTCATCATCAACGGACTGGTCGCTCTGGCCGGCGCGGTTCCGCGACTCATCGGCGCGGCGGCCCGGCCGATGCAGAACGGACGGTTGCAGGGCTACGGCCTCGGAATGGCTTGCGGACTCGCCACCATCATCGTCATCGTCTGGGCAATGCTGTAGGACACGAGAGGGAATCCGTATGGCCGCAAAGAGGCACAAGAGGCGCAAGAGGGTGAGAGGCAGTTCATCTAGAACTGCATTTTGCAATGGCCTGGACTTGCTTTGTTTTGTGCATTCTGTGCCTCTTTGCGGCCATCTGCCTTTCCGGCGTAGCGCTGAGTGCGGGATTCTGAATTGATGAATGTGATGTCATGCTACTGACGCTGCTGCTCATCCCGATGCTCACTGCCCTCGCGGTGATGCTGCGCCCGGCGCGGCAGGCGGCGCTCATTGCGCTCGTCGGCTCGCTCATCGCGCTGGCCTGGTCGGTGCTCATCTGGCGGGCTTTCGACTTTGCCGACAGCGCGGCCATCCAACTGGCCGCCTCCTGGACGTGGATGGAGCCGCTGGGTCTGCGACTCTCGCTGGGCGTCGATTCCATCGCGCTGCTGCTCGTCATGCTCACGGCGGGCCTTATGCCGCTGGCAATTCTCGGCTCGTGGACCGCCATCACCCAGCGCGTGCGCGAGTTTTACCTCTGGCTGCTCATCCTCGAAGCGGCGATGCTCGCGGTCTTCATGGCCCGCGACCTGCTCGTCTTCTACCTCGCCTTCGAGTTCACGCTCATTCCGATGTTCTTCCTCATCGCGGTCTACGGCTCGACGAACCGGGCCCGCGCCTCGATTGTCTTCTTCCTCTATACCTTCACGGGGTCGATCATCACGCTCATCGGCCTGCTCTACGTCGCCTGGGCGCACTGGAACCTGCATGGGCAGTGGACCTTCGACATTGCCGCGCTGACCGCGACGGCCGCGTCGATGAGCGATTCGCGGCAGGCGTGGGTCTTGCTCGCGCTGTGCTGCGGCTTTGCGGTCAAGGTGCCTCTCTTCCCGGTCCACACCTGGCTGCCGCTGGCGCACACCGAAGCGCCGACGGCGGGGAGCGTTATCCTTGCCGCCGTGCTGCTCAAACTCGGCACGTACGGCCTGTATCGCTTCGCCATGCCGATGTGCCCGGCCGCGTTCCACGAATACGCCCCGCTCCTCGCGATCTTGTGCATCATCGGCATCATCTACGGCGCGCTGATCTGCTGGGTGCAGCGCGACATGAAGCGCCTCATCGCCTATTCCTCGGTGAGTCACCTCGGTTTCTGCGTGCTCGGCCTGGCCGCGGTCAACACGGCCGGGGTCGGCGGGTCGGTCATGTACATGATCAATCACGGCCTCTCGACCGGGGCGCTGTTCCTGTGCATCGGCATGGTCTACGAGCGCTTCCACACCCGCTCGATGGATGAACTCGGCGGCCTGGCGCGGCGCATGCCGGTATGGACCTTCTTCACGATTTTCTTTGTCCTGAGCAGCGTCGGCCTGCCGGGGCTGAACGGCTTCGTCGGCGAGTTTCTCACCTTCTTCGGCGCGTTCACTTCTGGTCAGGCTGTGCAGGGCCGGCCGACAGCCGGGCCGCTCGGACCGTGGTACGGCGCCATTGCCGCGACGGGGATGATCCTCGCGGCGATCTACCTGCTCTACTTCGCGGGACATCTCGTGTTCGGCACGTATCACCTGCCCGACACGTCGCACGATGGTCACGACGATCATGCCCACACGCGCCTGCCGCGCGATCTCTCGATGCGCGAGATCGTCGTGCTGGCGCCCCTTGCATTCTTCTGCCTCTGGCTGGGGGTGCAGCCGGGCGCGATCCTCTCGCGCATCGAGCAGCCGGTGAGTGAGATCGTCACGCACGTCAACGTGGCGGCCCAGCGGTCGATGCTGATCACGGCCCTCGATTCACCGGAGGGCCGCTGATCATGCTTGATCGCGTCGCGACACTCTGGCCCGAGATCATCCTCTTCGTCACCGTGATGGTCCTGATGCTCACGGGCACGAGCGGGGACCGGGACATCCGCCGCGCCGGTTCGTGGATCGCTGGACTCGGACTACTCCTGGCCTTCGTCTTCGCGGTGCGCATGCCCGAGCCGGACACGCTCATGCCGGGGCTGTCAGGTTTCATGCGGCCGGCGGCGTGCGTGGTGGGATTCCTGCTTCTCCTGGGTCTGGGCAACATTGATGCCCGCCTCGAATCGGAGGTGGACGGCGGCCGGCGCTTCGACCCCCTCGACACGACGCAGGGCGAGCAACTCTGCTTCTTTCTCCTCTCGCTCATCGGCCTGATGCTCTGCACGACGGCGAGCGATCTCATCTGGCTCTTCCTCGCCCTTGAGATGACGAGCCTGCCGACCTACGTCATGGTCGCCCGCAGCCGCTCGAAGAACGCGGCGCAGGAAGCGGGGGTGAAATATTTCTTCCTCGGCGCGGCGGCGGCGGCGATCTTCCTCTACGGCTTTGCCATGCTCTACGGCGCAACCGGCTCGCTGCACCTGCTTGACATCCGCGCGGCGCTCGAAGCGCAGGCGGCTGCGGGCGGGATCGGATCGCTGGCCATCCTCGGCCTGGCGCTCGCGGTGGTCGGCGTCTCTTTCAAGATCGCCGCTGTGCCGATGCACTTCTACACGGCCGATGTGTACGAAGGGGCGGCGGCGCCGGTGACGGCCTTCCTCGCCTTCGTGCCCAAGGCGGCGGGCTTTGTCGTTCTCATGCTTCTGCTCGGCACGACTCTGCACCTCGGCGAGGGCGGGCAGGCCTGGCCCGAGGCGATCCGCGTCCTGCTCTGGGTGCTCGCGGCGCTGACCATGACCATCGGCAACGCCCTGGCGATGTGGCAGAACCGCATCAAGCGCATCCTCGCCTACTCCTCCATTGCCCACAGCGGGTACATGCTCGTCGGACTCGTCGCGGCGATGGAAACCGCCGGCTCGGCGAGCGCTTCGCCGGCCACCAACGGCTTCGCGGCGGTGCTGTTCTACATCGTCGTCTACGGCGTGACGAACCTCGGCGCCTTCCTCGTGCTGGCTTGTCTTGAGCGCCGCGGCGAGGAGATCGAGACGATCGATGACCTCGAAGGCCTCTGGAGTCGCCACGCCGGACACGCGACGATCCTGGCGCTGTGTACGCTCTCGCTGATGGGTCTGCCGCCGCTGGTCGGATTCTTCGCAAAGTTGTTCCTCTTCACTTCGGCGATCCGCGCCGGCGAATACGTGCTGGTGATCATCGCGGGCCTCAACAGCGCCGCGGCGGCGTGGTATTACCTGCGACTCGCGGGGGTCGGCTGGGTGCGCCGGCCCGGCTCAAGCGCTGGCGAGATCGAGCGCACGCCCGCGATGGCGCGGCGCTTTGCGGCCGGAGTGTCCGCCGCGACGACGATCCTGCTGCTGGCGCTCACGGCCCGCCTCATCACCGGCGGCGATCAGGCGGTGCAGTTGCGCCCCTCCGACGGGGCGCCGCACCACGCCGCGTTGCCCACCGCCGCTGCCGATCGGCCGCAGCGCTAGCGTGCGGGAATCGGCTCGGATCGAATCGCCGACCATACGATCCCGCATGACTGATGCGCCGCAGCGCCCCGTGATTCTCATCGTCGGCCCCACAGCGGGGGGCAAGAGCGGGCTGGCGCTGGCGCTGGCGCAGCAACTCCCGGAGCGCGGCGAGATCATCAGCGCCGACTCGATGCAGGTGTATCGCGGCATGGACATCGGCACCGCCAAGCCGAGCCTCGCCGAGCGGCAACTCGTTCCGCATCACCTCATCGACGTCATTGAGCCGGAGGAGCCTTACTCGGTGGATGACTGGCTCAGCGCGGCTCTGCGCCTCATTGATGAGATTCGCAAGCGAAAGCGCCGGCCGATCATCGTCGGCGGCACGAACCTTTACGTGAAGGCGTTCTTAGAGGGCTTGTTTGACGGTCCGCCGCCTGATGAAGCGCTGCGGGCGCAACTCGCCGCGCAGAGCACCGAGCAACTGCACGCCGAAGTGTCTCGAATCGATCCGCCCAGCGCCGAGCGCATTCACCGCAACGATCGCAAGCGCCTGACGCGCGCCCTCGAAGTCCATCGCACCACCGGTACGCCGCTGAGCGCCTGGCAATCGCAGTGGAGCAGCGCGCCGCCGCGCGGCGATGTGCTGCTCATCGGACTCGTCTGGCCGGTCGAGGCGATCAACCGCCGCATCAACGCGCGGGTGCGCCGCATGATCGACGCCGGCCTCGCGGAAGAGGTGCGCCGGCTGCACACCGAGGGTCGGCTGGGGATGCAGGCCAGGGAGGCTTTGGGGTACAAGCAGTTGATCGCCGCGATCGAAGGCCGCGCCGCTCTCGACGACGCCGTCGAGCAGATCAAGGTCGAAACCAGAAGATTCGCCCGCAAGCAGCGGACGTGGCTGAAATCCTTCCGGCGCCACCGAAGGTCACTGTGGATCGAGCGCGGGGAAAATACGGCGCAAGATGTTGTAAATCAAGCACTTGCATTCATTTGTGAATCGACCGCCGCTCCGGACTCGCCCCCACCCTGACCCCGACGAGGAAAGAACCTTGAACCACCATACCTGGCGCTGACGTTAAAGGAGTGCCGCTTGACCAGCCGACAGCCTAGGAGTACGAAATGCCCCCACAGTGGCGAGCGGCATCCGGTTGGAGGTCGCCCGATTGCCGCCCCGATGGTTCTCGAACTCGATGACGAAGCCGCAAGACCTCCTCAACCCCGCACCCCGACAGGCAAGCATCCTTCCCATGGCCAAGAAGACCAAGTCCAAACCCAAGCCGCCCGGCCGCCGCTCCTCCGGGCCCGCCGTTGACGCCACGGGCAAGCACCTCGTCATCGTTGAGTCGCCCAGCAAGGCGCGCAACATCAACCAGTACCTCGGGTCGGACTTTGTCGTCAGGGCCTCGGTCGGCCACGTGCGCGACCTGCCCAGCAAGTCGCCCAAGGGGGTGAAGCAGCCCGTGCCCGGCGTCGATATCGAGCACCGCTTCAAGCCGACCTACGAGGTGCTCGCCGGCAAGAAGGCCACTCTTACCGAATTGAAGAAACTGGCGCGGCAGGCCTGCGACGTCTGGTTCGCCACCGACCTTGACCGCGAGGGAGAGGCGATCGCCTGGCACCTGGCGCAGGAACTGGGCATTGCCTCGAAGGACGCCAAGCGCGTCGTCTTCAACGCCGTGACGCGCAGCGAGGTGCAGCGTGCGTTTCAGGATCCGCATCCCATCGATGAAGACCGCGTCAACGCGCAGCAGGCGCGTCGGATCCTCGACCGCATCGTCGGCTACCAGGTCTCGCCGCTGCTGTGGAAGAAGGTGGCGCGGGGCCTGAGCGCCGGGCGCGTGCAGTCCGTCGCCGTTCGCCTCATCGTCGAGCGCGAGCGCGAGATCCGCGCGTTCATCCCCGAGGAGTACTGGAACCTGAGCGTGCGCCTCACCACGCGCCGCGATCAACTGGCGAAGATCACGGCCGAGTGGACGGCGTTTATCGCCAAGGTCGATGAGAAGGGCAATGGGCCGACCATCAAGTTGCAGAACGCCTGGCTCACGCGGCACAGCGCCATCCGCGCTGAACTCTTCGAGGTGGACGGGAGCAAGCCGGAGATCGCTGACGCGGACGGTGCGCTGGCGCTGGCCAGGCGAGCCGGCTTCGTCCTCTCCGAGCGAATCGACGAGCGCGATGAGAAGGGCAAGGGCCCGGCGGCCAACCTGGTCGAACTCGTCGGCACCACCCGGCCCGACGACTTCATCGTCACTTCGATCGAGACGAAACGCACGACCTCGCGTCCCTCGGCGCCCTTCATCACTTCGACGCTCCAGCAGGCGGCTTCGACGCGCCTGGGCTTCGGCGCCCAGCGCACCATGCGGGCGGCGCAGCAATTGTACGAAGGCATCGATCTCCCCGGTCGCGGCACCCTCGGCCTCATCACCTACATGCGAACCGATTCGACGCACCTCTCGCGCGAAGCGGTCAACATGGCTCGCGAGTACATCCGCGCGACTTACGGCGACAAGTACCTGCCCGAATCACCCAACGCCTACTCAAGTTCCAATAAGGCAGCACAGGAAGCGCACGAGGCCATCCGCCCGACGGACGCGAGCATTCACCCCGACTCCGTCGCCAACTCGCTCAGCGCCGACCAGGCGCGGCTGTACCGCATTGTCTGGGAGCGCTTCGTCTCGTGCCAGATGACGCCGGCGCAGTGGGATGCGACGACGATTCTCAGCAGCCCCGTCAAGGACACGGGACTGGTGTTCAAGACGACGGGGCGCGTGCTCGTCTTCGACGGCTTCCTGCGTGTGGCGGGCCTGCCCGCGTCCGAGGAGCAGACGCTGCCGGACCTGAAGGAACAGGCGCTGCTCGGGCCGTTTGATCTCGATCCGCTCCAGAAGTTCACCAGCCCGCCGCCTCGCTACACCGAGGCTTCGCTCGTCAAGACGCTCGAAGAGGAGGGCATCGGCCGGCCGTCAACCTACGCCGCGATCATTCAGACGATCCAGGATCGCAAGTACGTCGAGCAGCGCGAGCGGCGCTTCTTCGCCACCGACCTCGGCGAAGTCGTCACTGACAAACTCATCGAAGCCTTTCCCGACATCCTCAATCTCGGCTTCACGCGCGAGATGGAGGGTGAACTCGACCGCATCGAGTCGCGCGAGATCGGCTGGGTGGCGGTGCTCGACGAGTTCTACGAGCCTTTCAAGGTGAGCCTCGAGGCGGCGCACGCCAACCTCGGGCACGCGAAGGCGGAGACGGAGCCGGCGCCCGACCACATCCGCTGCGAGAAGTGCGGCGCGACGACGATGTACCGCTTCGGCAAGAACGGGCGGTTTTTGAGTTGCTCGCGTTATCCCGATTGCGACTACGCCTCGCCGATCGATGCCGAGGGTCAGCCGCGCAAGCCTGAGCCGGTCAACGTCGCCTGCCCCAAGTGCCGCGCGCCGATGAACAAGCGCACCGGCCGCTTCGGCGCGTTTCTCGGCTGCACGCGCTATCCGGACTGCGACGGGATCGTGAAACTCGACAAGAAGGGGCGGCCGGTGGCGCCCCAGCCGCCGCCCTATGTCACAGACGAGTCATGCCCCAAGTGCAGCGAGCCGCTCAATCTTCGCAACGGCAAGCGCGGGCCGTGGCTGAGTTGCTCGGCCTTTCCCAAGTGCCGCGGGCGCGGCGCGTGGTCCAAACTCGATGCCAAGGTGCGCGAGAAACTTGAGAAGGCCCTGGCCGCTCACGAGCGCGAGCATCCCGTCCCCATCCTTCGCGATCTTCAGGGCAAAGCCATCACCGACGAGCGGGGCCAGCCGATCGAGAAGCCGGGAGATCGCGCCGAGGCATCCGGCGACCACGTTTCCAGCGATGCGGCGTAATCCCGCGCTCCCCGCGCTCCGAAAAGATTCCTGACGCCTTTCCGCCCGCCGATCGTGGGAATGTTGCCGTGCGACAACATGGCGCTTCAGTCGCGTTGCGTTTGAGTCGATCTCCGGGAAGGCATGTTGCCGCCACGCGACACGGTAACGGGTTCGGTCTGCACCATTCGCCTCTCGCGAGTGAGCGAGTCGGCTTCAGTCGCCGCTTCGCTTCACCTGGCGGTGCGGCCGGATGAGACTGGTCCCAGGGCGCCACTGGTGCATCTGTCGGCGCTGCTTCGGGAGATGCGTCGCGCTGCGCCGGCGCTCGCGTGTCTGGCGCCACAATTGGAAGAGGCCGCCGTGGGTCGAGCCGCTTGAGGGGATGATCCGCCGCCATGAGTTCCGATGCACCACTGACGACGCCGCGCCTGCTCATCGTCGATGCCGATCCCATCGCCTGTGAATCGCTGCGTGAAGTGCTGCGCGATCACGGCTACGACACCGCCACGGCGCTCAACGCCGACGAAGCGCTCACGGCCTTGGCCGACGCCGAGCGGTCCATCGCCGGTCGCCCGCCGCGGACTTTCGGCCTGGTCATCACCGATCTCAATCTGCCGGGAGTGGACGGCACGGAACTGCTCCGCGGCATCCGCCGCGATCATCCCGACGTCGTCGTCATAGTGCTTACCGCGTATGGCACAATCGAGGCGGCGGTCAACGCCATCAAACTCGGCGCGTTTGACTATCTCACTCACCCCGTCGTCGAGGAGGAACTGCTGGCTCTGCTGGAGCGCGCGGTGCGGCATGGGGCGCTGATCGCGCAGAACCACCACCTCCGCCGCCAACTCGATGACCGCTTCGGCCTGGACAACATCATCGGACGCGACCCGCGCATGCAGCGCATCTACGACCTCGTCGAGGCCGTGGCGCCGACCAAGACGAGCGTGCTGATGACGGGCGAATCGGGCACGGGCAAGAGCCTCGTCGCCCGCGCCATTCACCAGCGCTCGCCGCTGCGCGACCAGCCCTTTATCGAGATCTCCTGCGGCTCGATTCCCGAGACACTGCTCGAATCCGAACTCTTCGGCCACGTCAAGGGCGCCTTCACCGGCGCGCACGCCGACAAGATCGGCCGGTTCCTTGCCGCCGACGGCGGGACGATCTTTCTTGACGAGATCAACTCCGCCTCGCCGGGCATGCAACTCAAACTCCTGCGCGTCTTGCAGGAGAAGCGTTTCGAGCCGGTCGGCTCGACGAAGACCGTCGAGGTCAACGTACGCGTGGTGCTCGCGAGCAATGAGCCGCTCGAGCAACTCGTCGCGGCCGGTCAATTCCGCCAGGATCTCTACTACCGCATCAACGTGGTGAAGATCGAATTGCCGCCGCTGCGGGATCGACTCACCGATGTGCCGATCCTCGCCGCGCACTTTCTGGAGAAGCAGAATCGCGCGGCGAGACGCGAGATTCTCGGCTTCACCGCCGAGGCGATGGCGGCCCTCCAGCGCTACACCTGGCCCGGCAACGTGCGCGAACTCGAGAACATCGTCGAGCGCGCGGTGGTCCTGTCCCGTTCACCGAAGATCGGTGTTGAGGATCTGCCGCCCAACGTCGTGGAGAATCGTCCGAGTCAGATGGCCCTGCTGCGAGCACCGCGCGATGGGGATGAGTCGATCCCATGGGACGGGCAGACGCTCGCCAACGCCCTCGAAGCGCAGGAGCGGCGCATCATTCTCGCCGCGCTCAACGCCAATGACTGGAACCGCAACCAGACCGCCGCCCAACTGGGCATCAACCGCACCACGCTCTACAAGAAGATCCGCTCCTTCGGCCTCGATCAGTATCCGCAGGCGGGGTGAGCGGTCACGGCCCTTCGCCTGATTCAACAGCGCGAACGACGACGTGCGGCGCGATGAGTTCAACCGTGCGCACGCCGATGCCGGATACCCGCTGAAGATCATCGAGCGAAGTGAAGGGGCCGTTGGCCTCGCGATCGGCGATGATGCGGTTTGCCAGCGCCGGACCGAGGCGCGGCAGGGCTTCGAGGTCATGAACCGTGGCGGTGTTGAGATCGAGCCGCATGTCGGGTCGCTGCCGCTGGGGTTCATCGCTTGCCACAAAGCCGACGTACACGGGGCGCACCAGCGCCATCCACGCCAGAACCACAGTCAGCGCCAGCAGCAGCGCCGCGGCGACGGCCCACTCCATCGCGCCGCGCTCCGGGGAGCGGGCCTCAGTCTTCGAGGGCGGCGGTGTCATGGTTCGTCACCCACTCGCGCTCCTCGGGTGTCGTGCAGCGAAGCGTGCGGCGGCGCAAGTCTCGATGCAGGTCAGATACGGCCGTCAGTGCCGGCTTGGGCCGGCCCATCGAAGAGATCAGCCCGCCTCCGGGCAACTCCGCCGACTGGTGATCGAAGAGTTCGTGACACACCGCCGACTCGACGAAAGGTTTGCTCAGCGCGATCGAGAGCGCCTTGCGCAGCCACTCCGCCTGCCGCACGGGCGTCCAGGGGTCGCGGTAATGCCCCGCCGCATCGGGCGCTTCCGCGACAGGCACTGCGGGTGGCGCCTCCGACTTCCCCGCCTCCCCCTCCCCCGCCTGCGGTTTCGCGTCCGCCTCCTCCGTCGCTGGCGCCTTCGTTTCGCCGCGCAGCGGTCGATGGCTCGGCGCCCCGATCCCCGTCACGATCACCGGGAAATCGAGAAACAGCAAGGTGTCGAGAATCGAACTGATCTGCATGAAGTCGCGCGTCGCCTGCCCGCGGCTGTGGTGCCCCACCTGGATGTTCATCCCCACGAGATCAAGTTTGAATCCCGACTGCGCGATCATCTCCGCATAGACGATCGGCGGCACCGAACGCGGGTGGCCCGCGAAGTATTCGCCGAACGGCTCGGTGACTTCGACGAGCGTGCGGCCCGCGGGATGGAGCGACTTGACCAGCCCCGTCGCCATGCGCGTCAGGTCCATCAACTGGTCGTAGGCGAGGGTGAAACTCTCGTTGATGTGCAGGGACGACGCGATATTCCAGATCGACACCGATGAGCGATAGCGATTGACGATCGCCTCGATGTGCTCGTGCAGGAGGTCGTAGAGCGTGTCGTAGTCGTGCTCCCAGATGTAGAGCCACTCGGGCACGCTCAGTTGGCGGAAGTCGATGATCGGCCCGAGCATGACGGGGAACTTCGCCTTGCCCGCCCACTCGATCCACCGGTCGAACTTCTTCCAGTCGTACGCGCCCTCCTCCGGCTCGAGTTCACGCCAGCGGATCGGCACGGAGATGTAGTCGAAGTCGCGCGCGACGATTTCTGCGAGGGGTTCGGCGAACTGGCTCTGGTAGACCCGGCAGCCGAGCGTCGGCGGCGGACCGTTGCCGTTGTTGAAGCGCTTGCCCAGCAGCATGTCGGTGTGCATGAAGGTGAGTTTTTCGCCCGCCGCGATCGCTTCGATGAGCGACTGGCGGGCAAGATTCTGCGCCTTGTCCGGCTCATTCTTCTCCAGACACAGCGCCTGCGTGAAGAGTTCGCGGGCGTTGGCCCACTGCCGCATGATCGGGTGGTCGTCGGCGAGTTCGAAGAGCATCCAGTCTTCAAGTTTGACAAGGAAAAGTTTGATGCGGTGCCGCGCCAGCTCGATGTAGAGCAGGTACGGCTCCTCGCGGTCGGGCAGGAGGCAGGTCGGCAGCATGAGCCGCCCGTGCTCGCCCGCGTCGATGAGCAGGACGAGCGAGGCGGACTCGGCCGTGCGCTTGTCGCAGATGATCATCCCTTCGCGGAAGGTGACGTCCCCCTGCACGCCGATCTCGTTGGCGCCGATGAGGTGGGCCTGCTGCAACAGAAAGGACGCGGCGGGTTGATCTCCGTCGTAGACGGCGTACACAAGCATCCGGGAGCGCTCCAGCCGGAGGAGGGTCGCGTTGAGCCGATCCGGGCCCGCGCGGGCCCCGGCATCGGCGTGGCAGGGCGATTGTAGCCGGGGAGAGGCGGCGGCTCGTTCCAGACGGGCCACCCCGCCACCGGGCCACGGCGCGCGGGGGGTGATGTAGGCGCATACATTTACGCATGCCAGAGACTGTTTACTGCACCAATCTCGCGTTGCCCGGCCGGCGCCAAGGGAAGGTG
>Ga0326597_10001246_pt1 | contig 41702 bp, 41 predicted proteins | sample RVTome_12_FD_203789 | JGI IMG/M metagenome (GOLD analysis project Ga0326597, IMG submission 203789) | Soil microbial communities from uranium-contaminated site in the Upper Colorado River Basin, Wyoming, United States - RVT100D185 | ecosystem: Environmental > Terrestrial > Soil > Contaminated >... | reverse complement strand
ATCGTCGCCATCGGGGTATCTCCTGTCTGGTGATGTGGCTGTCGACAACCGCCATCATCCCAGCCAGGAGACCTCCAGGCTCATAACATTCTAACTCCCGCGCCAGCGGGTTCGTTCAATCCCTCGAATCCCTCGATTCAAATAAATCCCGAAACGCTTTAGAGGCTGCCCTTGGCCAGTGCGGCCTCGTAAACCAGGCGTGCGCTGGCGACGTCCTCGATCGCCATGCCGAGCGACTTGAAGACCGTGGTCTCCTCGGCGCGCGAGGGCTTGGTCCCCGCCAGCACCTCGCCGAGCTCGGCGTAGACGTCGCAGCCGGAGAGGATGACGTCGCCCGACTCGGTGCGCGCGCCCTCGTAGGAATCGACGATGACGACGTTGCCCATCACCTGATCGTCGAGTTCGCGCCAGTCGGGGCGGGGCGAGCCGACGGCGTTGACATGCGCCCCGGGCTTCAGCCAGGCGCCCTGCAGGATCGGGCTTTTGGCGCCCGTCGCGGTGACAACGACGTCGGCATCGCGCACCGCCGCTTCGGCCGACATCGCCCTGGCCCCGTGTTCCTCGGCGAAGCGCTCGGCGCGGGCGGCGGTACGGTTCCAGACCCGAACTTCCTCGAACCGGCGCACATGCGGCAGCACCTCGAGATGCGCCCGGCCCTGCACGCCGGTGCCGAGGATCGCCAGCACCTTGGCATCGGCCGGCGCCAAGAGGTCGGTGGCGGCAGCGGAGACGGCGGCGGTGCGGACCTCGGTGATATAGGTGCCGTCCATGACCGCCAGCGGCTCGCCCGTCTCGGGCCGGAACAGCGCGATCAGCGCCATGTGCGCGGGCAGGTCGTGCCTGGCATTGTCGGGATAGTAGGTGACCAGCTTGATGCCCATGGCCTCGCCGGAGGCCGGCATGATGCCGAAGAAGCCGCCGTGCTGGGCCAACATCCGGCGCACCGGCTGCTGCACCTTGCCGGCCGAGAAGTCGATCATCGCCTGCCGCATGGCGGCGATCAGCGCCCCGACATCGAGCAGCGAGCGGACTTCAGCCTCGTCAATAAAACGCATCGGCGCCGTTCCTCCGTCTATCCTTCGCGCGCCCGCCGCCAGGCTTCGTAGGCCCGCCGGGTCTCCTCGTTCGGCGGATAGGTGCCGATCACCGGGTGCCCGGCCTCGATGCGCGACTTCAGGAAGCTTTCCAACAGCTCCTGTTCAAATCCGTCGGCGGCGATTTCGTCGGCAAGCGCCCGTGGCACCACCACCACGCCGTCGCCGTCGCCGACGATGACGTCGCCCGGCAGTACGGCGACGCCGCCACAGCCGATCGGACAGTCGTGGTCGGCGCCGAAATGCAGGTTCAGCGAGGCCGGGGCGGCAGTGCCGGTACAGAAGATCGGGAAGTCGATGGCGGCGACGTCGGCGCCGTCGCGCACCGCGCCGTCGGTGACGATGCCGGCCACGCCGCGCTCCTTAAGCCGCGCCACCAGGATATCGCCCACGGTTCCCGCCGCCCTCTCGCCGCGGGCGTCGATCACCAGGATCTGGCCCGGCGGCGTCGCCTCGATCACCTTGCGTGGCGCGTAGTCCGGTTCGCCCAGCACCTCGACGCGGCTCAGGTCCTCGCGCATCGGGATGAAGCGCAAGGTGTAGGCCTCGCCGACGAGCCGCGGCTGCTCCGGCCGGAACGGCTTGGGGCCGCGCATGTAGACGTTGCGGAGGCCGCGCTTCAACAGCTGCATGGTCACGGTCGCGGTGCTGACCTCGCCCAGCCGGGCCAGGGTCTCCGCCGCCAGCGGCGAGCGCTGCGTTTGTCCCATCGCGTTTTCCTACAGCAGGCCGCGCGCGACCAGGTTCTCGATCAGCGCGCCGATGCCGAAGCGCCAGGGGGCGATGGCATCGCTGTGATTGACCCGATTGACCAGCGCCCCCAGCTTCGGCGTCGAGATCGTGACCAGGTCGCCCAGGTGGAGGGTGAAGCCCTGGTCGGGCGCGTCGCGATCCTCGGTCGGCGCGAACATGGTGCCGGTGAAAAGCAGCAGGCCGTCCGGATACTGGTTGTTGGGTCCCAGCGCCTGCGCCGCCAGGTCGGCGACGTCGCGGCTGATCTCGGCCATCGAGGAGGCGCCGTCAAGGACGAAGCCGTCCTCGCCTGTGACATTCAGGCGGAGGTCGAGGCCGCGCACGTCATCAAGGGTGAAGCTGTCGTCGAACAGGCGGATGAACGGACCGACGGCGCAGGAGGCGCGGTTGTCCTTGGCCTTTGACAGCAACAACGCGCTGCGCCCCTCGAAGTCGCGCAGGTTGACGTCGTTGCCGAGGGTGGCGCCGACGATGCGGCCTCGGGGATCGACCGCCAGCACCACCTCGGGCTCGGGATTGTTCCAACTCGACTTCGGGTGGATGCCGATCTCGGCGCCCAGCCCGACCGCCGCCATCGGCTGCGCCTTGGTGAAGATCTCGGCGTCGGGACCGATCCCGACCTCGAGGTATTGCGACCACAGGCCGCGTTCCTGCAGCAGCGCCTTGACGCGGGCGGCGGCTTCCGAGCCCGGGACGATGTCGGCCAGGCTGTCGCCGATCTCGGCGGCGATGGCGCGGCGGATCTCGGCGGCACGCGCGGGACTGCCCTTCGCCTGTTCCTCGATCACCCGCTCCAGCATGCTCCTGACGAAGGTTACGCCGCACGCCTTCAGCGCCTGCAAGTCGACCGGCGCCAAGAGCCACGGCCGGGCCGGATCGCGGCGCTCGTGGGCGCTGTTGGCGAGAATCTCCTCAATGCTGCCGAGCCGGGCGCCGGCGGCGTCGCGCGCCGCCCGCGCCGGCGCCTCGGCCGCCAGCAGCCGGGCCAGGATCGGCTGCTTGGCCGAAAGGTCGTAGACGCCGCCCTCGGCGAGCAGCACCGGGCTCGGCCCCGGCACCTCGCCAGGGACCCAGGCGCGGCCGACCAGGCAGCCGCCGACGCCATCCTCGGGCAGGACCGTCTGCGTCTCGAGTCGCATCGGCAACATCGCCACTTACCCGCTGAACCCGCACCAGTCCCAAGTATGGCATCGGCGCCGGGGCCGGCAAAGCGCCACCCGCCGCTCAGCGCTTCAGCGCCTGGCGGTCGTCCTTCAGCCGCCGCAGCAACTCGTGCGAAAGCTGGCCGTCGACCGCCAAGCCTCTGTCGGACTGATAGCGACCCAGGGCTTGGCGCGTCTGCGCACCCATGACGCCGTCGATCAGCCCCGGCTTGTAGCCCAGCCGGCCGAGCGCGTATTGCGCGAAGCGGACCGACGCCTGATCCTCGGTCCCGCCGCCGTCGAGGGGTGCCGGCGGCGGCGGCGAGGGCCGCCAGGCGGCCGCCCGCGCCCGTGCCTGCGCGACCTCGGCCGCGGGCATCTGCTTCTCCAGGGTCTGCAGCAAATTGCGCGCCGCCTTCAGATCGGCATCGGCGGCAAGACGGGTCCACTTGTAAGCCTCGATACGGTCCTTCGGCAGGCCGGTGCCGCCGAGATAGAACAGGGCCAGCTTGTATTGCGCCTGGGCCAGCCCCTGCTCCGCCGCGCGCGTGTACCAGAGCGCCGCCCAGGACTCGTCGGCATCGACCCCCCAGCCGTCGGCATAGGCGTCGCCGACCAGATACTGCGCATCGACGTGGTGCTGCAGCGCCGCCAGCTCCAGCCAGTGCACGGCCTCGGCCTCGTCGCGTTTCGTCCCGCGGCCGAGGTGATAGGCAACGCCCAGGTTGTACTGCGCATCGGCGTTGCCGAAGACCGAGGCGCGCTTGAACCAGCGCACCCCGGTGACCGAGTTCAGCGGCCGCCCCTCGCCCCGATAGTAGGCCAGGCCGATGCGGTATTGCGCCACCGGATGGCTGCTGAAGGCGGCCTTCTCGATCCAACGCAGCCCCTCGTCCGGGTTCTGCGGCACGCCGACCCCTTCCTCGTACAGCCGGCCGATCAGGAAAGCGGCGTGCGCGCTGCCCTTGGCGGAAGCCTCGAGCAGCAGCTCAAGGCCGCGCGCGGTGTCGCGCTCGACGCCATCGCCGTTGAGGTAGCGCAGGGCCAGGGCGACCTGCGCGGCGCTACTCGGCTCCGGCGCGGGCGGGTCGGGGATCCACTCCCAGGCCCGGGCGAGACTCTCAGGGGTGACCGGCCCCTCGCCGCCCTCGGTCGCCGCGCACGAAGCCGCCAGCGAGATCAGGCCAAGGTAAAGAGCCCGCCCGAGGACACGCAGAAGGGTTTGCATCGGCGCAGTCTCTCTCGACTGGCCGACCTTGACAACGGGCCGCCATTGCAGGCGACGGCGCCAGGCGTCACGATCTATGCTGCAGTTCGGCAAGACAGACGGGGGACCCCGATGACGACGACCGCGAGCGCCGAAGGCCCGATCGAAGCCGCGGCCCGGGCACTCTATCGGGACCACCTGGAGCGGCAGAAGCTGGAGCCGCTACCCGACGAGATCCGGCCGCGCGACACGGCCCAGGCCTATGCCATCCAGGACCGCCTGCAGGCGCTCTACGCCGAGGCCGGACACGCGCTGGCCGGCTGGAAGGTGGCGCTGACGACACCGGTGATGCAGGCGCTGGTCGGCATCGACCATCCGCTGGAGGGCGGCATCTTCGCCGACCGCGTCTACGTCGGCCAGGCCCGGCGCAAGGCCGCGGACTACGTCAACATCGGCGTCGAAAGCGAGATCGCGGTCCGTCTCGGACGCGATCTCGGCGCCGATGGTGCCCCCTACGACCGAAATTCGGTGGCGGATGCGGTGGAGGCGTGCATGGCGGCGATCGAGATCGTCGACGACCGCGGCATCGACTACAAGCGGCTGGACGCCGAGCTGTTGATCGCCGACAACGCCTTCAACTTCGGCTGCGTCCTGGGTCCGCCCGTCAGCGATTGGCGGCGCCTCGACCTGGCCGCCATCGCCGGGCGGATGGTGATCAACGGCGAGACCGTGGGCGAGGGCACGGGCAGCGCCGTCATGGGTCACCCGTTCGAGGCCCTGGCCTTCCTCGCCAACAGCCTGGTCAGGCGCGGCCGGCCGCTCGCCGCCGGGCAGATCGTCATGACCGGTTCGATCGTCGCCACCAAGTGGCTGAAGGCGGGCGACGAGATGGCCACCGTCATCGACGGCTTGGGCGAGGCGCGGCTCAGCCTGCTCTAGCCGGCGACGCTGCCGAGGAACGCGGTCAGCGCGGCGTTGAAGGCGCCCGCCTGCTCGATGTTGGAGATGTGGGAGGCGTTCGGGATCACCGTCAGCTTGGCCCCCGGAATGCCGGCCTGGATCGCCTCGGCCGCGGCGACCGGGGTCGCCGGGTCCTGCTCGCCGACGATGACATGGGTCGGCTTGTCGATCTCCCCGAGCCGGCCCGTGTAATCCAGCCGCCGGATGGCGTGGCAGCAGCCGATGTAGCCTTCGGGCGGGGTCGCCAGGATCAGCTGGCGCACACCGTCGATCTCGGGCGGGTTCTTGGCCCGGTAGGGCTCGGTGAACCAGCGCTCGATGGTCGAGTCGACGAGCGCGGCCATGCCCTTTTGCCGCGCGATTTCGATCCGCTCGAGCCAGAGCGGCGCCATCTCCGGCGGAATGCGGCTTGAGGTATCGCAAAGGGTCAGCGAGAGCGCCCGCTCGGGCGCGCGCAGGCCCAAATTCTGGCCGATCATGCCACCCATCGACAGGCCGACCCAGTGCACGGCTTCGATGTCGAGCGCGTCCATCAGCGCCACCGCGTCATCGCCAAGCATATCGAAGCTGTACTCGCCGGCCGGCGCGCCGCTCCGGCCGTGGCCGCGGGTGTCGTAAGCGAGGACGCGATATTTGCCTTCCAGCGCCGGCAGCTGCGGACGCCACATGGCGCTGGAACAGGCCAGCGACTGGCTCAGCATCACCACCGGCGCCCCTGCCCGGCCGCTGAGCTCGTAATAGACGGTATTGCCGTTGGCTTCGATCTGCATCTACGTCTCCCCTAGCCTTCGATCGGGTGGGCCTTCATCTCGATCTCGATAAACGCCAGTTCCGCTTCCCCGGCATTGATGACGTCATGCTCGACGCCCGCCGCCCGGTAGTACGATCGGCCGCGTTTCAGCTCCGCCCGGTGCTCGCCCGCGGCATCGACGATTCTGAGGACGCCGTCCGTCGACGGCACCACGACATAATCATACTCGTGCCGGTGCCAGCCGGTATGCGCGCCCGGCCGGAAGCGCCACTCGGTGACCCGGACGCGTTCGTTGTCGACCTGCAGGCTCGCCTTCGCCGCCGGCTGCTCTGGCATCGCTGGCCCCTCTGGCGTCCTCGCCGGGGCCCGAGTAAACACCATTTCCACAGTCCCGGCACCCCTGTAAGGTGCCGGCCTGCCCCCGCCGGAAGATGCCTCGCCCGAAATGCCTGGCCTGCGGGTCGAAGCTCTCTTTAATGGCAGTTGTAGTCGGTTTTCGAGGTGCGGCGATGAACGGTGGCGAGCGTTTGGTCGAGACCCTGGTCGAGCACGGCGTGGACACGGCGTTCACGGTGCCGGGCGAGAGCTTCCTGACGGTCCTGGAGGCGATGCGCCAGCAGCAGAACCGCATCCGCGTCGTCACCGTGCGCCAGGAAGGCGGCGGCGCCTTCGCGGCCGAGGCCTATGGCAAGTTGACCGGGCGGCCCGCCGCCGTCTTCGTCTCGCGCGGGCCGGGCGCCACCAATGCCTCGATCGGCGTGCACACGGCGAAGCAGGATTCGACGCCGCTGTTGCTGTTCATGGGCCATGTCCGCCGCACCTCGCGGGGCCGCGAGTCGTTCCAGGAGATCGATCCGCACAGCACCTTCGCCTCGCTGGCCAAGGCGGTGCTGGAGCCGGAGACGCCGGAGGAGATCGCCGCCCTGACGGCGCGGGCGATCGCACTGGCCACCATCGGCCGCCCGGGACCCGTGGTCGTGGTGCTGCCGCGCGATGTCACCGAGGCCGAAGTCGGCGACGATGAATTGGCCGCCGAGGCCGCCGAGCCGGCCACGCGGACGTCCGACGAGGCCGTGCTGGCCCGCGCCGCCACGCTGCTTGCCGGGGCCCGCCATCCGTTGATCATCGCCGGCGAGGCGGTCAGCTTCGAGGACTGCTGCGCCGATCTGGTCGGCTTCGCCGCGGCCTCGGGCGCGGCGGTGATGACCGCCTACCGGCGCCAGGACGTCTTCCCCAACGAGCACCCCGCCTACGCCGGGCACCTTGAGATCAACCGCGTCGCCTATCAACGCGAGGCCTTGGAGGCGGCCGACGTGATCATCGCCGCCGGCAGTCGGCTCGACGCCATCACCAACGAGGATTATACGCTGATCAAGCCGCGGCAGCGGCTGATCCAGGTCTACCCGGATGCCGAGGTTCTGGGCCGCAGCGGCGCGGAAGTGGCGATAGAGGCGGAGGTCGGCCCGACGCTGCGCGCCTTGACGGCCCGTTTGGCGAAGCCGTCCGAAGCGGTGCTAAGCTGGCGCCAGAGGTTGCACCAGGCCTATTTGACGCACTCCGACCCGGCGACCACGCCGACGGTCGGCGCCGTGGACCTGGCCGCGGTGGTGGCCTGCGTCGCCGCCCGTGTGCCGCCGGAGACGGTGATCCTGACCGACGGCGGCAGCTTCGCGCGCTGGGTGCACCGCTACTACCGCTTCAACCGCCCACACACGCAACTCGGGCCGATCTCGGGCGCCATGGGCTATGCCGTGCCGGGCGCCATCGGCGCCCGGATTGCCAGGCCGCAGATGCCCGTGATCGCCTTCGTCGGCGACGGCGGCTTCATGATGACCGGCCAGGAGCTGGTGACCGCGGTCGAACAGGGCCTCGATATCAAGATCATCCTCTGCGACAACAGCGCGCATGGCTCGATCCTGCAGAGCCAGGTGGGCAAATTCGGCGCCCACGGAATCTATGGCACGCGCCTCGCCAGCCCGGATTTCGCGGCCTTGGCAGAGGCTTACGGGGCGCCTTCCTGGCGGGTTGAAGAAACCGCGGCGTTCGATCAGGCCTTCGCCGAGGCCCTGGCGCATGAGGGGCCGGCGCTGCTCCACCTGCGCACCGACGAGCGCGACATCGTCCCCTACGGCCCCGGGCGCGAAGCGGTTTGAGCCGCCCGAAGACAGGGGCGGAATGACGGCGGTCCGTATTATGTGCTAATGTGTCGGCGACCATGCGTTGAGTTGTACGCGGTCGCGACTCCGGCCAGGGGGACGGAAACCGCGAGGGACGCTGCGGCGTGCGCGGTTTCGCGACGAGGCAGCGTGGAGGACACCATGGCGGTATTCAACTATGGCAGTGACTCCCGGCCGAAGGTTCGAGTCGCGGTGGAGATTTCGGCCGACGACATGAAGATGACGGGGCACATCTTCCTCAACCCGAACGAGCGCATCATCGACATGATGAACGATGCGCGCCAGTACGTCGCTTTCGAGCACGGGGACGGCACCTTCGAGGTCCTGAGCAAGCAGCTGATCCGCCGCATCCGCCCGGTCGACCAGTCGCGGCCCGAGAACCTCAGGTCGATGCCGATCATGCCCGGCACCTGAGGCCGGACCCGGCGCCGCCGGCTCGATCCCAGGCAAAGGCCCGGCGGCTGCGCGTCAATTCAGGGGCAGGCTGACCTTCGGCAGCCGCTTGTTGAGCTCGGCCAGCACCTCGGCGGTGACGTCGAGCCGGTTATCGAACACCAGCACCGCGCTGCGCGGCAGGGTCAGCTCGACGCCCTTGGCCTTCATCACCTCGGCGATCGCCACCCCCATCTCCTTGCGCAGCTGGTTCATGGCGTCGTTCATGGCCTCCTGCAGCAGCGCCCGCCGCTCTTCCGTCTGGCGGCGCACATCGTTGAAGCGCTGCTCCAGTTCGCGCCGCTTCTGCTCCAGCGCCTCGGGCGCCAGAACCGCGCGCTGCTTCTGCAGTTGTTCCTGTCCGGCCTGCAGCTGCTGCTTCTGCTTTTCCAGGTCACGCTCGTAAGTGGCGCGTTGCCCCTCGATCGCCTGCTTGGCCTGTTTGCTTGCCTCCGCTTCGGACAGCACTTTTTGCACGTCGACGACGGCCACCACCGGCGCGCCGGCGGCGGCCTGTTGGGCCTGTGCTGCGGTGGGTGCGGCGAGGTGCAAGACAGCCGCGGCGATGGCGGCGCAGAGGCCGCGCTTGGCTAGCATGGTTTGGCTTCCGAAGTCATGAGCTTGGGCGTTGCCCGGACACTACCAGACTGGGCGGGCAACGCCAACGCCACCTCGCCGTCCGGTCCGGCTCAGGCTTCGGCGCTCACGGCAAGCGGCCGCCGCGCCGAACCGCGCGCCTCCGGCACCAGGACGCGCCCTTCCATCAGCCGGCGCGCCGTGCGCACGACGCTGGCTCGCCGGGCGCGCCATTGCGGACCGGCCTCGACCTCGGCGTTCAGATGCAGCAGACCCGAGGGCTGGGCGACGACCAGCGCACTGGCGCCGGCGCTGCGGGCCCGGGCGACGATGCTGCCCTCGATCGCCGCCGCCACCGCCAGGCAAAGGGCGCCAGTCAACGGCAACGCCCGGTGCGGCCGGCCCATCGACATGATCCGCGCGCAGAGCTGCATCGCCTCGGGCGCCAGCCGTTCGCCGGCCAGGGTGGTCGCTGCCTGCGGCGGCGCCACGAAGCCGATCTTCGGCACCGCCTTGCCGCTGCTCGGCAGGCCGATGCGCTCGGCGACGGCGAGACGGATCGCCTCGAGGCGCTTCAGGACTTCCGGCATCGCCTCCAGCGCCTCCGGCATCTCGTTGCCGGCGAGACCCAGGTCGCCGGCACGGACGAAGGCGACCGCGGTGGTGGCGTCGACGACCGAAACCTCGATCGGACCATGGCCCGGCACGTCGAGGCGGTCGACGGCGGCCCCCGTCGGCAGCAGCCGGCCGGTGACGGCGCCGCCGGGATCCAGGAAATCCAGGTGGATCGGCGCCCCGGTGCCAGCGACGCCGGGCAGGGCCTGCGCGCCCTCGACCACGGCGCGGCCCGCGCGCACCGCGAACCGAGCCTCGATCAACTTGTCCGAGTTGGTGTTGTAGAGACGCAGGCGCGCCTCTCCGTCGCCGGTCCGGACCAGGCCCTCATCGACCGCGAACGGGCCGATCGCCGAGGTCAGATTGCCGCAGTTGCCGCCATAGTCGACCAGCGGCTCGCCGACCGCGACCTGGCCGAAGGTGTAATCGACGTCGGCGTCGGTTCGCCCGGAGCGGGCGACGACCATGACCTTGGAGAGCGAGGAGATGCCCCCGCCCATGCCGTCGAGCTGGCGGCCGTAGGGATCGGGGCTGCCGATCGCGGCCAGGAAGATCGGGTCCCAGTCGGCCGGCTCGGCCGGCAAATCGCGGCGGTGGAAGAACAGCCCCTTGCTGGTGCCCCCGCGCATGAAGATGGCGGGAATCGCGCGCTGCGTCATCGTTAACCTTGCTCCTAAAGCGCCGCCTTCACGAGGGCGCGCACGACGCATCTTATCGAGCCCGGACGCTCAGGTCTCGTCGGGCGTCACCGTCGGCCGCCCGACGCTGTCGTCGAAACGCTGGTAGTCGGCATAGCGGATCAGCTCGTAGAGGCGCTGGCGCGGCTGCATCTGATTGAGAAGGTGCGCCTGGCTGCCGCGCTCGATGATGCTTTTGAGGCCGGCCTCGACCGCGCCCATCGCCAGCCGCTGCGCCGTCACCGGGTACAGCACGATGGCATAGCCGATCTGCTGCAGCTCCTCGGCGCTCAAGAGCTCGGACTTGCCGAACTCGGTCATGTTGGCCAAGAGCGGCCCCTCGACCGCGCGGCGGTAGGCGGCGAAGCCCTCGGCATCGGCCAGCGCCTCGGGGAACAGCATGTCGGCGCCGGCCTCGCGATAGGCGCGGCCGCGCGCGATCGCCGCCTCCAGGCCCTCGACGGCGCGGGAATCGGTGCGGGCGATGATCAGGAAGTCGGGATCGCGCCGGGCCGCCACGGCGGCGCGGATCTTCGCCGCCATCTCCTCGGTCGGCACGATCTGCTTGTCGTCCAGGTGGCCGCAACGCTTGGGATTGACCTGGTCCTCCAGGTGGCAGCCGGCGAGGCCGGCATCCTCCAGCAGGCGGATGGTGCGGGCGACGTTGACCGCCTCGCCATAGCCGGTGTCGATGTCGATGATCGTCGGCAGCGCCGTCACCCGGGCGACCTCGGCCCCGCGCGCCGCCGCCTCGCTCTGCGTGACCAGGCCGATGTCGGGCAGGCCGATCTCGGTCGCCATGGTCGAGGAACCGAGATAGACGCCGTCGAAGCCGGCCGCCTCGATGGCCATGGCGACCAGCGGCGAATAGGCGCCGGCGACGCGCTGGATGCGCCCGGAAGCAATACCCTGGCGCAGGACACGGCGCTTGGCCCGCGGATCGCTTTCATTCAACAGCATCGGTCTTCACCCCTCCGGTGTAGCGGTCGGGATAGCGCTCGGCCACCAGCGGCCCGTCCGAGCGGTAGGCATAGCAGGTGTCGATGGTCTGCCGGCCGGGGTCCTGGTCGCCACCGCGCAGGCGCTCGAACTGCTCGTCCCAGACCGCCTGGTGCGCCGCCGAGGCCATCTGCGCCAACAGCGAGCGCAGGTGCGTGCAGCCGGCGGTGCCGCCAACCGCCTCGCGCACCGCCCGGTTCCAGCCCCGCCCGATGCTCAGCCCCTCCACCCGCGCGTAGTTCGGCGTCACCAGATGGCAATGCCGGTAGGCGCCGGCCGGCATCACCGCCTCGGCCCGCCGGACGACGCCGTCCGTGTCGACGGTGAGGCGCAGCCACATGTCGTGCATCGGCTCGCCGGCGGCGCGCGGCCGGTCCAAGAGCGCATAAGGCGTCGGGCGCACGTCGACGAGCCGGCCCTCGATGTCCCACAGGCCGTCCTCGCGCCGGTAGCAGCCGATCTCGAGCCGGCGGGTATGCGCCAGCCGGCGCGGAGCGGGTGCGGTGAGCGACTGAGTCACGGGGCTGAGGCCTCCTCGTCTTCTGCGATCGCCGGTCAACCTAGTGGCCGCGGCCCGCGCCGTCCAGTATCCGCAGCCGGCCAGGGCGCCTCGCTTTGGGCGGGGCGAACGCTCAGGGCTGGGGCGGCGACTCGGCCTCCCGCTTGAACGCGAGCCGGCAGAGGCCCCACAGGAAACCCGCGAAGAGGAGGTGCGGCACGAGCGAGGCGACGATCAGCTTCGGGCTGACGCCGAGCCCGAAGAGGCCCCACCCGACCACGGGAAAGAACACGACCAACACGAGGAGCCAGAGCACGAGGCCGAGCAACAGGGCATTGCGCAAGCTCAGGCGATCGCGAAACAACGCGACGAAGGCGACCGACCAGAAGGTGACATAGGCAAGATGGAACAAGAGCCCGACCGGTAGCGGCAGGGAGCGGCCCAGCAGGGTTTCGGCAAAGGCCAGCCCGAGCGGCTTGGGCAGCGGCGAGAGACCCAGCTTCAGCGCCGGCACCATTACCGCGGAAAGCAGGACGGCGGTGGCGATGCCCACGCCAAGGGCCTTCAGCCATTCCTTCGCGGCAAGCTTGTGAATGCGCATGGTGTCCTCCCGTCTTCGCTGTCGTGCGTCAGAGGCAGCCGCGCGCAGGCCGACCTTTCTGACCCGACATCGAGGGAACACTCGGACAGTCGGGCAGGCAGCCCTCCGGCACGGCGGCACAGCAATCATCCGCGAGAAAGCCGACGAGCCCGGAGAGGCGCCCGTATTCGACGGCATAGTAAAGATGCCGCCCCTGCCGCCGCCCGCGAATGAGCCGGGCCGCAACCAGCCGGCCGAGATGAAACGAGAGATTGTTTGCGGGCAGGCCCAGCCGCTCGCCGATGGTGCCGGCGGTAAGTCCGTCCGGGCCCGCCGGGATGAGCAGGCGGAAGACGGCAAGACGCGACTCGTGCGCCAGGGCCTCGAACGCCCTGACCAGCTCCGATTGTTCCATCGTACAACGATTATTGAACAATTTGCGGGAGGAGTCACGCCGGCAATGCCGCCGCAGCATTCAAGAGCGCGTCAACGCCGGCGGAGGGCCCCTGCCCTTTTCGCCTCGGCTTCGCACCGTCATACTCGGGCGAGGCAGATCAGGGGCAGGACCCTGGGAGAGGAAACGACATGGTTGCCAACATCGAGCCGGGCCACGGCGGCGACGACGACACCTACGTCGCCCTCGGCAACGACTGGGCCGAGATCCGCGAGGGCGTCGCCAAGATCTGCGCCGAGTTCCCGGGCGAGTACTGGCGCGACAAGGACGCCGCCTCGGAATACCCGCACGCGTTCGTCGACGCGCTGGCCAAGGCCGGCTATCTCGCGGCGCTGATCCCCGAGGACTACGGCGGCGCCGGCCTGCCGCTCAGGGCGGCCTCGGTGATCCTGCAGCAGATCCACCATTCCGGCTGCTCGGCCGCCGCCTGCCACGCGCAGATGTACATCATGGGGACGCTGCTCAAGCACGGCAACGAGGAGCAGAAGCGCCGCTATCTCCCCGGAATCGCCTCGGGCGAGTTGCGCCTGCAGGCCTTCGGCGTCTCCGAGCCGACGAGCGGCACCGACACGACGCAATTGAAGACCCGGGCGGTGCGCCAGGGCGACCACTACGTCGTCAACGGGCAGAAGATCTGGACCTCGCGGGCCTTGCAGTCCGACCTGATGCTGCTCTTGGCGCGCACCACGCCGGCCGAGGAGGTCAAGCGCCGTACCGACGGCATCTCGGTCTTCCTGGTGGACTTGCGCGAGGCGCGCGGCCACGGCGTCGAGATCCGCCCGATTCCGACCATGATCAACCACAACACCAACCAGGTCTTCATGGACGATTTGAAGGTGCCGGCGGAGAACCTGATCGGCGAGGAAGGCAAGGGCTTCCGCTACATCCTCGACGGCATGAACGCCGAGCGGGTGCTGATCGCCTCCGAGGCCCTGGGCGACGGCTACTGGTTCATCGACAAGGCGGTCGCCTACGCCAACGAGCGCGTGGTCTTCGGCGCGCCCATCGGCAAGAACCAGGGGGTGCAGTTTCCGATCGCCAAGGCCTATGCGGCGCTGCGCGCGGCGGAGATGATGACGCGGCGCGCCGCCGCGCTGTTCGACGACGGCAAGGACTGCGGCGCCGACGCCAACATGGCGAAGATGCTGGCCTCGGAAGCGGCCTGGGCGGCGGGCGATACCTGCATGCAGACCTTCGGCGGCTTCGGCTATGCCCGCGAGTACGATATCGAGCGCAAGTGGCGCGAGTGCCGGCTGTTCCAGACCGCGCCGATCTCCACCAACCTGATCCTGGCCTACCTCGCCCAGCACGTCCTGGGCCTGCCGCGCTCGTACTAGGGGGGGCGGCGCGTGGACCTCGGCATCGCCGGCAAGCGGGCGCTCGTCCTGGCCTCGACCAGCGGCCTCGGCCGCGCCATCGCCGTTTCGCTCGCCCGCGAGGGGGCACGGGTGGCGATCTGCTCGCGGCGGGCCGAGGCGGTGGCCGAGACCGGAACCGCGATCCATCGCGAGACCAACGCGGAGGTGGTCGGCAACGTCGTCGACCTCGCCGACCTCGCCAGCGTCGACACCATGCTCGATTCGGTGCTTGAGGACTTCGGCGGCGTCGACATCCTGGTCAACAACACCGGGGGGCCGCCGCCGGGCCCGGCCGCGGGCCTCGATGATCAGCTCTGGCGCCAGTGGTTCGACGCCATGGTGGTGAGCCTGCTGCACGTGACCCGCCGCCTGCTGCCCGGCATGCGCGAACGCGGCTGGGGCCGCATCCTCACCGTGACCTCGATCTCGGCGCAGCAGCCGGTCGAGCACCTGGTGCTCTCGAACGCGCTTCGGGCCTCGCTGCAGGTCTGGAACAAGACGCTGGCGACCGAGGTCGCGGCCGACGGCGTCACCTGCAACGTCGTCGCCCCTGGGCGCATCCGCACGCCGCGGATCGACGCGCTCGACGAGGCCCAGGCCGAGCGCGAGGGGCTGACCCCGGAAGAGGTCTCGGAGGCGCAGGAAGAGCTGATCCCGATGCGCCGGGAGGGCCGGGCGGAAGAGTTCGGCGACGTCGCCTGCTTCCTTGCCAGCGAGCCGGCGAGCTACGTCACCGGCATCGTCGTGCGCGTCGACGGCGGCGTCGTCCGCACGGTCTGACGGTCGCTTCGGCTCAGAACAGGCCCTCGATCCGGCCCTCGTCGTCGATGTAGATGCCTTCCGCCGCCGGCACCCGCGGCAGGCCGGGCATGGTCATGATCTCGCCGCAGATGGCGACCAGGAACTCGGCCCCGGCCGACAGGCGGACCTCGCGGACCGGCACGGTGAAGCCCGACGGCGCGCCCTTGACGTTGGCGTCGGTGGTGAAGCTGTACTGGGTCTTGGCCATGCAGATCGGAAAGTGCCCGTGGCCGGCTTCCTGGAACTGTGCGACCTGGTCAAGGACCCGCTTCTCGGCGCTGGCGCCGTCGGCGCCATAGATCTCGCGCGTCAGGAGCTCGATCTTCTCCCACAGCGGCAGTGAATCCTCGTAGAGCGGCTTGAAGTTGGCCTCGCCGGCGTCGGCCAGCTCGGCCACCTTGCCGGCCAGCGCCTCGGTGCCGGCGCCGCCGTCGGCCCAGTGGCTGCAGACGAAGGCGGAGACGCCCAGGCCTTCGCAATACGCGGTCACCGTCGCCATCTCGGCTTCGGTATCGGCGTTGAAGCGGTTGACCGCGACCACCGCCGGAACCCCGTACTTGGCGATGTTGCGCAAATGCCGGCCCAGGTTCTCGAGCCCGGCCTTGACCGCCTCGACATTCTCTGCGCCCAGGTCCTTGCGGGCGACGCCGCCGTGCATCTTCAAGGCCCGGATGGTGGCGACGACGACCGCGCACGCGGGCTTGAGCCCGGCCTTGCGGCACTTGATGTCGAAGAACTTCTCGGCCCCGAGATCCGCGCCGAAGCCGGCCTCGGTGACGACGTAGTCGGCGAGCTTGAGCGCGCTGCGGGTGGCGATCACCGAGTTGCAGCCATGCGCGATGTTGGCGAACGGACCGCCGTGGATGAAGGCGGGGTTATTCTCCAGGGTCTGCACCAGGTTCGGCATGATGGCGTCCTTCAGCAGCACCGCCATCGAGCCGTCGGCCTTGATCTCCTTGGCGAGCACCGGCTTGCGCTCGCGGGTCTGGCCGACGACGATGTTGCCGAGCCGGCGCCTCAGGTCGGCGAGATCGGAGGCTAGGCAGAACACCGCCATGACCTCGGAAGCGACGGTGATGTCGAAGCCGTCCTCGCGCGGGAAGCCGTTGGCCACACCGCCCAGGTTGACGACCACCTGCCTGAGCGCCCGGTCGTTCATGTCGACGACGCGGCGCCAGGTGATGCGGCGGATGTCCAGACCCAGGGGGTTGCCCCAGTAGATGTGGTTGTCGGTCATCGCCGCCAGCAAGTTGTTGGCGGCGCCGATGGCGTGGAAATCGCCGGTGAAATGCAGGTTGATGTCTTCCATCGGCACGACCTGGGCGTAGCCGCCGCCGGCGGCCCCGCCCTTGACCCCGAAGCAGGGACCGAGGCTGGGCTCGCGCAGGCAGATCATCGCCTTCTTGCCGATGCGGTTGAGGCCGTCGCCGAGGCCGACGGTGGTCGTCGTCTTGCCTTCGCCGGCCGGCGTCGGGGTGATCGCGGTGACCAGGATCAGCTTGCCGTCGGGGCGGCCGGCCAGACTTTCCAGGTACGCCAAATCGACCTTCGCCTTGTGCGGGCCGTAGCGGTAAAGATGTTGGCCGGGAATGGACAATCTTTCGGCGATCGCTTCGACCGGCTGCAGCGATGCCTCGCGCGCGATCTCGATGTCCGACTTCACCTTCGCTTGCCCGGCCATGAGCCCCAACTCCCTGTTACGCTCCGTTCTTGTCGCGACGACGGGTCCAGCCCGCAATCCAAGCGGCAACCGCGCCATGATGCAACCGCGCCATGATGCAACCGCGCCATGATGCAACCGCGCCCGTCGGTCGAGCCGCGCCGCATTGACGCCGGATTGCGCCGCCGGGGAAGCGTAGCGGATGCAACCGACGCCGACTACACTCGGGTTGATAACAGTCAGAGACGAGAGAGGAGACGCGTGATGCCGCCTGCCTACATCATCGCCAACGTCGAGGTCCGCGATGCCAAGACCTATGAACGATACCGCGCCGGGGTACCCGCGACGGTGGCACAATACGGCGGCGAGTTCATGGTCCGCGGCGGCCGCTGGGAGCGGCTGGAAGGCGACGAGCCGAAATCCAGGCTCGTGGTGCTGAGGTTTCCGAGCTACGAGCGGGCCCTGGCCTGGTACCACTCGGAGGAATACCAACCGCTCGCCCGGCTGCGCCAGTCGGCCTCGGAAGGCAACCTGGTGATCGTCGAAGGCGCGGAGTAGCCGACAGCAGGCGCCGCGGATGCACACCACCTATCGCCTGACTGAAGGGGACGCTCCGCTGCTCGTCAGCCTGCCGCACGTCGGCACCGCCGTGCCACCGGACCTGATGGAAAGGCTGACCCCCGAAGGCCAGTTGTTGGCCGACACCGACTGGTATGTCGACCGGCTCTATGATCACGCCGAAGGCCTGGGGGCCACGGTTATTCGGGCGCAATATTCGCGCTATGTCGTCGACCTCAACCGCGACCCTTCGGGCCGGCCGCTCTATCCCGGCGCCGACAACACCGAGATCTGCCCGCTGCTGACCTTCGACGGCAAGCCGATCTGGCGCCAGGACGCGGCGCCGGATGCGGTCGAGGTGGCGCACCGGGTGGACGAGTTCTGGCGCCCCTACCACGCCTGCCTGAGCGAGACGTTGGAGCGGATCCGCGCCAAGCACGGGCTCGCCGTGCTGGTCGACGGCCACTCCATACGCTCGCACGTGCCGCGCTTCTTCGACGGACGGCTCGACGACCTCAACTTCGGCACCGCCAAGGGACTGAGCGCCGACCGGCGCCTGGCCCAGTTCATCTTCGACCGCCTGCGCGCGGCATCCGGATATACCAGCGTGCGCGACGGCCGCTTCACCGGCGGCTATATCACGCGCACCTACGGCCAGCCGAAGCGCGGCGTGCATGCCTTTCAGCTGGAGATCGCGCAGGCGACTTACATGGAGGAGAAACCGCCGTTCCGCTATCGCCCGGACCGTGCGCTGCGGCTGAAGCCGGTGCTGCGGCAGATGCTGGAGACGGCGCTCGAGTGGGCGGAGGAGGTGAAGCGGCGGCGGCCGGGCGGGTGAAGGCGGCACCCTTGCCGGCGCGGAGCGCCCGCCAATAGGCCCGCTGCGTCGCCCAATAGCTTGGCGCCGTGACCGCCAGATCCGCTGCCAGCAGGCGGTTGAGCGCGGGCAGTCGGTGGAACGGCACCGCCGGATAGACATGGTGTTCGGCATGGTAGGGCATGTTCCACATCAGCAAGCGGACCGGCATCGAGGCATAGGTGGTGCGGGTGTTCGACAGCATGTCGTCGCCGAGCGCCGCCCCGGTATGCTCCGCCAGCAGGTAGAGCCGCAGCCACGGCTGACCGAGCAGCGCCGGCCCCAGCCACAGCCAGAACGCCTCCGCGCGCCCCAGGACGACGCTCAACAACGCCACACCCAGGTAGATGGCGAGATGCCAGCGCGCCTCGGCGATCACCGCCGGACGCTCGGCTTCGGGCACGAAGTCGGGCACAGCGCCGCCGCAGGCGTGGCGCAGAAGCTCGCCGGCGCGGTCGCGCCAGTATTTCAAGCCGCTGACGTAGAGCAGGTACTGGCCAGGGCTCTCGGGTTTCGGCGCCGCCAGCTCCGGATCGCGCAGCGGATCCTGCGTGAAGCGGTGGTGCGCGGAGTGAAAGCGCCGGAAGTAGCCGGCCGGAAGCCCGTGCACGAGGCCGATCAGAACGGCGACGAGGTCGTTGGCGGCGCGGCGCCGAAAGGCAGTACGGTGCACGCATTCGTGCAAGGCCGCGAACAGCGTTACCTGGACCAGCCCCTGCAAGGCCATCGCCGGCAGCACCCAGAAGCTGCCGGTGGCCGACCAGGTCAGCGACAGGCTCGCCAGCCACACCGTCAGATGGGTGGCGAGCCGGACCGCCCCGGCAGCGTCACTGCGCGCCGAAAGGCAATGCACGACCTCTGCCGCCAACAGCCCGGTGCGCCGGTGGCTGAGCTCCATGCGCCAATCTAACCGAGTTCGGGATAACCGGCCAAGACGGCGGCCTCGGCAATCGCGGTGATCGGCCGATAGTCGGCCAGACTGGTAACGACGAAGCCCTCCAGCAACAGCGCCTCACGGGTTTCGGCCAGATCCGAGTCGGTGGCGGCGCGGGCCAGCCCGGCGCGCAGCCGCTGCAAAAGGTCGGCGCTGGCATCGCCCCGGCTGACGTACGGCAGGGCCGGCGCCTCGGCGGTCCGCATCAGCACCCGCGTGCCGGCGACGGCATCCGGCACGTGACGCGCCAGCAAGGCATAGGTGACGCAGTCGACGGCGGCGACGTCGGCCTGACCCAGACGCAGACAGGCAAGACTGGCGAGGTGGCTGCCGCTTTCGCGCACGCGGGAAAAAAAGCGGCCGCTGCGGGCGTGCGGCGCGACCACATGGCGCAGCGCGTTCATGCCGGAATGGGACTGCGCTTCGTTGAACGCGGCGACGCCGCCCCGCAACTCCGCGATGCTTGCGGCGGGCGAGGCCTCGGGCACCACGATCAGGCTGCAGTAGCGGCCTTCGCCCGCGCCGGGGGCGGCATAGCAGGGCGCCGCTACCAGGCTCAGCCGCTCGGCGGCGCCGTGGAGAAGCGAATAGCCGCAGAGTTGCGCCAACAGAAGGTCGGGCGCCGTCCAGATCTCGGCCTCGGGCAAGGACCGTTCCAGCCGCGCCGGAACCTCCTTGATCCCCTCGGCTTCGAAGGCGCGGGCGAGCCCGGCCCACCAGGCGTCGGTATACCGGCGCAGCTGCGGCAGGTCGTACATCGGCAGGGCGGCGAGGCTCATGCCGCCGCTTTCCCGAGCTCGCGCAACAGTCCGCGCAGAAACGCGCCGACGTCGGTCGGCTGCACCACGGCGGCGCGGATCAGATCGTCGAAGTGCCGCGTCAGGACACGGATGTGTTCGGTGGTCTGAAAGACGAAATACATTTGTCCGATATAGATCGCGGCGCGCCGCGGGCCAAAGATCGTAAACGGCACTGTATAGCGCTGCAGGCCGTCATAGAGAAACCAGCGGAAGGTGGGATAGAGCTCCTCGACCAGGTGGATCATGCGCTGCAGCTGCGCGATGCGATGCTCGACCGCGAGTCCCGACCAGATGTCCTCGCCCAGCGCCAGGCCGCGGATCGCCTGCACGGTATTGCAGACCTCGATGTCGGTTTCAGGCAGGCGGCTGTAGGCGAGCCGGTCGGCGGCCCGGGCCCGGACATCCTCGGGCCTGGCCGCCGCGAACGACCTGAACTCGTAGTCGATGACCTGGTCGGTCTTCAACAGATCGGCGATCGTCGAGGGCACGTAGCGGATCTTGTAGCCGGCCGCCTCTTCGTGCCAGCGCTGCAGCAAACCGTCGACGCCGGGATGGCCGCTGGCGGCGATCTCGACCGTCTGGTCGAGAATGTTGGCGCCGGGCTCCGGTTCCTGGCGCAGTCCCAGGAGCCAGTCCAGGCTGACCTGCAGGGCGACGGCCATGGCAGCCGCCGTGTCGGCCCGCGGCAGCCGGTCGCTGTCCTCGGAAAGCAGCTGCGACATGGTCGAACGGTCGACGCCGACTCGCCGCGCCAATGCCGATTGGCTCATTCCGGTCTCGGCCATCGCCTGCCGCAGACGGTCGCGAAACAGCCGTCCGGTCTCTCGGCGATCCATTTGCGCGCCTCTTCTAAGCACCAGATGTAGAATCACATCACGCTTGTTTAATAAAATAAACAAGATTTCTGTTTGTTTTCTAATGTTCACAGTGTCTTGGATACGCACGTGGCGCCGAGCGGCGGCATGGCCCTACCCTCGGCGCCATGCTAGGGGCTCGAGACACACGATTCACGGCAATCGCCGCGGTGCAGGCGCCGCCCCTATGGCGGCGCCTGGAGTTGCCGACCTGGATCGTCGCCATCCTCATGTACGGCGGTTTCGCCTTGCTGACATGGCAGCATCAGGCGTTGCCATGGTGGCTGGCGTCGGGCCTCGGCGCCGTGCTGCTGGCTTGGCACGGCTCGCTGCAGCACGAGGCGGTGCACGGTCACCCGACACGCTGGCAACGGCTCAACGCCATGCTCGCGGGCCCGCCATTGTCTCTCTGGCTGCCGTTTCGCCTCTACTGCGTGTGGCATCGGGCGCATCATCAGGCGACCGTCCTGGCCCAACCCGGCGTCGATCCCGAGTCGTACTACCTGGCGCGCGCCGACTGGCAACGGGCGGGACCGGTCAGCCGGATGTTGTTCTGCGCCGCGCAGACGCTGGCCGGGCGTCTGCTGCTGGGGCCGCCCTGGATGGTCGGGCGATTTTGGCTGGACCAGGCCCGAAGGATCGGGCGGGGCGATTTCCGGCATCTTGGGATCTGGCTGCGCCATGCCTGCGGCGTCGCCTTGCTGCTGCTCTGGCTTTGGTTGGTCGACCTTCCGGCATGGCTCTACGTCACCGGTATGGTCTGGCCGGGATTGTCACTGACGCTGCTGCGCTCCTACCACGAGCATCGGCCGGCCGCCGAGGCCGGCGGCCGCACGGCGACAGTCATTGCCGGCGCGCCGTTGGCGTTGCTTTTCCTCAACAACAACCTGCACGCGGCACACCATGCCCGGCCCGACCTGCCCTGGTACGAGTTGCCCCGCTTCCATCACACGCTAGCGAACAAGGGTTATGAGGTGCCGGGCTATGGCGCGCTGTTCAGGCGTTATCTGTTCCGGCCCAAAGACAGCCCGATCTACCCGTATTGAGGGTCGACGGGTTTGGGCTCGCCGTCTTTGACCATCTGGATCACCGGCTCGACCAAGGACAGCTCGGCCAGCGAGATATGACAGGCGATCATATGGTCGGGTCCGGCCTGCTGTTCGGGCGGCCGCTCCTCGTCGCAGATCGTGCCGACCTTGCGCGGACAACGGGTGGCGAAGGGGCAGCCTTTCGGCGGGTCCAGCACGCTCGGCAGATTGCCCTCGAGCACGATTTCCCGCTTCTCGATGCTGGTATCGGCGATCGGCACCGCCGACAGCAGCGCCTCGGTGTAAGGGTGATAGGGGGGTGAGAAGACGGCCGCGGTCGGCCCGCGCTCCATGATCTGGCCGAGATACATGACGACGACGCGGTCGGCCAGATAGCGGACCACCGAGAGATCGTGGCTGATGAACAAGAGCGTCGTCCGGTAGCGGCGCTGAATGTCCATCAACAAATCGGTGACCGCCGCTTGAACCGAGACGTCGAGGGCGGAGACCGGCTCGTCGGCGACGACCATCGCCGGATTGCCGGCAAAGGCGCGGGCGATGCCAACGCGCTGCTTCTGCCCGCCAGAGAGCTGACGCGGCCGCCTATCAGCGAAGTCTCGGGGCAGCTTGACCAGATCCAGCAGCTCCATGACCCGGGCCCTGATCGTCTCCGAATTGCTTTCGGCGCCGAACTTGCGGATCACCCGGGCGATCTGTCGGCCAACGGTCAGGCTGGGGTTCAGCGTGTCGTTCGGATTCTGGAATACCATCTGCAGCGAGCCGATCTCCTCGGCAGAACGGCTATCGATGGGCCGCTGCGAAATCTCCTGGCCGTTGAATGTGATCGCGCCTTCGGTTGCCGTTTCCAGTCCCATCAGCACCTTGGCGAAGGTCGACTTGCCACAGCCGGATTCGCCGACGATGGCGACGGTCTCGCCGCGGCGGGCATCGAAATTCAGGCGCTCGTTCGCCTTCACGTAGCGAACCGCCTGGCCTGAGAGCAGCGCTTTGATCGAACGGTCGTACACCGGGTAGTACTTCTGCATTTCGTCGATCACCAGCACCGGCTCGCCCGGCTCCAGCGGCTCGTGCTCCGTGGCCTCGGTCGCAATCTCATCCTCGGCGAGCTCGTCCCAGCGCAGGCAGCGCACCCGATGGTCGGGCGAGGGATGCGTGATCTCGCTCATCCGGATGTCGTGGTCATCACAGCGGCCGGCGCGAAAATGCTGACAGCGCGGGCCGAAATTGCAGCCCTGCGGGCGTTCGTGCGGCAGCGGCAACTGCCCCGGAATGGCGACCAGCGGCCGCAGGTTCTTGTCGGCGGTCGGCACCGGAATGCAACCGAACAGGCCATGCGTGTAGGGATGGCGGGGCGAGGCGAAGACGGTCTTGACCTCGGACTCCTCGACCACCTCGCCCGAATACATGACGCAGACCCGGTCGCAGGTCTCCAGGATCAGGCCAAGATTGTGCGAGATGTACAGCATCGAGGTGCCGAACTTCTTGCTGATCTCGGCGATCAGCTTGACGATGCCGGCCTCGACGGTGACGTCGAGCGCGGTGGTCGGCTCGTCCAGCAGCAGCAGCGAAGGGCTCGACAACAGCGCCATGGCGATGACCACGCGCTGCTGCTGGCCGCCAGAGATCTGGTGCGGATAGGCCGCCATCACCCGCTCCGGGTCAGGCAGGCGGACATCGCTCAGCATCTGCCGGGCGCGCTCGTAGGCTTCGGCCTCGCTCACTTCCTCGTGGTAGAGCGGCACCTCCATCAGCTGCCGCCCCAGGGTCAGGCTCGGGTTCAGGGCGGCCATCGGCTCCTGATAGATCATCGCGATCTCGGAGCCGCGCAGCCGCCGCAACTCCTCTTGCGACATGGCACCGAGGTCACGACCCTTGAACTTGATCGAGCCGCCGACAACGCCGCCGTTGGCGCCCATATACTGCATGATCGCCATGGCCACCGTGGACTTGCCGCAGCCCGACTCGCCGACCAGCCCCACTGCTTCGCCCTGTTCCAGCTTGAGCGAGAAGTCGATTACCGCCGGAATCTCGCCGGCGCGCGTGAAATACGACACGTGCAGGTTGTCGATCTCGAGAACCGGCGTCGCGGCACCCGAAGCAGCGTCCGACATCAATCGCTCCTCAATCGCGCAGCGAGATCTCGCGCAAGCCGTCGGCCATCAGATTTAGACCGAGCACCAGCGAGGAAATCGCGACGCAGGGGAAGACGCTCATCCAGGGAAAGATGGTAGCCATCCTCCGGGTTTCGTTCACCATGCCGCCCCAGTCGGGCGTCGGCGGCGGCAGACCGAGGCCGAGAAAGCCGAGGACGCCGATGGTGATGGTGACATAGCCGAGGCGCAGACAGGCATCGACGATCAGCGGGCCGCGGGCGTTCGGCAGGATCTCGACCAGCAGGATCCACCAGGTCGACTCGCCCCGGGTCTGCGCTGCGGCGACATAATCGCGCGTCTTGATGTCCAAGGTCAGGCCACGGACGATGCGCATGATCCCGGGTGCGCTGGCGAAGGTGATGGCGATCAGGACGTTGGTGCCCGAAGCGCCGATGGTGGCGATGATGACGACGTAGAGCACCAGCACCGGAAACGACAGGATGATGTTGGCGAGGAAGGAGAGGACGTCGTCGAGCCAACCGCCCCTGTAGCCTGCCCACAGCCCCATGACGATGCCGACGATGTAGGCGCAGAAGGTCGCCAGCGGGGCATAGATCAGCACCGTGCGCGAGCCGTAGATGACCCGGCTCAGGATGTCGCGGCCGATGTGGTCGGTACCGAGCAGGAAGACGCCACCGCTTTCCGCCGGCGACAGCGGTGGCATCATCGGCTGCAAGGTCGCGGTCGGCGAGAATGGCGCGATCCAGGGAGCGAAGATGGCGACCACGACCCAGAACAGCACCAGGCCGGCGCCGATCATGCCGACGCCGCTTTCGCGCAGCAGCGCCAGGCTCTTCAACAACCGCAACGGCAAGGGTTCGCGCTTGGGCAGGGGTTGAGCGATTTCGGTCAAGGCGGTCCCCTAGCTGAACCGGATGCGCGGGTTGAGGTAGGTATAGCCGATGTCGGACAGCGCCTGGCTGGCAACGGCGACGAACACCGCGACCATGGCGCAGGCCTCAATGACGAAGATGTCCTGGTTCAGTGACGCCTCCAGAAGCAGTGCGCCGAAACCTTTGTAGGAGAAAAAGAACTCGACCACGATCACGCCCGACAACAGCCAGTTGAGCTGCAGCATGATCACCGTGAAGGGCGCGATCAGCGCGTTCCTGAGCGCGTGCCGCATGATCACGGTGCGATAGGGCAGCCCCTTCAGCACCGCGGTGCGGATGTAAGGTGTCGTCATCACCTCGGCCATCGAAGCACGGGTCATGCGCGCCACGTAGCCGAAGTCGTAGAGCACCAGCACCATCACCGGCAGGATCATCTCGGCGAGGCTGAAGCCGTCGGACATGCCGCTGGTGCCGGGCAGGATGCCGAGCCAGAAGACGAAGAGCGTCGCCACCAGCACGGCGCTGGCGAACTCAGGCACCGAGGTGAAAACGATGCCGATGACGGTGATCGCTCTGTCCTGCAGCGAGCCCTCCTTCATGCCCGCCAGAACGCCCAAGGTCAGTGACAAGGGGACCATGACCACGAAGACCGCGAGCGCCAGGAGGCCGGTGTTGGCGACGCGGTTCCAGAGGATGTCGTTGACCGGCACCTTGAAGCGCGTGCTGACCCCGAGATCGCCGGTGACGAAACGGCCAAGCCATTCGCCGTAGCGGATATAGAACGGACGATTGTAGCCGTTCTTCTCGAGCCAGATCTGCCGCTGCTCTTCCGACGAATACGGCCCCAGCACCTTGGTCGCGACATTGCCTGGAGAAATCTCCAGGAGCAGGAATACCAGGATCGACACGGCGACCATGGTCGCCGCCATGTAGGCCAGCCGCTTGGCGATGAAAACCAGCATGCAGCGCCCCTCTCTTCGGGTTCCGTCGTCTGGCGCGACGGTTCAGCCCGGCATCAGCCGCCGACGGGGGCGGGCAAGGCCGCCCCCGTCGGGCAACGGACTTACGCCAACCAGACCTTCCGCATGTCGTGATAGAAGGTCGGGTGGGTCTTGTAGCCCTGAACTTTCTGATGCGCGGCCGAGAACACCGCACGCCAGAGCGGCTGCACGAACACGGCGTCGCCCTGCAGGATGCCCTCGACCGTCTCCATCTTCTTCTTGCGCTCGTTGACTTCGAGCGTCGCCGCCGCCTCGTCCAGCGCCTTGTCGAACTGTGGATTGCTGTAATGGCTCTCGTTCCACGGCACGCCGGAGCGATAGCCGAGGTCGAGCACCATGACGCCGAGCGGGCGGTGCGTCCAGGCGGTGAAGCCGAACGGCGTCTTGGTCCAGACGTCCCAGTAGCTGGCGCCCGGCATCAGGTTGAGCTGCAGCTCGATGCCGGCCTGGGCCAGCTGCTCCTTCAGCGCCTGCATCGCCGCGGCATGCCAGGCGTCGGCCTGCCCGAGGTCGATCTTCAGCTTGATGCCGTTGGCGTGGCCGGCCTCCGCCAGCAGCTGCTTGGCCTTGGCGATATCCTGCTTCATCGCCGGCAGCTTGTGATACTCGGGGTGGATCGGCGAGACGTGGTGATCCTCGCCGGGCGCGCCGCGGCCGCGATAGGCGAGATCGAGGATTTTCTGCCGGTCGGTCGCCGCCTGGATCGCCTGCCGTAGCTTGATGTTGTCGAACGGCGCCTTGTCCACCTGCATGCGGGCAACGCCGGTCTGCGCCGTCACGGCCTCGTGCAGCTTCAGGTGCGGGATCTTCTCGACGATATCGATCTGGTTGATGTCGACCTCGTAGACGCCGTCGACCTGGCCCGAAATCAGCGCATTCAGCGAGGCCATCTTGTCGTCGCCGTGATCGAGGTAGGTGATCGAATCGAGATAGACCTCCTCGCCCCAATAGTCCTTCGGGTTGCGCTTCCTGCAGACGAACTTCTCGCCGACCCGGTATTCGACCAGCTCGAACGGGCCGGTGCCGATCGGGTTTTTCGACAGATCGCCGCCCATCTCCGTAAACTTGCGGTGCACGATGGCGGTTGGATAGTTATAGAGGTTTTCCGGCACTGACAGCACCGGACGGACCATGTGCAGGCGCACGGTATGACCGTCGACCTTCTCGACCGCGCCGGAGACCATGCGCTTGGCCTTGACCGCCTTGCCGTCCTTGTCCTTCTTCCCGGTGTCGATCTCTTCGGTCATGGCCGAGAACAGGCCGATGTTCGACGAGCCGGTGTCCGGATTGAGCCAGCGCTCGAAGTTGAAGACCACGTCGTCGGCGTTGAAGTCGTCGCCGTTGTTCCACTTCACCCCCTTCCGGAGGTGCAGGGTCCAGGTCTTGAGGTCGTCCGAGGCTTCCCATTTCTCGGCCAGATAGGGCCGCGTGACATTGTCGGTACCTGTGACGGTCAGGTACTCGACGATCTGGCGCGCCTGGTTCGAGCGTTCGGTCCAGTCGAAGATGGCGGGATCGGTCATCTCCTGCACGCGCATGGAGAACTTCAGATCGCCGCCCTTCTTCGCAGCCTGCGCCCGGGCTTTGGGCACGAAGCTCTCGCTCGTGACCTTGCCGACCATCGCGTAGGCGACCGACGCGGAGACGCCCAGAAGCGTCACCGTGCGCAGGAACTCGCGCCGGTCGACCTCGCCTTTCTTGAACTGCTCATAAATTTCGGGAACGTAGGGATGGATCCTGGTTTTGTCTTGCTCGGGCATTGCTATCTCCCTGTAGCCGAACGCTTGATTTCAACTGCTAAAATGCGACGAAGTGACGAGATCGCGTCTACGGAATAAAAATTTCAGAGGGTCTAGAAAAAACAAAGAATTCGCCTTCTCGATCATTGCAAACGTCTATCCCCGACGTCTTGCGCACTCTAGGCACACTTGTCCGGGTGTCTATACCCCACTTCGTCGCCGCGTGCGGCCATCATTGCTGTTCGACTGTTGGACTGTCAAACCGTTTTGTCGCAAGGACGACGTGCCTTCCCGGCGCAGCCTGTCTCATTAACGGGATGACTGCAAATCACCTGCGGAGTCGCTGCGAGGCACCTGCGGGACAGGGCTCAGACGTGCAAATCCGGCAGCAGGCGAAGCGCCTCGTCGACCGCCGCCGCGGCCACGACGGCAAAGTCCGGCGCCGCGACCGACAACGCGGCGGCACGTTCCTGTGGCCCGAAACCGGTCAAGACGTGCAGGCCGCCGACCAGGCCGGCGCGGCGCGCCGCGACCAGGTCGTCGGCCCGGTCGCCGATAATCCACGACGCCGCGAGATCGATCTCCAGCAGCGTGGCGGCCTTCAGCAGCATGCCCGGGTTGGGCTTGCGGTCGGCGTGGTCTGGATGGCGGTAGGCCGGCAGCGCCGCCTGGTGGTGGTGCGGGCAGGCCAGGACCGCGTCGAGGCGGGCCCCAGCGCGGCCAAGGTCTTCGTGGATCCTTTGTTGCACTTGGCGAAACGCCTCCCAGCCGAACAGGCCCCGGCCGATGCCCGACTGGTTGGTGACGATGACGACGTGCAGGCCGCACCGGTTCGCCGTCCGCACCACCTCGGCGGCACCCTCGTGCAGACGGGTCTTCTCGACCTCGTGCAGATGTATCACTTCTTCGACCAGGACGCCGTCGCGGTCGAGGAACAGGGCCGGCGCCCGCCGCGGCGGCGAGCGCCGTTCCACCCAGGTGAGATCGCCGTCGAGCTCGCGCGGCAAATCCATGTCGTGCCGAACCTGCCGCCAGGCGATCTCAGCCTTGGCCGCGGGCCGCGGCGACCTCGCGCTTGGCGCCGGCCGCCATCAGCCGGGCATCGTTCAGCAGGGTGCAGAACTGGAAGCCCTTCTCGAACATCTGCCGCGCCATCTCGCCCGAGCCGCAGTGGATTCCCGGAATCACCTCGTTGCGCTTGGCCGCGGCCAGGATGGTGTCGATGGCGTCCATCACCTTCGGCTCTGCCGGGATCGCGCTGGGCGCGCAGCCGAGGCTGATGGCCAGGTCGGAGGGGCCGACGTAGATCGCGTCCAGTTCCTTGACGCTCATGATCGCATCCAGGTTGCCGAGCGACTCCAGGGTCTCGATCATGGCGAAGGTGAGGATGGTATCGTCGGCGTGCCGAAAATAGTCGGCGCCGCCGTAGAGCAGGCCGCGGGCCGGACCCATGCTGCGGTAGCCGCGCGGATGGTAGCGGCAGGCACCGACGAACTTCTCGCACTCCGCGGCGTTGGAGATCATCGGACAGATCACGCCATAGGCGCCGGCATCGAGAATCTTCATGATCGGCGCCGGGTCGTTCCACGGCACCCGGGCCAGCGGCGTCACCGGCCGCGTGTTGATCGCCTGCAGCATTCCGACGGCGGCCTGGAAGTCGACCATGCCGTGCTGCATGTCGACGGTGACGCTGTCAAAGTCCTCGTGCGCCATGACCTCGGCGCTGAACGAATTGGCGATGCCGCACCAGGCGTTCACCACGCGCCCGCCGTCGGCCATGATCTGCTTGATCGTGTTCTCACGCATGACGTTCCTTCCTCGTTGGATTCGATTTCGGTCAGGTCACCACGGCCCGCCCATTGTTCAACACCACGACGTCGCGCTCGACGACGCGGGCCCGGAATGAGACCGCGTCGCCCTCTCGCCACATCTCGGTGCGGATGGTCTCGCCGGGATAGACCGGCGCCGAGAAGCGCAGGGCCAGGCTCTTGAACCGGGCCGGATCGTAGTCGCATTGGCTCTTCAGAATGGCGTGCGCGGCCACCCCCAGAGTGCACAGCCCATGCAGGATCGGCGCCCTGAAGCCGGCCGCGGCGGCGACCTTGGGATCGGCATGCAGCGGGTTGTAGTCGCCGGACAGGCGATAGATCAGCGCCGCCTGCGGCAAGGTCGGCAAGTCTATGAAGGAGTCCGCCACGCGCTCCGGCAGCGCGTGCACCGGACGGCCGCCCTCAGCAGGGCCGCCGAAGCCGCCGTCGCCGCGGGCGAAGGTCGTCGAATAGAGTGTCGCCAGGGCCTCGCCGCTGGCCTGGTCGACAACCGTCCGCTGCTGCAGGATCAGCGCCCCGCGCCCGGCCCCCTTGTCGACGATCTCGGTTACCTTGTTGGTCGCCGCCACGGTCGCCTCGGCCGGCAGCGGCCGGTGGATTTCCAGTCCCTGCTCGCCGTGCAGCACGCGGACCCAGTCGATGCCGCTCTCCGGGTCCTTGACCCAGAAGCCGGGGCTGGCCAGCACCACCGCCATGCTGGGCAGAGCCAGCAGGTTTTCCTCGTAGGTGAAGCGGAGTTGCGCCTCGTCCAGCGGGTCCATGGAGAGGCCGAGGCCGAGGGCATAGAGCATGGTGTCGCGCCTGCTGTAGCTCTGCACCACTTCCGGAAACGGCCAGCGCAAAAGCTTCTCGTAGTCGATCGCCATTGCGGGGCCTCAGACCGGGTCCCAGTTGAAGACGTCCTGCGAGCGCTCGAGCGGATAGAAGTGCGCCTGCATCGCCGGCATGGCGTGGTCGGCCACCGTCTCCGGCGTCCAGCCCTCGCCCCGGTGCACCGAACGCAGGGGCCGGGACTGGCTCATCAGATAGATCTCGTTGTTGCGGACGCCGAAGATCTGGCCGCTGACCCCATCCGCCTCATCGCTGGCCAGAAAAACGGCAACCGGCGCGATCTTGGCCGGGGTCATCGCCTTGATCTTCTCGACCCGCGCCGCCTGCGCCTCGTCGGTGATCGGGATGGTGCCGATCAGGCGGCTCCAGGCGAACGGCGAGATGCAGTTGGAACGGACGTTGAAGCGGGCCATGTCCAGGGCCAGCGACTTCGACAGCCCGACGATGCCGAGCTTGGCGGCGGCATAGTTGGCCTGGCCGAAATTGCCGACCAGGCCCGAGGTCGAGGTCATGTGGATGAAGCAGCCCGACTGCTGCGCCCGGAAGCGGGTGGCGGCCGCCCGGCTGACGTTGAAGCTGCCCTTCAGGTGCACGCCGAGCACCGCGTCCCAGTCGTCCTCGCTCATGCGGTGGAAAATCACGTCGCGCAGGATGCCGGCGTTGTTGACCACGATATCGATGCGGCCGAAGGCGTCGACCGCCTGTTGCACCATGTTCTCGGCGGCGTCGAAGTCGCTGACGCTGTCGTAGTTGGCGACCGCCTCGCTGCCGGCGTCCTGCACCGCGGCCACCACTTCCATGGCCGGCGTGCGGTCGGCGCCCTCGCCCTTTTCAGTGCCGCCCAGGTCGTTGACCACCACCTTGGCGCCGTGCTTGGCCATCAGCACGGCGATCTCGCGGCCGATACCACGCCCGGCGCCGGTGATGAGCGCCACCTTGTCTTTCAGCATCTGCCGCTCGGCCATGCTCCACTCCTCGCTGTTCTTCGCTCACTGTCGGCCCCTGTTTTAGGACTGAAAGCGGCCCCGCCGCTAGCCCCGAAGCAGCGCGAGGGGCTTCCTCGCCTCCGGCTCGGCTTCTATGCTGAGGGGAAAGGCTAGGTGGAGGATCGGATCATGCGCGGATTACAGGGCAAGAACATCATTGTCACCGGCGGCGCCAGCGGCATCGGCCGGGCCATCGCGCGGCGGCTGGGCGAGGAAGGCGCCGTGGTCGCCGTCTTCGACATCAACGGCACGGGCGCCGACAAGGTCGTCGGCGAGATCACTTCCGCTGGCGGCACGGCGCACGCCTACGCCGTCGACATCACCTCCTACGACGCCGTCAAGCAGGGCGTTGGCGCCTTCGAGAAGGACGCCGGACCGGTTGACGGGCTGGTCAACAACGCCGGCTGGGACAAGGCCGAGCCGTTCCTGCAGAGCCAGCCCGAGATCTGGAACAAGGTCATCGCCATCAACCTCTACGGCCCGATCCACATGTGCCACGCGGTACTGCAGGGCATGGCCGAGCGCGGCCGCGGCCGCATCGTCTCGATCGCTTCGGACGCCGGCCGCGTCGGCTCCTCGGGCGAGGCCGTCTACAGCGCCTGCAAGGGCGGCATCATCGCCATGACCAAGACCATGGCGCGCGAGCTGGCGCGCACCGGCATCACGCTGAACACCGTCTGCCCGGGACCGACTGAGACGCCGCTGCTGGCCGAGGTCAACGAGAGGCTGCGCGAGGCCCTGAAGCGGGCGATCCCGATGAAGCGGCTGGCCCAGCCCGAGGACTATCCCGGCATGGTCGCCTTCCTGCTGAGCGACGATGCCGGCTACATCACCGGGCAAACGATCAGCGTCTCCGGCGGCCTGACCATGCACGGCTGAGGCGCCCGGGGACGAGGGAGGCGCGACGATGGCAACAGAAGTACCCTTCGATCGCGAGGTCGGCGAGCGGTTCCTGCGCTACGCCAAGCTGGTCGCCGGACGCGGTTACATCCACAACACGCTCGGCAACATGGCGATCCGGGTGCGCCAGTCGGGCTTCGAGCATGGCGTCGCCTATACCAAGCACGCCGAGGTCTCGCTGGAGGAAATGGGCCTCGACAACATCGTCATTACCGACATCCCGACGAGCCGTATCCTCTACGGCGAGGCGATGACCAGCGTCGGCCACAACCTGAACCGCGAGATCCTGAAGCTGCGCCCCGACATCGACGCGGTGATCCACGTGCACGACGATCACACCATCGGCTTTTTCGCTTCCGGCGCCTTCAAGGAGATCGGCGTGGTCTCGCTCGACTTCCCCTTCATCCACGGCAAGCCGGCGTATTACCTACCGGCCGACATGGACGTCGAGAGCGATGCGCGAGCGATCCACAACTTCATCGGCGAGACCAACTGCCTGGTGCTGCTGGGGCATGGCGTGACGACGCTCGGCCGCACCATCTCCGAGGCTTATCACCGCCTCACCGCCTTCACCTCCGAGGTCCGGCGCAACATCATCGCCGAACAGCTCGCCGCCCTGAAGGGAAGCCAGGTGCAGTACCGCAGCCAGGCCGAGGTCGAGGAGATGTACCGGCTCGCCGAGAGCATCATCTACCCCGAGCGGGCGGAAGCGGTCGTGGCCACGGCCCGCAAGGCCTGAGCACCGCTACAGCCAGCGCCTGACGCGGGCCTTGTAGTCGCGGTAGCCGTCGCCGAACTTGGCCTCGAGATAGCGCTCCTCGCGGGCGATGACGCCCCAGCGCATCACCGCCAGCACCGGTAGCAGCAGGACCAGCACCCAGAGGCTGTCGACGGCCAGGGTGATGGCGAGATAGGCCAGCGTCAGGGCGACGTAGGCCGGATTGCGCGAGTAGCGGAACGGGCCGTCGGTGACCAGGGCCGTGGTCGGCTTCTCGGTGCGGATGCTGGTGCCGGCGCGGCGGAAGTGCCGCACCACCGTCAGCACCAGCGCCAGGCCGAGCAGAAACAACAGCGGTCCGAGAGTGAACCGGGCCCACCCCGGCGCGAAGGGCGCCGGCCACAGCCAGTCCAGGCCGAGGCCGAGCAGGATGCCGGCCAGGTAGATCAGCGGCGGCGGTGCCAGCACGCCGGCGATTTGTTGACTTTCGGGCATCCGCCTGCCCTCCGTTCCCTCTGCGTGGGCTGACGATACCGCGCCGCCCGGCCGTCGCCAGCGCCGCGTCGAAGGTTGAGCGCGGGCGCGGCATCAGGCATCGTCATGGCGGGGTCACCAGAGACCGTCTTCGGGAGGGACCACAATGGTGCAGCGCGCGCTCTACCGCGAGGAGCACGAGATCTTCCGCGAATCGGTGCGCCGCTTCGTCGAGAAGGAGGTCGCCCCCCACCACGAGACCTGGGAGAAGGAAGGCGTGGTCAGCCGCGAGGCCTGGCTCGCCGCCGGCGAGGCCGGCATCCTGCTCTGCGCGGTGTCCGAGGAGTACGGCGGCGGCGGCGGCGATTTCCTGCACTCGTGCGTCGTCATCGAGGAACTGGCCAAGGTCGGCGCCAGCGGGCCCGGCTTCCCGCTGCACAACGACATCGTCACCCCCTACATCCTGCATTACGCCTCGGAGGAGCAGAAACGCCACTGGCTGCCGCGCATGGCCAAGGGCGAGGTGATCGGCGCCATCGCCATGACCGAGCCCGGCGCCGGCAGCGACCTGCAGGGCATCCGCACCACGGCGCTGGCCGACGGCAACCACCTGGTGCTGAACGGCCAGAAGGTCTTCATCACCAACGGTCAGAGCGCCGACCTCGTCATCACGGTCTGCAAGACCGACCCCGCCGAAGGCGCCAAGGGGGTCTCGCTGGTCCTGGTCGAAGGCAATCGCGAGGGCTTCGCGCGCGGCCGCAACCTGGAGAAGATCGGCTACAAGGCGCAGGACACCTCCGAGCTCTTCTACGACGAGGTCCGGGTGCCGCGGACCAACCTCCTGGGCGAGGAGGGACAGGGCTTCCGCTATCTGATGGAGCAACTGCCGCAGGAGCGGCTGGTGGTCGCCGCGCGCAGCGCCCAGGTGATCGAGAGCGTGGTCCAGGAGACCATCGCCTACACCCGCGGGCGCAAGGCCTTCGGGCGCGCCATCGCCGAGTTCCAGAATACCCGCTTCAAGCTCGCCGAGGCCAAGACCGAGGCCACCGTCTGCCGCACCTTCGTCGACCACTGCATCGCCCTGCACATGCAGGGGGCGCTGGACACCTCGATGGCCTCGATGGCCAAGCTGCACGCCACCGACCTCGCCTGCAAGGTGCTGGACGAGTGCCTGCAGCTGCACGGCGGCTACGGCTACATGTGGGAGTATCCGGTCGCCCGCGCCTGGGCCGATGCCCGCGTCAACCGCATCGCCGGCGGCACCTCGGAGATCATGAAGGAGATCATCGCCCGCGCGCTCTAACCACCCGCCGCGGCGGTGACGATGGCGTCGAAGTCACGGCGCACCTGGGCCTGGGTCTCGCGCAAGAGCGCTTCCAGCGCGCCGAAGCTGTCGACCTTGGCCGCTGCGACGAGACTGCGCTTCAGGCCCTCGGGCGCCGCCTCGGCGCTGAGGCGCGGCTCGTCGACGGCGATCCTGAGCAGCGCCGTCAGGCGGTGGATCAGCGCCCAGGCCACGCCCAGGCGGTCGGCCACCTCCGGCGCCAGCAGCCCGGCCGCGCCGGCGTTCTTCAGCCCCTGGCCCGTGCTGCTGGTGCGGATTTCGGGGTGTAGCGCCAGGTGCACCAGCTGCAGGTACTGGCAGATGAACTCGAGGTCGATCAGCCCGCCCCTGACCTGCTTCAGCTCCCAGAGGTCCTCGCTGCCCTTCTCGGCGAAGATGCGCTCGCGCATCTCGACGACGTCGCGGGCGATCGCCTCGGCCTCGCGCCGACGCGCCAGCACCGCCTCGATGACCTCGGCGACGCGGGCGCCTAAGGGTTCCGGTCCGGCGACCACCCGGGCCCGGGTCAGGGCCATCTGCTCCCAGGTCCAGGCCTCGCTCTCGTGATAGCCGACGAAGCGCTCAAAGGGGATGGCGACCGGGCCGGCGCTGCCCGAGGGCCTGAGCCGCATGTCGACCTCGTAGAGCTTGCCCTCCGCCGTCGGCGCCGTCAGCGCCGCCAGCAGCTGCTGGCTCAGCCGGGTGAAATAGTGCGTCGCCGCCAGCGGGCGCCCACCGTCCGAGTCCCCGGCACCCTCGTCGTGGTCGTAGATGAACAGCAGGTCGAGGTCGGAGCTGGCCGACATCTCGTTGCTGCCGAGCTTGCCCATGCCGAGCACGACCATGGCAGCACCCGCGATCTCGCCGTGGCGGCGAACGAACTCTTCCGCCACCACCGGCTGCAGCGCCTGGATCGCCGCATCGGCCAGCGCCGCGTAGGCCGGGCCGGCGCCGATGCCGTCGATGGCGCCCGACAAGAGCTGCACGCCGATCTGGAACTTGCGCTCCTTGACGAAGCGGCGGGCCTCGTCGAGCGCCGCCTCGAAGTCACGGGCGAGCGCGCAGCCGCGCGACAGGGCCTTGCGCATCTCGGCGGCCGGCGGCAGCGGCTCGTAGAAGTCCTCGATCATCACCGCGTCCAAGACGCCGGGGTTCTGGCTCAGGTAGTTGGCGAGGCGCGGCGCGCTGCCCATGATCTCGGCCAGCAGGTTCAACAGCGCCGGATAGGCCTTCAGCATGCTGAACAGCTGCACCCCCGCCGGCAGCCCTTCGAGGAAGCGGTCGAAGCGGCCGAGCGTCGCGTCCGGCGCGGCGGTGCCGGCGAGCGCCTTCAGAAGCGCCGGCATCAGGTCGGTCAAGAGCTCGCGCGCCCGGGCGCTGCGCATCGCCCGGTAGCGCCCGTGATGCCAGCCCCGCACGGTGGTGGAGACGCCCTTGGGCTGGGCGAAGCCCATCCGCGCCAGCGTCTCCAGCGTCTGCGGATCGTCCTCGGTACCGGTGAAGACCAGGTTGCCGCCCTCGCCCAGGCCCGGCGCCGTCTCGAACAGGGCGGCGTAGTGACGCTGCACGACGCCGAGGTGGCCGAGCAGATCGCGGCGGAAGGCCTCGGTCTCGGGGTAGCCGGCGAAGCGGGCGATATGATCGACCCCGCCGGCAACCTTCGGCAGCGTGTGGGTCTGCTCGTCGGCAACCATCTGCAGGCGGTGCTCGACCATGCGGTGGAAGCGGTAGGCCGCCATCATCCCGGCGCCCGCCTCGGGCGTGATCCAGCCGGCCGCCTCCAGCGCCGCCATGGCGCCGGCGGTGGTGCGGTCGCGCAACGAGGCATCGCGGCCGCCGGCGATCAGCTGCTGGGTCTGGACGAAGAACTCGATGTCGCGGATGCCACCGCGGCCGAGCTTGATGTTGTGGCCCTCGACGGCGATCGCCTCGTGGCCGCGGTAGTTGTGGATCTGCCGCTTGATCGAATGCACATCGGCGATCGCCGCGAAGTCCAGGTTGCGCCGCCAGACGAACGGTTCCAGCGTGCGCAGGAAGGCCTCGCCGCAGGCGATGTCGCCGGCCACCGCGCGGGCCTTGATCATCGCCGCCCGTTCCCAGTTCTGCCCCAGGCTCTCGTAGTACTGTTCCGCCGCCACCAGCGAGATCGCCGCCGGCGTCGCCGCCGGATCCGGGCGCAGGCGCAAGTCGACGCGGAAGACGTAGCCGTCGGCGGTCATGTGCTGCAAAAGCCTGACCAGCCCTTGCGCCAGGCGCACGAAGCAGGCCTGCGCCGTCTCGCCGCCGCGGTAGGGCGCGGTCTCGGGGTCGAAGAAAATGACGATGTCGATGTCGCTCGAATAATTCAGCTCGAGCGCGCCGTGCTTGCCCATGCCCAGGATGACCAGGCCGGAGCCGGCCTCCGGCCGCTCCGCATCGTCGAAGCCGAGGTCCCCCTTCGCCGCGGCGTCGGTCAGCAGCCGGCGCACCGCCGCCTGCACGGTGGCGTCGGCGAAGCGGCTCAAGGCTTGCGTCACCTCATCCACCGACCAGTGCCCGGCGAGGTCGGCCAGCGCCACCAGCAGCGCCAGGCGCCGGCGCAGCACCCGCAGCGCCCGCATGCACTCGGCGCCGTCGCGCCAGCACGCCTCGGTGGCCGCCAGCAGGTCGTCAAGGCTTTGCCCGGCCGGCCGGGTGAAGAGCTCGGGCAGGAAACCGAATTCGCGAACCAGGGTCCGGCTCAAGAACGGGCTGTTGCCGAACACCGCGGCCAGAAGCGCGCGGCCCGTGCCATCGGCCAGCAGCGCCGCCGCCACCTCGGCTGCCGGCTCGCCCGCCGCTGCGGCCGCGATCAGGCGCTCCAGGTCCTGGACGCCGCGCGCGACGGCCACGGCGTCGTGCGCCGGCGCCACCCGGGCGATCTTGTCGAGGAAGGCGAGGCCGCTCGTCATGCCGTCATCCTCGAAGCCCGCCCGGGCGAGGTCAAGGCGGAGCCCGGCGGACCAAGCGGGGCAGCAGAGCGGCGACGATCTGGTCCGGCGAGGCGGCGATGTCGACGCGCAGCGCCGGCTCGTCCGCGCCGGGCGGCTCCAGCGCGGCCAGCTGGCTGGCCAACAGCGCGGGCGTCATGAAGTGGCCGGCGCGCGCCCGCAGACGCGCCTCGATCAGCTCGCGCGGGCCGTCGAGGTGGACGAAGAAGATTTCGGCGACCGATTCACCAAGCAGCCGCCGGTAGCTGCGTTTCAGGGCCGAGCAGGCCAGCACCGCGGCCGCGCCGCGCCGCTGCCGCTCCGCGATCTCGCGCGCCAGCGCCTCCAGCCACGGCTCGCGGTCGGCATCCTCGAGCGCGAGGCCGCGCTGCATCTTCGCGATGTTGCCGGGCGGGTGATAGGCATCGCCTTCGATGAAGGCGGCGCCGAGGGCCCGGGCCAGACATCTGCCGACCGTGGTCTTGCCCGTTCCCGCGACGCCCATCAGGACGACGATCATGCTTGGTTCTCGTCGCCCCAGTCGTGGTGATGCAATCCGGGCGCATCGACGCGCTCGAAGCCGTGCCGGCCGAAACAGTCGCGCTGGGCCTGAATCAGATCGGCCCAAAGGCGGGGTTGCCTGCGGGCGTCGAGCCAGGCCAGCGTCGCCGACAGCACCGGCGCCGGCAGGCCCCTTGCCGCCGCCGCCAGAACCACGCGGCGCCAGGCGCCGGCGCCCTGGCGCACCAGTTGCTCCAAGGCCGGATCGTCGAGCAGGGCGACGGGATCGGGCGTCTTCGTCAATGCCGCCCCCAGCGCCTCCAGCAGGCGGGCGCGGATGATGCAGCCGCCGCGCCAGATGCGGGCCACCTCGGGCAGCGGCAGCGTCCAGCCGTACGCACGGCCCGCCGCCGCCAGCACCTGAAAGCCCTGGATGTAGCAGCACAGGCTGGCCGCCAGCAGGGCGGCTTCCAGGTCGTCGATCAGACCGCCCTGATCGGCGATCGGCTGCTCCAGCGGCGACAGGGGCATGGCCTCGGCGGGGCGCGGCAGTACCGTCAGCGCCCGCGCGCTCACCGCCTCTGCCAGGCTGGGCGCGGCAACGCCCAGCTCCAAGGCGGCGATCGCGGCCCAGCGCCCGGTGCCTTTCTCGCCGGCGCGGTCACGGATCAGCTCGACCAGCGGCCGGCCGCTGCCGGGATCGCGGGCGGCCAGGACCACGGCGCTGATGCCGATCAGGTAGGATTCGAGCGGACCCCGATTCCACCTGGCGAAGACCTCGGCCATCGTCGCCGGCGCCAGACCGCCGAGGTGGCGCATCAGGTAGGCGCTCTCGGCGATCAGCTGCATCAGCGCGTACTCGATGCCGTTGTGCAGCGTCTTGACGAAGTGCCCGGCGCCGCCGGGTCCCAGGTGGGCAACGCAGGGCGTCGTCTCGACGCGGGCGGCGACGACTTCAAGCATTGGCGCCAGGCGCGCGTAGGCGGCGACATCGCCGCCGGCCATGATCGAAGGGCCGTGGCGGGCCCCGGCCTCGCCGCCGGAGATGCCGAGGCCGAGATAGCCGAGACCCCGGGCCGCCAGCTCGGCGGCGCGTCGCGTGCTGTCTCGGTGGCTGGAGTTGCCGCCGTCGGCGATGACGTCGCCCGGCGCCAGCAGCGGCAGCAGCGCCGCCAGCACGCCGTCGACCGCCGGCCCCGCCGGCAGCATCAGCAGCAGCGCGCGCGGCGGGCTGAGCCGGCGCACCAGGTCGGCCGGACTGTCGGCCACGGCGATGTCGCGGGCGGCGCGTGACCGCGCTTCCTCGCCCGTGTCCCAGCCGACCACGGCGAAGCCCTTGTCGGTGCAATTGCGGGCCAGGCTCAGCCCCATGACGCCGAGCCCGATCAGCCCGAGCTCAGCCGTCGCCGACGCCTCCGTTGTCGTGCCTCGGACACCGGCCACCGGGCGTTCAGGCGGCGGCCAGAATGCCGCCGACGGCCACGGCCGCGAGCCCGGCCACGCGCGCCGCGGCGCGGCCCAGCATCGCCCGCAGCGCCACGCCGCCGGCCAGCAACAGCGCCGTCGTCGTCAGGACGCCGGCGCCGTAGGCGAGCCCGCTTGCCGTCGCCGGCACTTCCGCCCCATGGACATGGCCGTGCACCAGGGCGAAGCCGCCGACCAGCAGGGCGGCCAGCGTGGTCGACAGCCGTACCTCGAGGCCGACCAGGAGGCCGAGCGCGATCACGGTCGCCAGGACCGCCAGCTCGCTCACCGCCAGCACCGGCAGCGCCACTGCCAGCGCCATGCCGGCGGCGATCAGGCCGAAGAAGCTGAGCGGCAGCGCCAGCCGGGCCCGGCCGCCGAGCTGCCCGGCCCAGAGGCCGACCGCCAGCATGACGATCAGGTGATCGAGGCCGAATACCGGATGCGCCAGGCCGGCGGCCAGGCCGCTCGTCGCGCCGACCCCGGTATGCGCCGAAGCCGCCGTCGCCGCCAAGGCTACCGCCAGGAAGGCGCAAAGCCCCTCACTGAAGAATTTCATCGCCCGCATCGGAACCAGTCTCCTTCCCTTTGGCGTTGCCGCGTCCGCCCCGCCTGTCGGCGCCGGCATCGACTTGTCGATGCTATCTTGTTTTCCTCTTTTCTTCGCGGCTGGCAAGCGCATTCTAAGGGTCGAGGCAAGGATTGTTGAGCGAGCGGGAGGACGACGGCATGGGCGAGTTGGAAAAGCGCGCCGCCGCGGCGGTCGACCAGGATCGGCTGTGGCGGCGCCTCATGCAGATGGCCGAGGTCGGCGCCACGCCTGCCGGCGGCGTCAACCGGCAGGCGTTCTCCGGCGAAGACACCGCCGCCAAGAAGCTGCTGGCGGCATGGGCGGCGGCGCTTGGCTTCGAGGTCACCATCGATGCCATCGGCAACCTTTATGTCCGCCGGCCTGGCGTCGATGCGGCGGCGGCGCCGGTGATGACCGGCAGCCACCTCGACAGCCAGCCGACGGGCGGCAAGTTCGACGGCGCCTATGGCGTGCTGGCCGGTTTCGAGGCGCTGGAGGCGCTGGAGCGCGCCGGCATCGAGACCACCCGGGCGATCGAGGTGGTGGCCTGGAGCAACGAGGAGGGCAGCCGCTTCCAGCCCGGCTGCATGGGCTCGGCGGTCTATGTCGGCAGCATGGACCCGGCCAAGCTGATGGCGATCACGGACAGCGCCGGCATCACCGTCGAGCGGGCCTTGGCGGAAACCTTGGAGGCGCTGCCCGAGGTCCAGCGCCGAGAGGCCGGACTGCCGGTCGCGGCCTACGTCGAAGCGCACATCGAGCAGGGTCCGCGGCTTGAGGCCGAGGGCCTGGCGGTCGGCGCCGTCACCGGCATCCAGGGCTCGGAGTGGTTCGCCGTCGAGGTCGTCGGCGAGGAGGCGCACGCCGGAACGACGCCCTTGAAGCAGCGCAAGGACGCGCTGAAGGCGGCCTGCAGCATCGTCGGCGCCCTGGAGGCGCTGATGGCCGACGAGACCGACACCGTGCGCTTCACCGTCGGCCGCTTCGAGGTCTTTCCCGGCTCGCCCAACACGGTGCCGGGCCGGGTCTTCTTCACCATCGACTTCCGCCATCCCGACCTCGCCACCATCGACCGCCTGGCGGGCCAGGTCGAACGGGTTGCCAAGGCGAACGCGCGCGGCTGCGAGGTCGAGGTGACGCGCACGCGGAAAGTCGACCCAACGCATTTCGACCCGACCATGGTGGCGCTGGTCTCAGAACAGGCAAAGGCGCTCGGCATCGCCGCGATGGAGATCTTCTCCGGCGCCGGGCACGACGCCCAGTACATGGCCCAGGTCTGCCCGACGGCGATGATCTTCGTGCCCTGCGAGGGCGGCGTCAGCCATAACGAGGCCGAGAGCGCGACCCCTGAGGACCTGGCCCAGGGCACCCGCGTGCTGGCCGCCTGCCTCGCCGCCCTGGCGGCGCGGTAATGTTATGCAGGCGGCAGTACACTCGTCGTCATTGCGACCGCGAGGCGCAGCCCAAGCGAGAATCAATCCAGTGCAGCGCGATGATCCGAAGCGCGCAATGCCCCTTCTGGATTGCTCACATGGGGAGTTTGGGGTCAAGAGCGAGTTTCATGTGGGCATGGGGTGTGGCTTTCATGTTTGGCGATCCTGGGTCCGAGCCGGTTGGAGGCTCTGGGTTGGCAGCAGCCAGAGC
>Ga0326597_10001245_pt1 | contig 41704 bp, 37 predicted proteins | sample RVTome_12_FD_203789 | JGI IMG/M metagenome (GOLD analysis project Ga0326597, IMG submission 203789) | Soil microbial communities from uranium-contaminated site in the Upper Colorado River Basin, Wyoming, United States - RVT100D185 | ecosystem: Environmental > Terrestrial > Soil > Contaminated >... | reverse complement strand
CTGTTGGCTCCGATCGCGAGCGCGAGCGTCACGATCACGAGAAGTGAAAACCCGGGCCGCCGGAACAGCCCACGAACAGCGAATTGGAGATCCTGCCTCACATCGTCCATCCTCCCCTCCCCCCCGCGTCCCGCGCGGATGTGATCCCAGTTGTCGTGCAAGACCGCGGCCGAGCATTCCGCGACGAGCCACCCAATGCGCTGGAGCCGGCGCCCAGGCCCAAGCCGGGCGTAGCGCTCCTCGACGTCTCCGATCAAGCTTTCACGCCCCGCGACGTCCCGCAGACAGCGCCCGAGCACCCACGTGACGATGCGCGGAAGCGAGCCTCCCGTGCTCACGGCGCCTCGTACGCCTCCTCCACGTCCTCCCACATCGCCAGCATCGCGCGCCTGGACGCCCGGGCGGCCTCCACACCTCGCGGCGTCACCTCGACGTAGCGACGCGCCCGGCCACCCCGCGCCTCGGAGGGGTCGCCCGTCCGCGAGCGGAGAAGCCCCTTTCGCTCCATCCGGTCCAGCGTGACGGAGAGCGCGCCGCTCCGGACCGTTCGGCCCGTGCGCTCGGTGATGTCGTCGATGATGGGGACGCCGTAGGCGTCGTCGCCGAGCCGCAGCACGGCGGCGATGACCATCTGCTCGAACTCACCAAGAAGTTTTTCGCCCATACCCAACATTGTAGGGTTAGGGGGCGCGCGCCGCAAGCAGGGTGGGCTCTGGGCTCGTGCGTTGCGCTCTCCCACCCTCTCCGCCCATCAGTCGGTCCTGAGCGTGATCGCCGGGTCGACCCGCGTTGCCCTCATCGCCGGGACAGCGCACGCCATCAGCGCCACGGCCATGAGACCGAAGGCCACCAGCGCAAGCGCCACGGGATCGTGCGGCGAGATGCCGAACACGAGCGACTGGAGCCAGCGTCCAGTGAGAAGAGACAGGACGAGGCCGACCAGGATACCCGTGACTGCCACCGCCATTCCGCGGCTGATCACCAGTCGACGGACCGACGACGGTTCCGCGCCGAGGGAGATACGGATCCCGATCTCCTTACGCTTGGTGCTGACGTGAAGCGAGACGACGCTGTACACCCCGACGCAGGCCAACACGAGCCCGAAGGCCGCAAACGTCCCGAGCAGGGTCGTCCAGAGCCGCGGACGGTCGAGCGTGCTGGCGGCCCGTTCCTGCATCGTCTGTATGCGGGACGTCGGCAGGTCGGCGTCCAGACGGGCGATCACGCGCCGCAGCTCGTCCGCCGTGGCCGCACCCGTGCGGCCGCGCACGACCAGGTGCGCCTCACGTAGGTTGGCCCGCCAGTCCGGCTCGTAGACGGCGGCATCATCGGAGCCCGCCAAGCCCTCGTACTTAACATCCCCGACGATGCCGACCACAGTCATGGCCACGCTCCGGTCGCCGCCCGCGTAGAGCCGGGCTCCCAGAACCTCGGCACCCGCGTAATAGCGCTGGGTCCACGACTCGCTCACGAGGACGACGGGCTCACCAGCGTCGCGGTCGCGCTCGTCGAAGACGCGGCCCCTCACGAGGCGCATGCGCAGCGCCTCTATGAACCCCGGGCTCACGGCGTTCCAGTACGCGCTGGGCTCGCTCTCCCCATCGGAAACCGGCCGGTCCACGAGGTCGAAGTTGTTGGTGCCGGCCGAGCCGGGGCCACCCGGAGGAAGCGCCGCCCCAACCCCGGCGTCCAGCACTCCCGGCGACTCCCGGAGCGCGCGTTCGGCCTCCTCCCAGAACCGCTGCACGGCCGCCGATTCGGGGTACCTCGCGGCCGGTAGCGACAGCCGGACCGCGACCACGTCGGCGGAATCGTATCCGGGGTCGACCTGCCGCAGCCGCACGAAGCTGGCGAGCAACAGCCCGGCGCCGGTCACGAGCGTGAATGCGAGCGCGAACTCCACAGCCACCAGGGCCGAGCGGAGCCGCGCCCAGCCTCCGGCGCCAACCGTCGGGCGGCGGGAGATGCGGGAGGATTCGGGGCGTGAGCCCACGAGCCGGCTCAGGGGCGCCAGGCTGAACAGGAGCGCGGAGCCGAACGTCACCGCCGCAGTCCAGAGCATCACGGAGCCGTCGAGGCCCGCTTCGGTCAAGCGCGGGACCGCCGGCCCCCTCGTCACGAGCGCTTGGAGCCCAAGCCAGGCGACGAGGAGGCCCGTCGCACCTCCGGCCGCCGCGAGCACCAGGCCCTCCGTGAGGAGCTGGGCCGCCAAGTGACCCCGCCCCGCCCCGAGACAAGCGCGCAGGGCCATCTCCCGCTCGCGGCCCGCGGCGCGCACGAGGAAAAGGCTCCCCACGTTCGCGACCGCGATGAGCAGCACGCCCACCACGGCACCGAACATGAGCCAGAGCCCGTGTCCGACGTCGCCCAACATCATGTCACGGAGCGGGAACGGAGTGATCCTCGCTTCTTCGTCGCGCCAATCGATGTCGGCGTAGATCGGGAAGAGCCGCCGGCTGATCGCGTCGAGGTCCACGCGCGCGTCCTCGAGCGTGCTCCCGGGCCGCAGCCGCGCGAGCCCCCTGAGGGGGAACGGCCCGCGACGCACGGGCGGGTCGAGCCTCAGGGCGAGCCACGCATCGCCGCCCACGCCCGCCAGGCTGGACCACTCTTCTCCCAGCACGCCGACGACCGTGTGGCGCACGTCGTCGAAAGTGACCGAAGCGCCGAGGGCATCCGCCCCGGCCCCGAATACCCGGTCGCGGAATGCTGCGCCGAGCACGACCGTAGGCTCGGCGCCCGGCCGGTCCTCTCCGGCGGCGAATCCCCGCCCCTCCGTCGGCTCTACCCCGAGCACGCGGAACCAGTCCGCGGTGACCCGGGCCGCCCCGATCTGCTCCGGCTGGCCCCTGCCAGTGAAGGTTACGCTCGCGGTCTGGACCGCCGCGACCGACTCGAAGACCTGCTGCTGCTCCTCCACCGCGAGGAAGTCCGCGACGGAGATGTTCCAGATGTTGTCCGGCCGGTTCTGCTCGTGCAGACGCACCAGCCGGTCCGGATCCGGATACGGCAGCGGCTCGAGCAGCACGGCATCGATGACGCTGAAGATGGCCGTCGTGGCGCCGATGCCGAGCCCGAGGACGAGCGCCACCGAGAGCGTGAAGATGGGCTGCGTGCGAAAGCCGCGAATCGCCTGACGGGCGTCGCGGAGGGCGTTCTCCAGAACGGGAATCCCCGACCCTTCGCGCGCATCTTCCTTGACGCGGCTCACGTCACCGAACCTTCGGCGGGCCTCGACGCGGGCGGCCTCCTCTCCGAAGCCGCTCCGCACGAGTCGCTCCACCTCGCGCTCGACGTGATGACGAATCTCCTCGTCCATCTCCGCTTCGAAGCGACGCCGATCGAGCGCCTCACGCAGCCGCTCCCAACCTCCGCGCATCCAGGACATTACCCCCCTCCCCGTCACGTTGTACGAAGCAACCGGTCCACCGCCGCCGATGACAGACCCCACGCCTGCTCTTCCTCACCGAGCTGCCTCCGACCAGCCGCAGTCAGCGTGTAGAAACGCGCGCGCCGGTTGTTGTCGGAGATGCGCCACTCGGCCGTGACCCATCCGCGGCGCTTCATACGCATGAGGGCCGGGTAGAGGCTCCCCTGATTCACCTCGAAGACCTCACCGGAGCGCTGTCGGATCGCCTGCGCGATGCCCCACCCGTGCAACGGCTCACGGGCGAGCGTCTTGAGCATCATCAGATCCAGGGTGCCGCGGAGGAGGTCGGAGCGGAGAAGCGACATTGAAGGCGGGGAAGGAGCGTGGATGCCTGACTCGTTGTTGGCAAGCTACATGTAGCAAACCTACAGAAGCAAGCCCATATCATGTGTCCGCCACCGTGCACCTCCCGAGCACCGCGGGCATGGCGGCCGAAGGCCGTGGTCCGAGGAGGAGCAACGCAGCCGGAGGAGATGCAGCGTCGCTCGAATGCCATGCTGGACCGGGGTTGTCCGGCTGACCTTCCGGGCTGTCCTGCTGCTTACGACCGACCCATCACGCGCCTCATCACCTCGTCGTGGATCTCGCGCTCCAGGACGCCGGTCGAGACGCATTGCGCCGCTCCCTCGGGGGTGCCGTCGAGCGTGTTCCAGGATGTCGCGCGCATGGCGCTGTTGACGGTGAGCTCGGCGCCGACATCGCTGTCCCGGACGAGGACGTTGAACCGGACCTCGTGATCGCGGTGCGCGCTGAGGAACGAAGCGGACCCGCAATCCATGTAGTCGTCCGAAGCCTCCCCGGTCAGCATCCAGTCCGTCGTGATCAGACCGCTGGCACGCTCCACGTTGTCGATCGCCCACGTCCGCTCTCCAAGGACGTCGATGACCGCGTCCCAGGTCCGGTCGAAGTCCGCTCCCTCCACGATGGCGGTCCTCTGGATGTCACGTGGAACCGGTGCCGTCGCGCAGGCCGACAGAACGAGTGCCGATAAGGCCAAGAATGGTCTTCTCATAGCCTGTCTCCCCCAGTCGTGATTCCGGCGCGGCCACCTGACGCAACAACCCGTCGCGACGGGGCCGGCCCGCTCAGGCCGGCCTCAAACGTTTGCGGTCCCGTCGGCCCGGCGGCCGGCCAGGTATCCCACGCAGTACCCCCGGAGCGTGCTCTCGAAGCGGCTCATGTCGGTGGTCACCCGAAGTCCGGCTTCTCCTCGTCGCCGTACGGCCTCGGCCAGCTTCGACAGCGCGACCACGAGCTCACGCACATGGGGATCGCCACCCGACGCGAGTTCCTGCGGGGCGAGATGCGGATCGTCCCCGATGCCCGTCGCCGTCCCGGCCTCCACGGCCCCGTCGCGGTCCGGAAATGGCTCGTCGGGCGAGATGAACGTGAAGCCCTTGATGGCCTGCGACAGCGAGCCGCCAACCGAGCCATCCCGGCCGCCCTCTTCGCTCGCGTCGCTTTCGTCACTCGATAGGGGGTGGCGACGGCTCCCGGGAGGAAAGGCCGGCGGGGGTAGGCGGGTCGGCTTGCTATCCTCGCTCATGCGGGCGACTGTCTGGGATGTTCTTGAGGGACATGGACTTCGGGCTCAACTCGGGTAGGCGCCTTCAATATAGGTCCGCACTTCGACCGCGACCAAGGAAACGATCGGAGGTCAGGCCGCACCCCGCTCACCCCCTGGTCGCCCCGGCAGCTCGCCGCGCTCAGAGCACGAATTCTATCACGACGAATCCGATGACGATCAATGCGCCGAATGCCCATGCGAGCGCGTTGAAGTATCGATCGATGAACCGCGCGATGGATGGACCGAACTGGTAGATCAGCGCCGCGAGGGCGAAGAACCGCAGTCCGCGGCTCAGGACGGAAGCCACCACGAACACCATGAAGTTGACGGAGAACACGCCCGCCGAGAGCGTGAACACCTTGTACGGGATGGGGGTCAGCCCAGCCAGGAAGACGGCCCAGAAGTCGTAACGGTCGTACAGCCCCTGCACCCGGTCGAACGCCTCCGGACTCACGCCGGGCACGTAGGCGTAGAACCACCCTTCCGCGACGTGCCAGAGTCCGGCACCGAGGGCGTACCCGATCATGCCGCCGAGCACCGAGGCCACCGTCGCGGCCGCCGCGAAGCGTAGGGACATCCCGACCGCCCCGAGACAGAGCGCGATCAACAGCGGATCGGGCGGAATGGGGAAGAAGAAGGATTCGGCGAACGCGAGCAGGAACAGCGCGGTCGGTCCGTAGGGCGTGTTCGCCCAGTGGAGTACCCAGTCGTAGAGGCGCCGGACCCAATTCGGCTTCGGCGTCACTCCCCCACCTCGCTCTTCCAGGCGAAGCGGCCCAGGAGCGGAACGAAGGTGCATTCGCCGCGGACGACCTCCTCGGAAACCTCGGAGCCCTGCCGCGTCACGAGCACGAGGTCCTGGCTCTCGCGGGACCCCACCGGTATCAACATGCGTCCTCCGTCGGCCAGCTGATCGACGAGGGTGGAGGGAATCGACGGGGAGGAAGCGGACACGACGATGACGTCGAAGGGTTGGTACTTCCGCCATCCGATAGTGCCGTCGCCGACCAGCAAGGCCACGTTCTTGAGATGGAGCTGATCCAGGGCCACGCGTGCGCGGCGGGAGAGATCGCGCACCCGCTCCACGGAGTAGACCCGGTCGGCGCGCAACGCCAACAGCGCCGTCAGGTACCCGCTGCCCGTGCCGATCTCGAGCACCTTGTCATCGGAATCCGGTCGCAGCAGGGATAGGTAGTACGCCTGCAGCGACGGCTGGGAGGCGGTCTGGCCGAATCCGATGGGGATGGGCGCGTCCTCGTACGCTCGCGGCCACACACCTTCCGGAAGGAAGACGTGCCGTGGCACACGGTCGAACAGCTCCAGGATCTCGAGGTCGTCCACCCCGCGCTCCCGGATGCGTTCGATCAGCTTTCGCCGATATCCGACGAAGCGGGTGTCGTCTAGAGACTCATGTCCCAAGACCGGACCTCCTCGAGCAGCCTGTAGTTCGTGAGATCGAGATGGAGCGGGGTCACCGACACGTATCCGTCTTCGATGGCCTGGAAGTCCGAGTCCTTGGGACCGCGCCACGTCGCGACCCCGCCGCCGATCCAGAAGTACTCCTTGCCCTGCGGATCCAGCGCCCGCGTGATGCTCTCCGAATAGCGTCGCCGGCCCAGGGAGGTCACCCGGATGCCCTTCACCTCGTCGGGCGGCACTCCGGGGAGATTGACATTGAAGAGCGTATCGTCGGGAAACGACTTGTCCCGCAGGATATTCTCCAGGATGCGTCCGACGACGTTCTCCCAGCCCTCAAGCTCCTCGTACTGGTCGCCCGTGTAGGAGATCGCGACGGACGGTATGCCGATCACGGTCGCTTCCATCGCGGCCGCGACGGTTCCGGAATAGAGCACGTCCTCGCCCATGTTCGGTCCGTGATTGATCCCGGAGACGCAGATGTCGGGCTTGCGGTCGAACAGCTCGTTCACCGCCAGGATGACGCAGTCCGTCGGGGTGCCGTCGACCACCCAGGTGCCGTCGACCGTGCGGCGCGCGCGGAGCGGATGATGCAGCGTGAGCGAATGACTGGTCGCGCTCTGCTCACGGTCCGGGGCGACCGTGGTGACCGCACCGAGCGAGCGCGACGCCAAGGCCAGCACGCGGATGCCCGTCGCGAGATACCCGTCGTCGTTGGTACAGAGAATATTCATGGGCTCGGGGTACCGGTCGGGGGCCGCGGGGTTCCGTCAGCGCTGATCGCGCGGCGCGTCGACCGTGAGGATGTCGCGGAGGGCCTCGAGTTCCTCCTTCATGTGCGCGAGCAGCTCGGGGCTCAGCACCTCGTGCCGCTCCTCCTCGAGCGCGCCCTCGCTCCTGAGCTCCGCGAGGCGCTGCTTGGCCCCTTCGATGGTGTACTTCTCCTCGTAGAGGAGATGCTTGACCAGGAGAACGACCTCGATCTCCTTCGCCCGGTAGACCCGGTTCCCCGCCCTGTTCTTGGTCGGGTTCAGCACGTCGAACTGGGACTCCCAGTAGCGGAGCACGTGCGGTTTCAGACCGGTCAGGTCGCAGACCTCACCGATGGCGTAGTAGACCTTCTTCGCGATGGGCTCGTTCGTCACGACCATACCTCCGGCTTCGGATCCCTCCGCATGAGGGCGGCGAGCGCGTCGGACGGGCTCCGCCCCTCGTGGAGGATCGCGTGGACCTCTTCCGTGATGGGCATCTCCACGCCGTGGCGACGCGAAAGCTCGAACACCGCCTCGGACGTACGCACGCCCTCCGCCACGGCGTTCATGTCGGCCAGGATGTCCTCGAGTCGCTCCCCCTGCCCCAGGCGGTATCCAACCGTGCGATTGCGGCTGAGCGATCCGGTACAGGTAAGCACGAGGTCCCCCATGCCGGCAAGCCCGTAGAACGTCTCACGGCGCGCGCCCATCGCGACCCCGAGCCTCGTCATCTCGGCCAGTCCACGCGTGATCAGGGCCGCGCCGGTGTTGTGACCGAACCCCAGGCCGGCGGCGACGCCCGCGGCCAACGCGATCACGTTCTTCAGCGCACCACCCAGCTCGACGCCGACGACATCCGTGGTGGTGTATACGCGGAAGTAGGAAGTCTGGAACACGGACTGCACGGTGGTGGCGACGCTTTCCGAGCGCCCGGCCACAACGACGGCCGTCGGCGCCTCCGCGGCGACCTCGTGCGCGAAGCTCGGGCCCGAAAGCACCGCGAAGCGCTCCATGATGTCCCCCGGCACGGCCTCGGACAGCACCTCGTCCATCCGAAGCAGCGACCCGAGCTCGATGCCCTTGGAGGCACTGACGAGGATCGCATCGTCGCGCATGTGCGGGGCCGCACCGGTCATGACCTGACGGACGAATTGGGACGGTGATACGGAAACCACGAGCTCGGCGCCGGAGACCGCCGCCTCGATGTCGTCGACCACCGTGAGCGCGTCCGGCAGCTGCGCATCCGGGAGGTAGGGGCTGCGCCGATCCCGGTTGATCCGCAGAGCGACCTCCGGCTCATAGGACCACAGGACGACACGGTGCCCCTTGCCGGCGAGCAACGCGGCGAGCGCGGTGCCCCATGACCCCGCGCCGATCACGGCCACGCGAGCGACGTCGGCGGTCACCGGGCGCCTCCGTCCGCTCCAGGTTCGACAGGCGACGTCACGCGCTCTCGGCCGAACCGATTCTCTTCGCCCCGCATGAGCCGCACGATGTTGCCGCGGTGCGCCCAGACGACGAAGGCCGCCAGGGCGACCGAGAAGATCGGCACGGCCGCGCCCCCGCGGTGCGGAGTCAGAGCCACCAGCACCGGCAGGACGATGGCCGCGCCGATCGAGCCGAGTGAGACGTAGCCCGTGGGCAGCGTCAGCACGCACCAGGCGGCGAAGGCGCCCAATACCGCCCAGGGGGCGAGCGCGAGAAACACCCCGGCGCTGGTAGCAACGCCCTTCCCGCCCCTGAAGCCCACCCAGAAGCTGAACACGTGTCCCACGATGGCAGCGGCGCCGAACGCGAGCGTCCACGGGATGGAGGCGCCCGCCCACACCGAGAACAGGCCCACCGGAATCCAGCCCTTCGCGATGTCGATCACGACGACCGGCACGGCGGCCTTCCATCCGAGCACCCGGAACACGTTCGTAGCACCCAGGTTGCCCGATCCTTCCCTGCGCAGGTCGATCCCGTGGAAGGCCTTGCCCACCCAGTAGCTCGTCGGCGTGGCGCCGACCAGGTACGAGATCGCGACGAGGGCCCAACTCACGCCGGATCTCTACTGCTGCGCAACCTCAAGCGTATCGGTGTGCCCATGAACCCCCATGCCTCCCGGAACCCGTTGTGCAGGTACCGAACGTAGTGCTCGGGAATCCCCTTCGGAAAGTTCGCGAACACGGCGAACGTCGGCGGTGCCACGTCGACCTGGGTCGCGTACTTGATCTTCACGCGTCTTCCGCGATGGTGCGGCGGCGGCTGACGGTGGACGAGCCTTTCGAGCACCTCGTTCACCTCGTGCGTCTCGATGCGCTTGAACCGTTCCTGCTGCACCTCGAGGATCAGGTCCAGGCATTTCCGCACGCGCTGGCCGGTCAGCGCGGACATGAACACGATCGGCACCCACGTCAGGAACGGGACCCGGGCGCGGACCTTGGTCGTCCATTCGACGGACGTCATGGTCTCCTTCTCCACGAGGTCCCACTTGTTCGCCAGAAGGATGACGGCCTTCCCCGCATCCCAGGCCGTCTGGATGATGCGGATGTCCTGGGCGTGCATCTCCTCTTCACTGGCGTCGACCAGCACCACGCAGACATCGGAAGCGATCACGACCCGCTCGGTCCGGAGCGCGCTGTAGTACTCGATGCTGTCGCTGACCTTCGACTGGCGCCTGAGGCCCGCCGTATCCACGAGCACCAGGGATTGGCCGTGGTACTGCATGGGCGTGTCGACGGGGTCGCGCGTGGTGCCGGCGACTTCCGATACGACGACCCGCTCCTGATCGAGCAGCCGGTTCACGAAGCTCGACTTGCCCACGTTCGGCTTGCCGACCACGGCGACCCGGATCTCCCCGGGCAACGAAGCGTCGTCCGGCGCACTCGGGAGCGCCTCTAGAAGTCGGTCGAGAAGATCACCTGAACCTTTTCCTGATATGGAACTTACCGGAATCGGATCACCCATCCCCAGAGACCAGAAGTCCAGGTATGAGGTGTCGTCCGGCAGGTTGTCGACCTTGTTCACGACGAGCAGGACCGGCTTGTCGGCCTTGCGGAGCACCGCGGCGAGACGTTCGTCGAGGGTATGCACGCCCTCCTTGCCGTCCACCAAGAAGAGGATCGCGTCGGCCTCGGCGATGGCGGCCAGCGCCTGTCCCCGGATGGACCGGTCCATCTCGTCGTCGCTGCCCTCCACGACGCCCCCGGTGTCGACCACGAAGAAGTGGTGACCGGCCCAGTCCGCCCGGGCGAAGTTCCTGTCCCGGGTCACGCCCGGTTGGTCGTGCACGATGGCCTGCCGGCGTCCGAGCACCCGGTTGAAGAACGTCGACTTGCCTACGTTGGGCCGCCCCACGACGGCCACAACCGGAAGCCGGACGCTCACGCTCCGACCAGCGCATCGATGAGGTCGTGCCCGGTGCGGATCTCGACGCCCGGAAGCCCGTCCTGGAACGTCCGAAGCGGAAGGTCGTCGATGAAGGTGTCGTCCGCGTTCAGCGCCTCTGCGGGAAGTACCACGACATCGCCGGCCCGGGCGCCGTCCAGCGCCGCCAGGATGTCCCGACCCCCGAGGAGTCCGGCGATCGTCACGGTCTCTCCGAAGTATCCGTTGGCCACGGTGACCACGTCCACCTCCGCGCCGGTGACGCGCGCGAGCCGGTCGGCTCGCTCCCGGATGAACGGGCTCATGGAGCGACCTGTCACCAGGCGGAGTCGGCGCCCCTCGAAGCGCGGCAGCCGGTGGGCTTCCTGGTCGAAGAGATCCACGAAGCGCCGGACCGCTCCGACGCCGTTCTCGTGCAGGGCGCCGTCGTCGTAGTAGGGCGCCTCGGGCACGGAACGGCCCGCGATCAGATACACCTCGTCCGCCGCGAAGCACCAGGCTTCGCCGCGCACGGCCGATGCCCGCTGGCGCGCGCCGTCCACCTGATCGATGGCGCGTCCGGCCTCGTCCGGCGTGAGCAGGCGGACCGGCCGACCGAGGTTGTACTTGGTGAGCCCCACGGGAACCACGGACAGGGACCGCACCGCGGGCCCGAGCGCCCAGAGATCCTCGATCGTGCGCTCGAGGTGCTCCTCATCGTTCCACTCGGGGCACAGCACGACCTGCGTGTGGACCTCGAGCCCTCCCGCGATGAGCTCCCTGAGCTGATCCATGATGAGACCGGCCCGGTCGTTCGCCAGCAGCCGCTGGCGCACCTCGGGCTCGGTCGCGTGCACGCTCACGTACAAGGGGGACAGCTGCTGGTCCACCAGGCGCTGGAGCCCCTTCGGACCCAGGTTCGTGAGCGTCACGTAGCTCCCGTACGTGAACGACAACCGGAAATCGTCGTCGCGGAGCCAAAGCGTTTTCCGCGCTCCCTGCGGATTGCCATCGATGAAGCAGAACACGCATTTGTTCGCGCATTCCCGGATGGTATCCGGAGCCGGTTGGATGCCGATTGGCGTCCCCGGGTCCCGTTCGATCTCGTAGATGACCGTCTCCCCGGACGGGCTGACGGTTTCGAGCTCGAGCTCCGTATCCGCGAGGAGGTAGGTCAGATCGATTCCGTCGCGCACCCGTGAGCCGTTGATACGGACCACACGTGTGCCGATCTCGAGGCTCAATTCCTCGGCAATGCTGCCCGACTCGATCTCGGCGATACGAACCAAAAGGGGGACCTGGGACTGCGGGGGATGGACAGACCGAGAAAGTTAACGGCCCCCAGGGAGTCCTTCAATTCGGGGATATCCTTCAAGACCGGCTTCCATTGACCTCGGGATGTGTGGTGCGCCAGCTTTCCAAAGGAACATTCCCGCACGAAAAGCCTTGAATGGGGCACGCGTCGTCACCACGAACCGGTCGAGTGAACTCCTTGAGAACGACGAACCCATACGCCCGGCTCGCGCGGACAGCCGCCTTGGGCGCGGTCCTGGCAGGTATCGCCGGTTGCGAGCAGGTGGAGCAGGTCCAGGACCACTTTCGGGACCTCACGCCCTACGAGGCATACACGGCCTCCCTGGAGAGCGCGGGGCTGAGCGAGACCGCGCTGGGGCGTGCCTGGGCGGACGCGGGTGATCGGGCCGTCGCCGATCCGTTGCTCGTGACCCTTCCCTTCCAGGAGCAGGGATACATCGCCCCGGAAGACCCGGCCGCCATGGGTTACCTGGTCGACGTTCCCCGCGGCAGGCGCCTCACCGCGGAGGTCACCCTCGACACGCAGGACGGCACCCGTGTGTTCGTGGACCTGTTCCGTGTCGCCGCTGATGACGAGGACCCGGCTCGACCCCTCATATCGACGGATTCGGTCCCGGGTGTCTTCATCCACGAGCCCTGGCGAGGTGGCGAGTTCATACTGAGGCTCCAGCCGGAGCTGCTTCGCGGTGGTCAGTACACCGTCAGCCTTCGTCTCGAGGCTCAGCTGGCCTTTCCCGTGGATGGCCACGGCGTGCGCGCGATCCAGAGCCGGTTCGGGGTCGACCGCGAAGGGGGCAGGCGCCAGCATCACGGCGTCGACATCTTCGCGCCACGGGGGACTCCGGTCATCGCCGCGGCGGCCGGGGTGGTCAACCGCGTCCAGATCACCAATCTGGGGGGCAAGGTGGTTTGGCTGCGCGATCCGGTGCGCAACGCGAACCTCTACTACGCCCATCTGGACAGCCAGCACGTGTCGGCCGGTCAGGAGGTCGAGCCGGGAGACACCCTCGGCTTCGTGGGCAACACGGGGAACGCGCGCACGACACCGCCGCACCTGCATTTCGGGCTCTATAGGAGGGGGGAGGGTCCGGTGGACCCGTTCCCCTTCCTCGATCCGCCTCCGAGCGTGTTTCCGGAGCTCACGGCGGACATCGGGCGTCTGGGATCCTGGGTCCGCATCGAATCGGACGGGATTCGTCTCCGGACCGCCCCGAGCCTGAGGAGCGACGTGCTCGGAGAGCTGGAGCGATACACTCCCCTTCGTGTGCTCGGCGGCTCGGGGGATTACTTCCGTGTCCGGCTTCCGGATGGAACCCAAGGCTACGTCGCAGCTCGACTGACGGAGCCCGTGGATCGCCCCGTCGCGGAGGAGGTCCTGCTCACGAGCCAGTCGGTCCACGTGCGACCCTCCGGCGACGCGCCGATCATGGCCACCCTCCCCCTGGGCGCCGGAGTCTCCGTGCTGGGGCGGTTCGGTGGCTACCTGTACGTCCGTGTCCCCACGGGCCACGGGGGCTGGGTCGGCGTCGACCTGGAAAGCTAGGGCTCCCCCGCTCGCCTGAATGCCCTCCCCGGACGCATCACCCTCGTACAGGGAATCTTCCGCTGGCTTGCTGGCGTTCGTGCCCGGCACGTTCGACCGCACGGCTTTCCGCACGCTCGAGGATATCGGCATTCGCGTGGTGTGGTGCAACCGCCTGGCCGAATATCTCGAGAGACTCGGGAGCGGTGACTGGCTCGCCACGCTCGTGTCGCTGTCGACGGACCTCGTCGACGAGTCGGTCGTGCAGCGCATCGCGAGGACGCCGGGGTGTGGAAGCCTCTTCCTGTCGGCCCCGGGGGCATCGCTCGATCGGGCGCTGCTGGCGGAGCGGGTAGGAGCGGCCGGGCTGCTCAGGGAGCCGATCCACGCCTCGGATCTACGAACACGGGTGGAGCTGCTCCTGGACGAGGGGCGCGAGGTTGCCTTCACCGAAGGTCCACCGCCGCCATCCGACGAGGATCACGTCGAGCTGATCGGAGAAGGGGCTGCCATGGCCGCCGTATTCGAGCGGATCGCCCGGGTCTCGAGATCCGACAGCACGGTCCTGCTCACGGGTGAATCGGGGACCGGCAAGGAGGTGGTCGCGCGGGCGCTTCACCGGGCGAGCACGCGCGGTAGCCGCCCCTTCGTGGCCGTGAACTGCGCCGCCATCCCGGAGCACCTCCTCGAATCGGAGCTGTTCGGTCACGAGAAAGGAGCGTTCACCGGCGCGGTGGCGCAGAGGATTGGGCGTTTCGAGCGCGCCAACGGGGGGTCGCTGCTGCTCGATGAGATCGGCGACATGAGCCTGCTTCTCCAGTCCAAGCTCCTGCGGGCTTTGGAGGAGCGGCAGGTGGAGCCCGTGGGAGGAGCCGCGCCGCGAGCCATCGACGTGCGCGTCATCGCTGCGACCCATCAGGATCTCACGGCCCGCATCGAGGAAGGGAGGTTCCGTGAAGACCTGTACTACCGGCTCGCCGTGGTGGACATCGAGCTGCCGCCTCTGAGGGAACGAGGACCGGACGTGCGGGCGCTTGCGCTCCAGTTCGGCGCGACGTTCGCCATGCGCCACTCCAGGCCCATTCGCGCCATCACGGAGCGAGCGCTGGACCGCCTGGCGTCGTACCCGTGGCCCGGGAACGTGCGCGAGTTGAGGAATGTGATGGATCGCGGCGTTCTCCTCGCGACCGGATCCGCGCTCCGGTCGGGTCACCTGCGGCTGGGGAACGCCGCGCCCCGAGCTTCGTCGCGGCCCGTCCAGCAGGACGCCGGTGGGTATCCCGCCGGCTTCTCCCTCGCCGACGTGGAGCGTGACCACATCTCGCGCGTGCTCGCTTCCACGGACGGGCACATCGGCAGGGCGTCCGAGGTTCTCGGCATCCACCGGAACACCCTGACCCGGAAGCTTCAGCAGTACGGCATCGAGAACGCGGACCCCGAGCCCGCCGGGGAGCCATGAAGGCCACCGCTGCACCGAAATGGGGCACTGGCTCGTGACGCGCACCGCATCGCACGGAGTCGCCTCCCTGCTCCGTGCGATCCAAACAGCGGCCCTCCAACGAGTTGGCGCTCCAGAGGCGACATCCCGGACCGCGCACGGATCGTGCAACCCAAAGTCGGTGACGGGCCCCGCTCCTACGAGGCCCGACGCGTCCACCGGCGGGACTGCCCGCCCATCGCGATGACCAGACGACTCACATACGACGAGCTGAGAGCCTTGCTGCCAGGCGACGTCCCGGAGTTGAGCCCCATCCTCGAGGAGGCGCTCCGGACTTCCACGCCTGACGCGGATGCCACCTGGTCGAGCGCGGGCGAGCTTGCGACGGTGGGAACGCGGCTCATCGATTCCAGAGATCTTTCCCGGCGAGCCGCGGACGTGCTTTCAAACCTGCATGCCCACCTGGCCGCAGTGTACGAACACGTGGCGTTGGGCGTCGAAGCGGCGGAAGACGAGGATCCGCAACGAGCCGCCCGTGCCCTGCTCGAGGCGGCGGCGCTCGAGGAGCGGTATGGGCGCTACGCCGCCGCTGCCGGTTTCGCCGGGGCGGCGTACCGGGTGCTCGACGGGGCGCAGGAAGGGGCCCTGCCGGCGCTGGCGCTTCGTAGACGAGCCCGCGCCGTGCGGGCTCAGGGGCGGCTCGATGAAGCGCTCGTCGATTACGCACGCGCCGCGGAGATGGCACGTGCGGCGGACGACACGGAAGGGTGCGCGGAGGCGCTCATCGGTTCTGGCAACATCCACGAGCAGAGGGGCCACTGGGGTGCGGCCGAGGCTTCCTTTCGGGAGGCGCTGGACTTGCTCGAGGGAATCTCGCCCCTGACGCCCGCACATTGGCACGCCCCGCTGAACCTGCACATCGTGCTCAGATCCAGAGGCGACCTCGAGACATCCCGCGCGTGGCTCGATCGCGCTCGGGATGCCGCGTCGAAGCTTCCGGATCGTTCGAGTCTGCAGTTCCTGGCCAATGCGGAAGGTCAGCTGTCGATGGCCGAGGGGGACGCGTCAGCGGCGGAGCGACATTTCGAGAAGGCCCTCGAAGGCGCATCAGGACCCAACGCCGCGGTCACGATCGGCCTCAACCTGGCTGAATGCCTGCTGTCGCAGGGCCGCCGTCTGGACGCGGCGGAACGGACCCGTGAGGCAGAGCGCGAGGCCATCCTCGGCAACGCGGGGACCAAGCTCCCGGAAGTGTACCGCATGCTCGGCCGGATCGCCGCGGTCGATCGGAATCCCGACGCCTTCGTGCTGTTCGAGCGCTCCCTGGAGTTCGCGAGTGGATCCGAGACGATCGACCTGGAGCGTGCGCGGACGTTCCAGGCCTACGGGGAGGCGGAACGAGCATCCGGACGGCCGGAGTCGGCCGACGCGCTCGAGCAGCGTGCCTTCGAGCTCTACCGGACCCTCGGTGTTCCCGGAATCCGGCGTCGCTGGGTCGATTGCTATGACGTTCCACTGCCCGATCATTCCAGATCCGATCTCTCCACTACCGAGGACCGATCCTCATGAAGGACCAACGCGCAGCGATCTCGCCCCGGACCGTGGCGTTCTCGCTCGGGACCGTGACCCACAGGGGGGCCCTCCTGCTCGCCTCCATGCTTGCAGTGTCGGGTTGCGGCAATCTCACGGCCGGGGGGTTCGGAGAGGCGCACGTCGTGGCTTCCGGGGACGCCGCGGACTTCCAGGCCGTCTCGTCGTATGCCCTTCTCGCAGGACCGTTCCGCACGGACCACGAAGGCGAAGAGGAGGTGGACGCCGAAGGCGAGATCGAGCTGGAGTTCCGGCTCTTCCTCGGGCGGGCGGACGGGAGTGAGCTCGAGCTCACGAATGGGGGGATGCAGGTCGAGCTGGACCTGGGTGGGGATGTCGAGGCCGATGTTCTCCGGGTCCCCGTCCCCGCGGACGCCTACACCACGTTTCGGGTCGCCTTCAGCGAGATCGAAGTCCAGATCGCGTCCGGGGTCGTCATCGACGGACAGCCCGTGCTGGGTCCCATCGACATCGAGCTCGACGGCCCGGGGCTCGATATCGTCCGTGCGGTCGACCTGGACGTGAGGGACGGGGCGGTCGTGGAGCTCCTCCTCGATCTCAATGCGTCGATCTGGCTCCAGCTGATCGACCCCGACACCAAGACGGTCGGTGCAGGGGACTTCGCCCAGGCCTTCAGCGTCGTGGTGCGTTAACGGAAATCCAGCCGGGGCCGGGCCGAATGGCCTCGGCCCTCATGGCCCCTCTTCGCACCGAAAGAAGCCCCGAGCATCTCGTGATGCCCGGGGCTTCTTTCCGCTGACGACCCGGCCCTAGCTCCGTGACGCCAGCCTTACCGGCCCCGTGGGACCGGCATACAGCGCATCTGTTCTAGCAGGTCAGACAGTTGTGATTGTTGATCGCGCCGAGGCTCTCCAGAAGCGCGACGGTCGCCGGGAACGGGGACACCCGCTGCACCGGCCCATTGGCCATGTCGACCGTCGTCTGTCCCCTACGGCTCACGGCCATGATGTCCGCGCCATGCTCCACGAGGTACAGGATCATGTCGTTGTCGCCCCGCGCCGCCGCATGGTGCACGGCGTTGTACCCGTTGTGGTCACGGACGTTGACGTCGACGCCGAGCTCCTCGACCAGATACTTCAGGGCCGGCATCCACCCGTTCGGCGCCGTCCGGTGCGCGTTCCCGGCAAAGCCTTCGCCGTAACCGACACCGGTGGCCGCATGGATGGGATAGACCGCCGGTCCGCCCTCCTCGATCGGAGGCAGACCCGAGGGATCGAGCTGATTCGCCAGAACCTCGTTCGCCTCGTCCACGGCCTCCAGAATCTGCTCACGGAGCACGTCGGCCGCGCTCATTGCGAAGATCTCGTCGTCGAAGCGGTAACGGATCTCATCCGGGAAGTCGTCCCGAACAGAGCGCAGCAGCACGAACTTCGCCGAGTCGGCCAACGATGCGAAGTCGTCACTCTGCAACTCCTGCACGTTCTGCTGCCGCAGGAACTCGTCCGGCGTGCGCCGCTCCCGCGGGGCCGGCGCCTTCGTCGAAACGCTCGGATCCGCTCCGAACTCCACCAGGAGCTTCATGGCGGCCACGTCCGTGGCATAGGACGCGCGCAGGAAGGCCGTCGACCCGTTGGTGTCGATGAGCCCGCAGTTCCCGTTACCGCACCCCGTGTAGACCATGTACCACGGATGCATCAAGATGCGATGGTTCGGGTCCGCACCGGCCTCGAGCAGGCGCCGCATGACGTCGAGATAACTCACCGACTGCCGCTCGCGCTGCTGGGGCTGCGGATAGCGCGTCCGCGGCTGCCACTCGGAGTTCACGGCCCCCCACAGAGGGGAAACCCCGTTCAGCGAGGATACCGCGTTCGGATCGGCTCCCGCATCGAGAAGCCTCATGGAGATGTCGAACTGTCCGTTGATCACGGAGATCAACAATGGGCTCGTGCCATCGGCCGGGCTCAGTAGATTCGGATCCGCCCCACCCTCGAGTAGCGCCATGACCGCTTCCTCATGGCCCTGACGCGCCGCATGGAGCAGCGGTGAGAGGCCACCCTTCGCGGTGATAGAGGGCGGTCCGCGACGGCGATCGTTCTCGTCTTCTTCTTCCTCTTCCTCGGGCAGGCCGGTCGTGAAGATCTCACGGCCGGCACGCACGGCGGCCTGCACCTCGCTGGGCGTAGGCTCACGCGCTCCATCGTTCGTGAATGCGGCCAGCACCTCGTCGCGCCGCTGGTCGGCGGCGCGCATCAGAGCGCTCCACTCCACGAGATCCCGAACGAACGTCGTGACGTTCGGGTTCGCACCCCTGGAGATGAGAAGACGGATCACGTCGACCCGGTTCTCCGCCGCCGCGAACACCAACGGCGTCTGCTGCCAATGGTCTTCGACCGCGTTCGGGTCCGCGCCGTGGTCCAGGAGCGCCGTCACGACCTCGACGTCGCCGGCGCCGGCTGCCATGTGAAGCGCGTTCGCAAGGGTTTCCGTCGTCTTGCGATCGACGTCGGCGCCTGCTTCGAGCAGCCAACGGACCATGGCTTCGTTGCCCTCACGGGCGGCGACGTGGAGCGGCACGTACCCGCCGATGCGGGTCGTGGGGTCGAGCTGGGCACCCGCGGCGCGAAGGATCTCGGCCATGGATACGTCATCGCGCTCGGCGGCCCAATGAAGGGCCGTCATTCCGTCGCCCTGGGCGGCGTTCACATCGGCACCGCGCCGAAGGAGCGTCACAACCGATTCCGCGTCACCGCGCATGGCGGCGTCCGCCACGGGGGACTCGGGTGGGCCGGCTGCGATGAGCACCATGAAGCACATGGCGCCGAGTGTGGTGAGGCGTGGACCGACTTTCATTCTACCTCCGTTGACCGATCATTCGTGTCGGGGCGGGCCCGGACCGCCGTCTGGCGGCCGGACCCTTCCCGATGCTCGTTCTATTCTTAGAGCCGCTGGGTCATGCCGCGAGGCATGCTCAGCGGAAGCTCGCCCGTGCTGTCGCCGAAGCTCTGCATGTCGTCGAGCCCCATGCGGTGCATCAGGCTGAGCATCGCGTTCGCCATCGGCGTGCCGTCGCCCGCCTTGATGTGGAGGTTTCCGTCCAGGACGCCACCACCCTTCCCGAGGAAGAACAGCGGGCAGCGACGGTGGTTGTGGATGTTCGCGTCGGACATCGGCGAGCCCCACATGATGACCGACTTGTCCAGGAGGTTGCCTCCGGCGTCTTCCGTCGCCTTGAGCTTGTCGAGGAAGTAGGGCAGCATGCCGACGCGGTACTGGTTGAGCTTGTTGAACTCGAGAATCGCCTCTTCCCGGCCGCCATGATGGGACGCCGGGTGGAACGGACGATCCGTGCCGCTGTCGGGGAATGCCCGGTTGTCCGCGTCCCGCCCGGTCTTGAACGAGATCACGCGGGTCATGTCCGACTGGAGCGCGAGAACCTGGAGGTCGAACATGATCTCCATGTGCTCACGGAACGAGTCCGGAACCCCCGCCGGCGCTTCAGGCATTGCGCGCTCCTCACCGGAGCTGTTCGCCGCCTCGATCATCTGAATTCGGCGTTCCAGCTCGCGGACGTCGGTCAGATACTTGTCCATCCGCACGCGGTCTTCCGAGCCCAGCTGCTGACGCACCGAGGCCACTTCCCCGGCGATCCAATCCAGGATGCTCTGGCGGCTCTGACGACGGGCCGCACGGTCGGCCGGAGACGTCCCGGCGCCGAACAGCATGTCGAAGGCGACGCGCGGATCGCGAATCATCGGCAGGGGCTCGTTCGGGGACGCCCAGCTGATCGCGTCCGTGTAGGAGCACGAGTAGTTGTACGTGCACCCACCAGCGGCATCGAGCATCTCGATGCAGAACTGCATGGACGGAAGCGGCGTGTCCTGGCCGAATCGCTTCGCGTAGATCTGGTCGAGCGACGTGCCCACGAAGACGTCGGAACCCTGAGTCTGCTTGGGGTGCGACTGCGTGAGGAACACAGCGCTGGACCGGAAGTGGTCACCACCGATCTCGGCGGGCGCGAAGGCCTCGGCCATCCGGACGTCGGTGTTGCTGACGATCGTCAGATAGTCCTGGTACGGACGCAACGACGCGAGCGCGCTGTCAGGAATGATCTCGAAGTCCCGACCGGTGGTCTCCGGAGCCCAGAGAAACTGCTTCTCCGCCCAGACGTTACAGCCGGCGAGACCGTGCACTTCCTCGATCGCCACGAAAGGGGTCCTGTCCGCGGCTGCCGCCGCGACCGCCTTCTCGCCGCGCAGGCGCCCAGCGGGCACCATCGCGTCGAGGAAGGGCAGTGCCACCGAAGCTCCCATCCCGTGGAGGAAGGTCCGACGGTCGAGGTGCTTTCCAGTGATGAATTGCATTGTGTCGTATCTCCTGACCTGAGTGCGCTAGGGACGCTGCTGCTATCTACCCGCTTCCGCGGTGACTTCAGATGCCTGCTTCAACCGGAAGGCATCGCTTGTAACCACTCCCATGATGATGGAGGCGACGGGGTAAGTGCCGTCTTCCTCGGCCTCCCGCACGATCTCGCGGATCGCGGGGTTGTCGTAGTACTCCATCCGCCGACCGACAGCATAGGCCATCAAGTTCTCGGTGAATGTGCGCGCCAGAGGCAGCGGACGCTTCATGATGGCATTCACGAGATCCATCGGCGAAGAGACGGGCGTGCCGTCATAAAAGTCTCCACGGGTGTCGAGCGCGGTGCCGTTCTCGCGCACCCTCCACTTGCCCGTCACGTCGAAGTTGTCCAGCGCCAGCCCGATCGGGTCGATCAGGCTGTGGCAGGAGTTACACGTCGGGTTCGCGCGGTGCTGCTCCATCCGCTGACGCGTCGTCAATACCCTGCCCTCGTTCGACACGTCGGACGACTCATCGAGCGTGGGAACGTTCGGCGGCGGCGGCGGCGGCGGCGTGCCGAGAAGCACTTCCATGACCCACTTGCCGCGCAGCACCGGTGAAGTCCGGTTCGCGAGCGAGGTCAGCACCAGGATGCTTCCATGGCCCAGAATGCCGCTCCGAACGGCGCCTTCTGGATACTGCACCATCTGGAAATCATCACCTGATACGCCCCGGATCCCGTAATGTTCGGCGAGGCGCGCGTTCGCGAACGTGTAATCCGCTGTGAAGAGCTCCAGCACGTCCTTGTTCTCGTCGACGAGATGATTGAAGAGCATCTCGGTCTCGCGGTGCATGGCATCCGCGAGGTTCTCGTCGAAGTTCGGATAGAAATTCGGATCAGGACGGACCTTGTAGAGGTCCTGCAGCCTGAGCCACTGCGCCATGAAGCGCGATGAGAGCGCATCCGCTCGGGGGTCCGCGAGCAGCCTGCGAGCCTGGCGCTTGAGCTCGTCCTCGTCAGAGAGCTTCCCATCACGCGCGACGGCGCGGAGCTCCTCGTCCGGGGGTGTGCCCCAGAGGAAGAAGGAAAGTCGGGACGCGAGATCCATGTCGTTGATCGCGTAGACCTCACCCGGCGCGACGTCCTCCGGGGTCCGCTCGAGCCGGAGCGTGAAGAACGGGCTCGCGAGAATCGCCTCCAGGGCGTCACGCACGCCACGCTCGAACCCCCCCTGCTCGGTGCCTTGCTCGTAGAACCACATCAGCCCGTCGAGCTGATCGCCGGATACGGGGCGACGGTATGCCTGCGAAGCAAGCCGCTCCACGATCTCGCGAGCGCACGGCTCCTCTTCTTCCGGGCTGATCGGGCGGCAGCTGAAGATCCTGGAACGCGACTCCGAATCCGAAATCCCGGTGACAGTCAGCGGGCCGGTGACGACCATGTCGCGGAGGTGCGGAAGGGTCGTGATTCCGCCTCCTCCAGCGCCACCGCCGGCCATGGACCAATCGTGCGGGCGCATGAGGTCTTCGTACGGGCCTTCGGTCGACCGAACGAACGCCGCGGAGACCCGGTGCTGGCCCGCGCGAACGAAGACGGGCTCGGTCCGCTGCGGCAGCGCGCCACGACCGTCGGCGCCGCGGCCGATGCTCGTGAAGGCGAGCAGCCCGACACGCTCACCATCGATGGAGATATCCAGGTCCTCGAAGGGAGCGTTGTCGCCCGATGCGAACGTCACCTGGAAATAGTACTCACCGTCCGCAGGGAACGCGTGCTCGAACACCATGCCGCCGCGCGTGCCGTAGGGGGTGCCGGGGACGTGGTCCCACGGGTGCTGCGAGAGATACTCGGAGTTCTTGTACGTGCGCTCGACCTTGCCGGCGTCACGATCGCCGATCGCCATCCGGCTGATGTCCGCCGCAGCGTTCAAGTATGACTCGAGCAGCATCGGTGAGATCGCTTGCACGTCCGCGATGTTGTCGAAGCCGGCGCTGATCTGGTCGGCCGGCAGCCACTGACTCGCGTCCACCGTCAGACCCAGCAGGGACTCGATGGCGCGCTCGTACTCGGGCTGATTGAGGCGCTGGAAAGTCCGGCCACCCGGGGTCGGATTCCGCTCCGCGGCCTCGTCGACCACGCTCTCCAACGTCTCGACCAGCACGGTCAGTGTGTCGCCGGCCGGTGCTCTCGCGCCGGGAGGAGGCATCATGCCCGCCCGGAGCTTACGGATCATCCGCTCGGCCGTCTCCGCCTTCAGATCAGCGGTCTCGACGTCGAAGTCCTCGAGAGAGAGGTTCCCCGTCATGCGGCGCTCGCTGTGGCAACGCACACATGTCGCTTGGACGACCTCGTTGAGGTCGTTCGACGACAGGCTCGACGCGCGCACGTCGGACGGGACGGCTTCGGCAATCTTCGAGTCGACGGATGGGCGGTCCGAAGTCACCGTGGACGACCACAGCACCAAGGAGGCGCCCAGGACGACTGAAGTGGCGGCGATTGTCTTCATCTAGCTCGACTTCTTCTAGGGTTCGCGGAGCGTCCGAAGTGTAGGTGCGCCCGCATCTCGTTCGCGAGCGACTGCGCACCCTCCACGGCCGGTGTTCCGTCTCATCAATACAGACACCGCAGGGTACGGATTTGTTTAGATCGGGTCTCGGGTCTGGCTAGCCTCCACGACGAAGCGCCCCGAGGCTCGTGAGGCTCTCGGGGCGCTTCGTCTTTCCACCAGAGCGGGAGACCGGGCTCGAACCGGCGACCCTCAGCTTGGGAAGCTGATGCTCTACCAACTGAGCTACTCCCGCACAAGGCGACAATCTAGCGGCGGTGCACGGTCGGTCAACAACCCGCCCCGCCCTCGCTCCGTACGACGAAGGGCGGCCCGGCATGTGACCGGACCGCCCCCCGTCTCACGGTATCGGACCGGATCAGCCGACGGACAGCTCGTAGCCGTACCCGCCCACCTGCTCGGTCGATTCGAACTCGACCTGGAACACCTCGGCCATGCCTTCTCCGCCCACGCTCACGGACTCGCTGACCGTTCCCATGGGGGCGCCGGACATCGAGTAGAAGGTGAAGGTCATCGTGACCGAGGCGCCCGGATCGAGCTCCTTGTTGGCCACGCTGCCGCTCACCCGAGCGCCGCCGTTTCCGTATCGGAGCATCTGGAGCTCGTCCACGGTGACCTGCAGCCCTTCGACGCGCTGGACCAACTCGCCGGCGCGCTGCGAGTCACCGGTCTGATTCACGGCCTGGGCCATGATCAGGAGCGCGTTCTGGCTGTTCGGGTCGAGCTCGATCCACCGCTCGGCGACCGGGGGCACCTCGGCGTATGCCTCGCCGAGCTGGAGGGACCGCGCCCACATTTCGAGGGCATCACGGTCCAACGGGTTCATCTCGGCCGCCTGCCCGAAGGCCTGCGCGGCGCGCGTGTAGTCGCTGCCCTGATAGAAGCCGACGCCGATCTGATAGAGATCGATCGGACCGAGGTCGGGATTCGAGAGGAGCGCCTCGTACGTCGCGAACGCGGCGGCCTCGTCGCCCATCTGGAGCTGCGTGGCGGCGAGGTTGCGCGCGGCCTGCACGTCCGACGGATCCTCCGCGAGCATTTGCTCGAAGATCGCGCTGGCTTCCTCGAACCGACCGGCGTCGGAGAGGATCTGGGCCCGGAGCAGCGGAATCTCCGCCGCCTGCTCCTGCCAGGACGCCAGCGTCTCCTCGTCGACCTGCTCGGCCGCCTCACCCTCGATGATCTCTGTCGCTCGGTCGAGGTTCTGGAGCGCCGGGTCGTGCCGCCGGAGCTGGGCGTAGAGCTGACCCAGGGTGATGAACGCCTCGGGACGGCCCTGGTAGATCGCGTTGGCGTCCTCGAAGATCTCGATCGCCGCTTCGTACTCGGTCTGCCCGATCAGCGGCATGGCCTCGTTGTAGAGCTCGATCCAGGTTTGCTCGCGGATCTGCGCATCCTCGAACTCGTAGAGCGGGTAGAGCTCGGCCGCCCGGTCGAAGTGCGGGCCCGCCGCCTCGTAGTCTTCCAGCCCGAGACTCGCGAGCGCCGCGAGCCGGTGTGCGAGGGGGTTGTTGGGGCCTTCCGCGATCGCGGCTTCCGCCGCGGTCAGCGCGTTCTGGTAAAGGGGCCGGGCGGCGGCGGGCGTGCCCGCCTCGGCCGCTGATTCCAGGAACTCCTCGGCCTGCTCCGTGTTTGCCGTCTCGCGAGGGGGCTGCCCCTCGGAACCGGTGATTCCGGCCCTCGCCGCGGCGGTCGATCCGCCGCCACCGCCGGACGCGCAGCCGGTAAGTCCGAGTCCGAGCACCGCTGCCAGGACGAGTCCGTAGCGGATCTTCATCCGTGGAACCTCCATGTGGGTCATGTTTCGGGGGGAAGACCGGGTAACTTAGAAGGCCTCATGCGGCCCGCCAAGTCCCGCCTTCACACTTCCTGTGGGAGAGCCTTGACGCAAGTACCTTGCCAGATCACCGACCGAGATAGGTGAGGATGCGACTCGCGAGGGCCTCGGAAAAGCCGGGGACCCTGGCGATCTCCTCGGGCGTCGCCTCCCGAACTCCCTTCACCGAGCCGAATCGCCGAAGGAGCGTTTCCTGACGCTTCGGCCCGACTCCGGGGATGTTCGACAGGTCGCTCCTGAGGGTGCGCCGGCGGCGGAGCTTCCGGTTGTAACGCACAGCGAACCGATGCGCCTCGTTCCGGATGCGCTGGAGCACGTGAAGCGCCCGGTCCCGACGATCGAGCCGGATCGGGTCGGCCCGTCCCGGAACGAAGACCTCCTCCTCCCGCTTGGCCAGCGCGACGACCTGCACGTCCTGAAGGTCCAGCTCGGAGAGCGCGGCCACCGCCGCCCCCAGCTGACCTTTGCCGCCGTCGATGACGGCCAGATCCGGGACGGGCTCGCCCTTCTCCACACATTTCGTGAAGTACCGGGATACCGCTTCCTGCATGGAGCGGAAATCGTCGTTGCCCCACGCGCCCTTGATCTTCATGTGACGGTAGCGCGATCGCTTCGGTTCGCCGTTCTCGAAGACCACGGCGCTGGCGACGGTATCCGTTCCCTGCATGTGCGAGACGTCGAAACACACCATGAGACGGGGCACGACCTTGAGGTCGAGCTCGTCCTGAAGGCCGAAGAGGGGGTCCTCGGCCCGGTCCGCGGCGTAGGCCAGCGCGGTCACGCGGTCCTCGAGCAGCTGGCGGGCGTTCTGCCCCGCGAGATCGACCAGCCGGAGCTTCTCGCCCTGCCGCGGTATGCGCAGCTTCACCCCCCGCCCCGCCGCCTCGGACAACACGTCCTGCAAGACCTCCTGATCTTCGAAGCCGGTGGGGAGGAGGACCTCGCGCGGGAGGTCGGCCATCGCCTCCGAGCCTCCCCCCAGGTAGTACCGCGACAGCAGTGATCCCAGGAGCTCGGCGTCCGAGTGGTCATCCACCGCATTGAACCGCTGGGCGTCCCTCCCGAGAAGCAGACCCGCCCGCACACGAAGCACCGCGCCCGCGCCGAGCGCACCATCCCTGGCGAGCCCGACCACATCGAAGTCACCGCCTCGTGCACGCTGCACCCGTTGCTCGGCCGCGATGACGTCGAGACCGGACAGCACGTCCCGAAGGTTGGCGGCACGCTCGAACTCCAACTGCCGCGACGCGGCGTGCATTCGGTCCTCGACCTGCTCGCGGAGGGCTTCCGTATCCCCCTCGAGGATCCGGATGATCTCGTCCACCATGCCCCGGTAGTCGGACTCCGACTGGAGGCCCACGCAGGGGGCCTGGCACCGCCCGATGTGGTAGTCGAGGCACGGCCGGTCGGGCGCTTCCCGCGGGAGGGCGTAGCGGCAGGATCGCACAGTATGGAGGCGTTTGATGATCTCGAGGGCCTGGCGCATGGGCCCGACCGAGGTGTAGGGCCCGAAGTAGCGCGCGCCGTCGTTGAGCACCCTCCGGGTCACGTACACCCGGGGGAACGGCTCCTGGACCGTGACCTTGATGTAGGGATAACGCTTGTCGTCGCGCAGCAGGATGTTGAAGCGGGGACGATGCTCCTTGATGAGATTGGCCTCCAGGATGAGGGCCTCGGCCTCCGACCCCACGACGATCGTGTCGAGCCCGTCCACGTGCTTCATCAGCTCGCGGTTCTTCGCGCTGAGATCGGTGGAGCGCTGGAAGTAGCTCCGGATCCTGGGCCGCAGCGACTTCGCCTTTCCGACGTACAGGACCCGGCCGCGATCGTCCTTTAAGAGGTAGACCCCGGGCCTGGTCGAGAGCTTGGGAAGAAGCGACAAATCGATGGACATGGGCGCTATCCGCGCGCGGGCGACGCCGGAAGCGATTCCAGCGCCCGTACCGTGCCGAGATAGACGAGCCCGCCTGTCGGGAGCACCAACGCGGCCGTGAGGATCGGGTGGAGACCCGCGGAGGGACCCTGGAGCAGGACACCGACGCCCGAGCCGAGGACCGCGGCCAGCGCGAACCTCAGCACGCGCCCGGTCCCCGGACCGTGCGCGCCGACACGCCGGCCGAGAGCACGGCGCAGCAGGGCGTACTCGAGCCAGGCGCCCACGCTCGCGCCGAGAGCGAGGCCCGCGGCGCCGAGCCGCAGCCCCTGAAAGCCGAGCTGATCGAGCGGAAACATGAGCGTCACTCCGACGACCGTGGAGACCGCGACACGGACGTACGCCACGCGCGCGGGAGTCTTCGCGTCCCTCAACGCATAGAACGCCGAAGACAGCACCCGGGATCCGGCCGATGCCGGCAGACCGAGGGCGTACCCGGCGAGGACCGCCCAGGTGACGAGCGTCTCAGGCGTCCCGAATGCGCCCGTCTCGAACAGCGCCGCCACGACGACGTCCCCGAGCGTAAGGTAGAGGACGGCCGATGGCACCAGGAAGTAGGACACACGCGCCAGGGCGGCGGCCACCCGATCCGCCACGACCTGCTCGGCCTGACCCCGCATCCTGGACAGCTCGGGAAGCTCCGACGCGGCCACACTCATGCCGAAGAGCGAGATGGGCAGCATGTAGAACGTCTGGGCGTATCCGAGCACGGCCACGGCCCCGGAGGCCAGGCGCCCTGCCAGGATCAGATCGATCCATCCACTCAGGTTCACGACGCCCCGGGCGGCGACCACAGGCACGAAATTCTGCACGGCCTCGCGCACCCCAGCCACGCCCCGCCCCATGGACGGCTTGAAGCCCTGGAGATGACGGATGAGGAAGGGGATCTGCCAGCCGAGCTGCAACACGCCCCCGGTCAGGGCGCCCCAGGCCAAAGCGACGACCAGGCCCCGCTCATCCAGGCCGAACGCCAGGGCACCTCCGAGCATGGCGGTGATCATCCCGACGTTCCAGAAGGCCGGCGCCACGTACGAGACGAAGAAGCGGCGATGGCTGTTCAGGATGCCCAGCGCCCAGGCGGAGATCACCAGGATGCCCGTCATGGGAAAAAGGATCCTGACGAGCGTGATCGTCAGCGCCTGCTTCGCGGGGTCCCAGGTGGGGAAGAACAGCCCCACGATCCAGGGCGCGGCCGCCCACCCGAGAAGCACCACCGCGGCCGCGACGGCGGTGAGGATGCCGAGCGCCGCGCCCGCGAACCGGCCCGCGTCCTCGTCCCTGCCCTGCTCCAACATCTCCGAGTACACGGGGACGAGCGAGGCCGAGAGCGTGCCTTCCCCGAGGAGGTTCTGCACCACGTTCGGCGTGCGCAGGGCGGCCCGCCATGCGTCCGCGAAGTCGCTAGAGCCGAAGAAGTACGCGAACACGCGGTCCCGGACGAGACCCAGGACCCTGCTGACCAGAATGCCGCCGGCGACCCGATTGGCGCCCCGGCCGGTGCCCCGCTCGCGGCCGGAGGGCAGCTTATGGTCCGTCTTCACCTGGCAGGAGCTTCCGCTCGTCGTCGGGGTGACGCTCCTCCAGCAGCCGCTGCAGGAAGCGACCTTCCTCGTCCAGGCGCTCGACCTCCGAGGCGAGGCGCTCGATCTCTCCTTCGAGAAACGTCAGGCGCTCGGTATTCACGTCGCCACCGGAAGGGATGTTCTTCCCCTCCAGCCGGGACGCCAACGCACGGCCGACCTGGGAGTCGAGAACGATCGCCAACAGCGGGATCAGAACGACGAGCACGAGGATGAGCTGTAGGAACATGCGCCGAAGTTGACGCGGGCCGGCGGGTATGACAACCGCGCGGTCACCGCAGGTCCACCTCGAAGTGGTTGTAGAGCGCGTCGAGGAACCCGGTTCCGTACCGGGCCAGGAAATAGAAAGGGTTGTGCACGCGCTCGGCCGGCTTCCCTTCGGGGAACAGATGCACCCGCGCCTTCTCGAGCTGGCTGAGCGCGATCTCGGACTCACGTTTGATGGCCTGCGTGATCTTGCGCTCCAACTCGTCCAGGGCGATGAACGCCTGGCTGCGCACGTGCTGCACCGGCCCTTTGAGGGTGGGGTCGAGCGGCTGCGTCACATTCTGGAGCTCCGCCACGCCCTGGGCGACGGCGCCTCGCAGCTTCCCGAGCGCCGCGCGGACCTCGGGCGGGGTCTCATCCCGGGCGATCTCCCCGGCCACCTCATGGAACGGCTGCTGGAGCCGCTCGATGGCGATGTCGAACTTGTCGAGGACCTTTCTCACCTTCGTCTCGACCGGCGTCGCCGCCCACCGCGGAAACACGACCGGCATGCTCACCCCGTGGGCCGCGAAGTAGGCGCCGAGCTGCCCGAAGTAGGCCATCTCTCCCGGTCCGCCGACGTAGGACAGTGTCGGGAACACGACACTCTCCACGACGGGCCGAAAGATCACGTTGGGCGACAGCACGGACGGGTCCCCCTCGAAGCGTGCCCGGATCTCGTCCGCGGAGAGGAGCTGCCCGGACGTCCTGAGCTTGTATCCCCCGTTCTCCGAATAGAGTCGTTCCCGTCCCGCCGGCCCTTCGAGAAACAGGTTCACGCCCCCTTCCAGGATGGGTACCTGGAGCGCATACCCGGCCTTTTGAAGCTCGGCGGCGGTGCCCGCGAGGGTTTCCTCCATCGTGCCCGCGGCCTCCAGTTCGTCGAGGAGCGCGGGGCCGGAGACTTCCTTGACCACCGGATGCGCGGCGTCCGTGAAGTAGAGGCCGAAGCGACCCAGCAGTTGCCGGAGCGTCGCCTGATAGGCCTGGGGCAGCGTGGCACTCGGCACGAAGCTGGCGCGCACCAACTCCACGAGCTCGGCGCTGAAATCCGTGTCCGGCAGGCAGGCCAGGAACGCGTCGACGCAGGCATCGATGCCGGGACCCATGGGGATGCGGTGGAGCGGCGGGCTCACCGTCGGGTCGGGGGCGTCCAGCTCGATCCGGTGGAGCTCGTTGTCCAATCCCACGATATGGGTGTGGTTCGCCTCGGCCCAGTCGTGATCGTCGGATGCGACCCAGAAGAGCGGAATCACCGTCCGCCCCAGGCGCTTCTCGAGCGTCTCGGCCAGGCGCACCGCCGTGAGGCCCTTGTGGATGCTGTAGAGCGGCCCTCCGAACAGCCCGGGTTGCTGACCCGTGGTGACCACGTATCCGCCCTCCTCCACGAACGCCCGGAGCCGCTCCGGGTCCGCCCCTTCCGGCGCGATCATGGCGGCGGCCGCGCGCTCACGCGCTTCGCGGTCGAATCGCCTGTCCACCTCCTCCGCCTTGGCCTCGAAGGCCGCGAAATTGTCGAACGGCGCGCCGAAGAACGGTGCGGCGTCACCGTTGCCGGATAGATAGTCCTGCACGAGCGAATCGCCCGCCGGACGGTGGACGGCAATCTCCAGATCGGGGGTACGCCCCACGTTGGCACTCCTCTGACCGGGGTCAGGCTTTGTGATAGGGCTCTCCGCGGACGATGGTGCCCGCGCGATAGAGTTGCTCTGCCAGGACGAGCCTGGCCATATCGTGCGGGAAGGTCATGGGCGAGAGAGAAAGGCGGGCTCGGGCTCGGGCGAGCACGTCGGTGTCGAGCCCGAAGGCGCCTCCGATGACGAACGCGACTCCCGCCGATGCGTGCAATGCCCGCTCCTGCAGGTGCCGGCTGAGCGTCCTGGAGCTCATCCCCTTGCCGTCCCTGGTGAGTGCGAGGATCTCGAGGCCGTCGGGCACCCGGGCGAGGATGCGCTCGGCTTCCGCGGCACGCACCCGCCCCGGCTCACTCCCCCCGCCCTTCACCCCTTCATCTACCTCGTGAACCTCCAGCTTCCAGTACCGCGCGGCGCGGTCCTCGTACGCCGCGATCGCGGACGCGAGCGGGCCGCGGGCCCGGCCGACCACCACCACCGCGATCTTCATGAGTCCCGGCCCGCGGTCACGTGGTCCACGAGAGCTTCGAGCTCGCTCTGCCCCCAATCCCACTCGATTCTCGAGCGTAATATCCGCACGGTGTCCGGCGTGGTGTCGAGACGGGCCATCTTCACGGCATCCTTCTCGGTGGCGACGATGGTGCGCCCCTCGCTGGCCGCATCCTCCCGGAGCCGGCTCATGTCACGTTCGGAGTAGTCATGATGGTCGGGGAACCCGCGCGCCCGGATGTCGGTTCCCTGCTCCACCGCCGCCCGTAGGGCATTCGTGAACGTCTTGGGGCGCGCCAATGCGCATACGGCGAGGAGCGGCGCCTTCGGGGCCGACGCCGACCGGCCGTGCACGTCGACCCATCCGTCCGGCGAGATGGCCAGACACCCCACCACCAGGCCCGAAGCGATCCGCTCCACCTCGGCGGCCACCCTACGCGCGTCGTCGACGTCGGCGGAGCGGCGCGTGATCAGGACCGCGTCGGCCCGGCGGAGCGCCGACGCCGGCTCACGGTACGGCCCGCGAGGCATGACGTGTCCGGGGAACCGATGCTCGGCGGCGAGCAGCACCAGATCCAGCTCCCGGGCAACGGCGCGGTGCTGGAATCCGTCGTCCAGCACGACGACGCGAGCCCCCGCATCCCGGGCCCGAGCGAGCGCCGAGGCGCGGCGCGGATCGGCGAACACGGGGACTTCGGGGTGCCAGCGCCGATGGAGCAGGATCTCGTCCTCACCATATCCGCTCAATACCACGGCGGGACGCGCGCCCTGTCCCAACAACCGATCCACCACCCAGGAGGACACCGGCGTCTTGCCGGTCCCGCCCACGGCGAGATTGCCGACCGATACGACCCGCAGCCCCTCGAGCCTGCGTGCCGGCCGACGATCGTGCCGATGATTGCGGATGGCCGTGGCGCCCCACCACAGCCACGACAGGGGCGTAGTGAGGAGCGCGAGCGCGCGAGTCGTCGCGGTCGGGCCTTCGGACCAGGAGCGTTCGACGGCGACCCTGAGCCCGCTCACCGGTCCTGGTCCGCCGACGCCGGGCGCTCGGGAGGAAACCAACCCCGGGGATTGAGCCGAGCCGTCAAGACATTGAGGTCCCGCCCGATCTCGTCGGCGAGCGCTTCGAGCTCGGCACGTCCGGCGTCCCGGGGCACGAATCGGGCCGGCAGGTACTCCACGGATATCGATGCGAACAGTCTCGGAACGAGAAATCCGTCCCAGCTTCGGAAATGCCAACCGGAAGTCGTGCCGGCGGCCAACGGGATCAGAGGCGCGCCGGTCATCTGGGCGACGGCGAGCGCCCCCGGCTTGAACACACCGTGCGGTCCGCGCGGGCCGTCCGGCGTCAGCGCGAGATCGCGACCCGACTTGGCGGCCCGAACCAGGCCTTTCAGCCCCTTCCTGCCCCCACGAGTGCTCGACCCGCGCACGGTGGAGAAGCCGTTGCGCTCGATCACCTTGGTGACGTACTCGCCGTCTCCGTGCTCGCTCACCAGCACCACGACGCCCTCGTTGCGGTGGTAGTGTACGAGCGGAAGGAGCTGCCCGTGCCAGAACACGAAGATGACCGGCTGTCCCTTGGCCCGGAACTGCTCGAACGACTCCCGCCCCGTGACTTTGAACCGCGTCGTCAGGAAGAGTCCCCCGACGAGTCCGGCCCCGAGCACGCCCGCTGCCTCGTACTTCAGCCGGCTCATCCGACGCTCTCGAGAATCCGAGCGGCGAGGTCGGCCACCCGGCCGGAAGCTCCCGGCGCTCCCAATGCGCTCCGCACTCCCGCCAATCCGTCGAGCTGTGCCCGGCGTGCGTCTCCCTCCTGGAGAAGCGGCTCGAGGGCCTCGGCCAGGGACTCGGGGCGGACTTCGTCCTGCAGTAGCTCCGGGACCACGCGTGCGTTCGCGACCAGATTCGCAAGCGCGACATGGTCCACCCGGATGACCCTCCGTGCGATCTCCCAGGTGATCCGACTCGTCCGGTACGCGACGACGAACGGGACCCCCTCCAGGGCGGCCTCCAACGTGGAGGTGCCGGACTTGACCAGCGCGACGCGAGCGTGGCGCAGCAACGCGCGGGAATCGTTCACCATGGGAAAAGGCACCCCGTCGTAGCGGCTGACAGGAACGCTGTCTCCGCGCGCGATGACCGGCTGGAGGTCGGGCTGTCGTTTCTGCAGGATTGCCGCCGCCCCGACGAACGGCGCGAGATGCCGCTCGACCTCCTGGGCCCTGGATCCCGGCAGGAGGGCCAGGATGGGGCGATCGGGATCCAGCTTCCACCGGCGTCGAAAGACCTGATCCGAGTCGACATCGTCGGGCCGCTCGAGGAGGGGATGCCCCACGAACGTCACGTCGGCGCCCGCCCGCTCCAGGAGGTCCACTTCGAAGGGCAGGATGACGGCGACGTGGCGGGTGGTCTCCGCCAGCGCCCGGGCCCGACCCACCCGCCACGCCCAGATCTGCGGCGCGATGTAGTACAGGGACGGGATTCCGAGCGCATGGCTGTGGCGAGCCACCCGCAGGTTGAATCCCGGATAATCGATCGGGATGACCAGGTCGACACCCTCGTCGCGCAGATGCTTCTTCACATCCGCTTCGAGGCGGCGGAAGAACCGCAGACGTCGGACCACTTCGACGAAGCCCATCACCGCCAGGTCCTCGAGTCCCGCGAGGGTGCGTACCCCTTCGGCTCGCATACGGGGGCCACCGAGCCCTGTGAGGCGCACGCCGGGGATCCGTTCCTTCAGCGCCCGCGCGAGCGCGGCACCGTGGTGATCTCCGGAGGGCTCGCCTGCCAGCAGAACGATGTGCTTCGACGACGGACCGGCGTGCGTCAGAAGCCCCAGCCGAGATACCAGATGACCAGGACGGTCACGAGGAGCAACGCGCCCAACCGCCCGGCGCTCATGCCCTTCCGTGCCTCGATGTACTCCCTCTTCCGCCGTTTACGTACGCGAATCAACGACATGGGCCTCGATCCTCTCCTGAATGGTCAGGGTCACCGCCAGGGCATCCCGTCCTTCCCTGCCCGAGACGGCCGGCGCTCGGCCGTTCCCGATGGCGTCCCGGAAGCTCTCCAGCTCACGCGAGAGAGGCTCGCGGCCGTCTCCGACCAGGGGGATGCGCTCGACGATGTCTCCAAGATTCTCGGCACGGATTCCGTGCCCGGCGGCCTCCCCCGCCAGTCCCGGCAGGGCATCGCGCAGCCTAAGGAACTCACCCGTGCCTCCAGCCAGATCCAGGCTGATGTACCCCGATCGCTGGAAGATCCGGAGCTTGCGCATGCGCTCGAGCGATACCCGACTCGCGGTCAGATTCGCGACCGCCCCACCCTCGAACGTGAGACGGGCGTTCGCAATGTCGATGCTTCCCGAGAGGACCGGGACGCCGACGGCGGCGACCTCCACGATCGGCTTACCCACGACGCGCATCACCAGGTCCACATCGTGGATCATCAGGTCGAGCACGACGGCGACATCCGTGCTTCGAGGCGAGAACGCCGCCATTCTGTGGGATTCGATGAAGAGGGGTTCGTCCAGGTACTCGGATGCCGCCAGGACCACGGGATTGAATCGCTCCACGTGACCGACCTGAACGACGGCTCCGCTCGTGGCGCCAGCGGCGAGGATACGATCGGCGGCGTCCAGGGAAGGCGCCAGAGGCTTCTCGACCATGACGTGGATCCCGCGGTCGAGCGCAGCGCACGCCACCTCTTCATGGGCGGCCGTCGGGACGGCCACCACGATGGCGTCGCACACCTCCAGGAGCGCGTCGAGCGAGGGGAACGTCGGCACGCCGAAGGCCTGCCCCACCTCCCCGGCCCGCTCCGCGAGCACGTCGAACACGCCCGCCGAGCGTACGCCCGGCAAGGACGAGAGGATACGCGCATGATGACGGCCCAGCGAACCGACCCCCGCGACGCCGATCCTGGGTTCGGACATTTCCACTAAGGACGGGCGCCCAGCGGTGGTCCTGCGACCCACCCCACCCCTTCGACACCCTTCACAGCGTGATGCCCCGCTCGCTGGCGCGGATGAACGCCAGCAGGTGTCGGACTTCAGGAATCGAGTCGACCTCCTCGTCGGCGCGCGCCAACGCCCGGGTCAGCCCCAGGCTGGACTGGAACAGGATCCGGTAGGTCTGCTTGAGCGCCTTTCTCACCTCGTCCGAGAAACCGCGCCGCTCGAGCCCGACCGAGTTGAGACCGAAGAGGCGAGGCGGGTTTCCAGCAGCCCGGCAGTATGGCGGCACGTCCTGGGAGATGCGCGATCCGCCACCGACGAATGCATGGGCGCCGATGCGCACGAACTGGTGGATGGGCGTGAGCCCTCCGACCGTGACCCAATCCTCGATGAGTACGTGACCCGCCATGTTCACGGAGTTGGCGAGGACCACGTGGTTGCCGATTTCGCAGTCGTGCGCGACGTGCGTGTAGGCCATGAGCAGGCAGTCGCTACCCACCACGGTGCGCCCCGAAGCGGACGTCCCGCGATTGAGGGTCGCGAACTCGCGGATCACGGTCCGGTCACCGATCTCGAGAACGGTCCTCTCACCCTTGAACTTCAGGTCCTGGGGGGCAGTCCCGAGCACCGCGCCGTTCGCCACCTGGCAATCCTCGCCCAGAGCCGTGTCCCGCTCGATGGTCGCGCGCGGCCCGATCGCGGTGCCGTCGCCGATCTGCACGCGCGGGCCGACGATGGCCCAGGGGCCGACGACGACGCCTTCTCCCAACTCCGATTCGGAGTCGACGAGCGCGGTGGGATGGATGCGGGTCTCGCCCCGGGTGCCGACGGTCGTATCGGTCATTTGTCCACGATCCTTGCCATGAACTCGGCCTCGGCGACGACCTGGCCGTCGACGAATCCCAGCCCTTTCATCTTACATGTGTGCCTCCGGTACTGGAGTATCTCCAGCTCGAAGACCAGCGTGTCCCCCGGCGTCACCGGACGCCGCCACTTCACTTTGTCCATGGTCATGAAATACACGACCTTCTGCTCCGGGTCCTCCACCTTCTCCATCAGGAGCAGTCCACCCACCTGCGCCATCGCCTCGATGATGAGGACGCCCGGCATGATCGGGTGCCCCGGGTAGTGCCCCTGGAAGAACGGCTCGTTGATCGTGACGTTCTTGATACCCACGATCCGCTTGCCGTCTTCGTACTCCGTGATCCTGTCCACGAGCAGCATGGGATAACGGTGTGGCAGATATTGCATGATCTTTGCCACGTCCACCACGGGCTCACGCAAACCGTGCCTCAGATGGGCCTGGATCGCCTTCGCGAGCTTCACGTTACCTGCATGGCTGGGGCGCTCCGCGACGACGTGCGCGTCCAGGGTTCCGCCCAGCAGAGCGAGGTCGCCGAGCATGTCCCCGACCTTGTGCCGCAAGAACTCGTCCGGATAGCGGAGCCCGTCCTCGTTCATGACGCCCTCGTCGTCGAGGACCACCGAATTCTCGAGGGAAGACCCCAGGGCGAGCCCACGTGAGCGCAGCGCCTCGGCCTCGGCCATGAATCCGAAGGTCCGTGCCGATGCCACGTCGCTCCGAAATGCGTCTTCGACCATGCCGAACGACCCGTACTGGCGACCGATGGCCGCATGCGCGAAGTCGATGGTGGCCGAGATCTGCAATCCTTGCCGGGGCAGCGCCACGTAGGACTGCCCTTCAGGACCCGACGTGCTGACGGGCGACCTCAGCGACCGCACCTTGCGGGTGCCCTGCTGGTCCTCCCGCCCAGCGTCGTCCAACGCCGCCACGTAGTCTCTGAACGAGCCGTCCCGTATGGGAGCCTCGGGCCCGTCCAGATCGATCATCACGTTGGAGATCCCCAGCGCCGCCACACTCGCCATGACGTGCTCCACGGTGTGCACCCGGGCCTCACCCACCGCCAGCGTGGTCCCCAGGTCCGTGTCCACGACGTGGTCGAGGTCGGCGGGGATGACGGGCGCGTCTTCGAGGTCGGTGCGCCGGAAGCGCACACCCGTCCCGGGATCCGCCGGGCGGAAGGTGATCCTGGCCGAAGCTCCCGAGTGGACACCGCACCCCTGGAGGGTCACGGGGCGGGATATCGTTCGCTGGCGCGCAGCGCTCATGCGGGCCCTTCGTAGGTCGCTGAGAAAGGTGACACGACATAGGCCGGGATCGGCACGATGTCGTGGAGCTCCGCCGGTGAAGTTAACAGGATCGTCACGGCACAGTAGTGAACCTGCATGCGTCCGGAGCCGGTTCCCGACGACATCATGACCGCCCCTCTCCGTCGCCGGCGGAACCGGCCGCTTCCGAGAGTCGCGCGATCTCCGCCTCGAGCGCCTCGATCCGATCCACCAGCTTGGGAAGGCGGCCGAGGTGGGCCTGGCGGCGCAGCTCCTCGCGATGCGGGCGCGCGGGATTCCCCGACACCGTCTCGCCCGCTTTGACGTCGCGAAGGACCTTGGTGGCGACGGCGATCTTCACTCCATCCCCCACCTCGAGATGTCCGATGACCCCCACCTGACCACCGAGGAACGCACCTTTCCCGATCCGAGTCGATCCGGCGATGCCCACCAGCGCCGCGAGCAGGCTGTGCGCGCCCACTTTCACGTTATGGGCGATCTGAACCAGGTTGTCCACTTTGACGCCCCCTTCGAGCACGGTGTCTCCGATGGAGCCGCGATCCACCGTGGTGTTCGCCCCGATCTCGACATCATCGCCGATGATGCACCCACCGACCTGAGGCACCTTGCGGTGGGCACCGTCCACATAGGTGTAGCCGAATCCGTCCGAACCGAGCCGGGCTCCGGCGTGCACGACGACACGCTCGCCGAGCGACGTTCCGGGATAGACGACCACGTGAGGGTATATGTGACAGTCCGCCCCGATGCGCACGCGCTCCCCGATCACCGCGTGGGCGTCGAGACGGCTGCCGTCACCGATTTCGGCCCCGTCCCCGAGGACGACATAAGGCCCGATGGACACGCCGTTGCCGATGCGAGCCCCCGTCCCGATGACGGCCGTGGGGTGGATTCCCGGGCCGGGTCCGGGCGCCGGCGGGTGGAGCCGTGCGAGAAGGACCGGAAGCACGCCGTGGACATTCGGCACCACGACATGGGGCCTACCTTCGGGAACGTCACCCTCGAGCTCCTCGGATACCAGAACCGCCCCGGCCCGGCTCGCGCCCGCGAACCGCACGTAGCGTCTGGCCGCGAGGAGGCCCAGCTCGCCCGGACCGGCCTCCTCGATGGGCCGCACGGCACCTACGCGCAGGTCCGGGTCGCCCTCGAGCCTGCCGTCGACGAGGTCGGCGATCGTCCTGAGCGTCACGGTCGCTTCGCGCGGTCTGTCCTTGTCGTCAGTCATCCGGCCCCTCCGGCATGTCGGCTGTCGAGCCTCCACCCACTCGAATCGAGCGCGGCGGACAGGCCGTGGTCGTTACGCGAAAGGGGCCCATACGCTGCGTCTTGCGCGATGGGCCCCTCCCGTCGTCCGAGTATGGTGTGACTTATCGTCGATCGTTTCCGGGCCGTTCGCCCAGGCGTCTGATGACCTCCTCGGTCACGTCGAGAGCAGGATCCGCGGATACGATCGAGCCTGCGGCGACGTCGAGGATGAGGGCGTAGTTCCCCTCTTCGCGCAGCTCCTCGATGACCGCCGTGATCTCATCCATGACCGGCTGTACGAGCTCGGCGCGGCGCCGTGCCGCCTGCTCCTGGAGCTCCGTGCTCCGCTGCTGGTACTGCTGGATGCGCGCCTGGATCTGCTGCTCACGGTTCTGACGTGCCTCCGGCGACAGCGTCAACTGCTGCTGCTGATACTGCTGCTCCATGCCGCGGAGCTGTTCTTCGAGCTGCTGGACCTCGGTCTGATACCCCTGCATCTCTTGATCGAACTGAGCCTGTGCTTCGGCCGACCCGGGAGCCGCGCTCATCACTTCCTGCGAGTTGAGATACGCGATCCGGAGCGTCTGCGCTTCGGCGGCTCCCGAGACGAGCAGGAAAGCCAGCGCCATGAGCGCGTACGGGATGCGTCGCATGATAGGTACTCCCATTTGTAGGCAACAGCCGACCCTGGTGGCGGATTCCGACGAATCCATGCACGGCGTCGGCTCTGAACGGTGGATCGTAATCCAGAAGCGGCAGCATGTTCCCGTGTTCCGCGTCATTGCGGAGACACACGGCATACAGCCGACGAAACTCTAGAATCCGGGGCCCATACGGAAGTGGAACTGCCATCCCGGAACCGGCTTGTCGAAGCCATAGGCGTAATCCAGCCCGAGCGGACCGAACGGCGTCACGATCTGGACGCCGAAGCCCGCACCCCGGAAGAGGCGGGTCGGGTCGACATCACCCGGGTTCCGCCAGACGTTACCCGCTTCGTAGAAGGCCCCGATGCCAATCTGCCCGCTGAGTCGGATGGCGTATTCGGCGGTCATGCTGAAGAACGCGTTTCCGAGACGGTCGATGTCGGCCACGCCTTCCGCGCGCTCCGGGAAGAAGCCGAGGGGCGTGATGGAAGTCTCGTCGTACCCCCTGAGGTTCTGACCGAACTGCACGCCTCCCATCCAGAACCGGTCGAACGGGAAGGCATCGGCGTTCCCGAGCACCAAGCCACCCCGCATGGTGAGTCCGAGCGCCAGGCGGATGCCGCTGCCGGGCGTCTGGTCACCACCGATCTGCCCTGCCGGGACCCACCATGTGCCGTCCGTCAGGACGCGCGTGAAGTCGCCGTCGCCGCCCAGGACTCCTCCGTTGACTTCGAATGTCACGTTCTGGCGTGATCCCACCGTCGGGAAGAGCGGGTGGTCGAGCGTCTGCCGGGTCACGCCCAGCGTGAGCTGGCTCTGCACGCCGGGAGGGAGCCCGAACAAGGACTGGTCCTCCACGTCGCTGAACAGCTCGTACTTGGTCCTCGAGATGCCGTAACCGACGAAGATCCGGGAGAACCGGGAGTCGGGCCACGGGAGGCCGACGCGCATGTTCGTGCCGATCCTCTTCCGGCGGCCAGTCGAGAACTGGAAGAACCTGTCGCGGGAGTTGAACAGCGAAAGCGATCCCGAGACCTGGCTCTGGAAGAGAGCCGGATCCGAATAGCTCAGCTCGAAGCTGTTGAGGTAGCGTCCGAAGTCCCACCTGAGGCTACCCGACTTCGCCTGCCCAAAGAGGTTCGGCTGCTCGTACCCGATGAAGCCGGAAAGCCCGACCCCACCGCCGACCGAGGTCCCGAAGTTGACCGAGCCGGTCTGCTTCTCGATCACGCGGAACGTGATATCGACGTCCCCGTTCTCGAGCGGCTGGATGTCCGGGAAGGGTAGCGGCGCCTCGAAGAACCCGAGAGAGGAGACACTCTGATAGCTGCGGATCAACCGGTCCTGACTGTAGACGTCGCCAGGCAGGATGGAGAGCTGATTCCGGATCACCCATTCATACGTGTACTCGTTGCCCGCGATGGCGATTCGGTTGATGATCGCCGGCTGCCCTTCGATGATCTCCCAGCTGGCGTCGACGGTGGGCACGCCGCCCTCGCCTTCCGGGTTGCGTTGGAGCACCGGGTTCACCTGCACGTAGAGGTAACCCTCGTTCCGGTACGCTTCCTGGACGCGGTCCATGGCCGCGTTGAACGCCTCCGCGTCGAATACGTCGCCCACGACGTTGGCGCCGCTTCCGCCGCCGATGCCCAGGCTGCTCAGGAGCCCGCCCTCGCTCGTGCGGAAGTACGCGAGGAGCTCGTCGGTGGGGAATCGCGAATTCCCATCGACCTCGAAGGAGCCCAGCCTGTACTGCGGACCCTCATCGACGGTGACCTCGACTCGGGACTTACCTGTCTCCTGATCCACGATGAGCGTGTCGGAGACGACCTCGAAGTCCAGGAATCCCCGCGACCGGTAGAGTCGCGGAAGCCCCTCCTCCAGGTCGGTATCGAACGAGAACTCGTCGAAACGGCCGGAGCGGAACCACCAGAATCCCTCGGGCCGCGTGGACATGGCCGCGCGCAGCTCGCTGTCGGGCAGGATCTCGTTGCCGATGAACTCCACCTCGGCGACCGTGACCCGGTGTCCCTCGGTGATGTCGAGGATGATGTTCACCTCGCCCGGACCCCCTGGCACCGGCTCCACCCTATGCTCGATCTGCGCGAACGGAATCCCCCGTTCGGCGAGCTCGGTGCGGATGAACTGCTTCGCGTCCAGGATGTTCTGCTCGTTGAGCGGGGCACCGGTCCGTAGACCCGTCGTGTCCCTGACCTGGCCGGCGGAGATGCTCTCGAGGCCGTTCATCTGGATAGTGCGCACGACCTCCTGCTCGACGACCTCGACCACGAGCGTGACCGGGGCGTTGGCGTCCGTCCCCCGAGCGCGGACGATCACGTCACGGAACTGGCCCGTTCCCACGAGCGACTTGATGCCCCGCTGGATGTCGCGATACGTGATCGCCTGGCCCGGCTGCACGCCGAAGAGCGCGGTAATGGCCTGAGCCTGCACCCGGCGATTCCCCTCGACGACTACGGAATCCACGACGGTCGCCCCCGCTTGCTGGGCCGCCGAACGCGCAGGGGCGAGAACGGTCAAAACGGCGAGGAAGGTCGCCGCGAGCGCGCCGACCTTCCTCGACCGCGTAGTTGCACGGTCTGTCTTCAATCTCACGTTTTCGTCGCCGATTTCGCCTGCAGGATGAGTCGGTGGCCTTCCGGATCGACACTCACTTCGATCTCGTCCCCCTCGCTGAATTCCGCCTGGAGGATTTTCTCGGAGAGCGGGTCCTCAAGATAGCGCTG
>Ga0326597_10001244_pt1 | contig 41724 bp, 53 predicted proteins | sample RVTome_12_FD_203789 | JGI IMG/M metagenome (GOLD analysis project Ga0326597, IMG submission 203789) | Soil microbial communities from uranium-contaminated site in the Upper Colorado River Basin, Wyoming, United States - RVT100D185 | ecosystem: Environmental > Terrestrial > Soil > Contaminated >... | reverse complement strand
ACCGCTCACCGACGTCCTCGATCGCCTCGGCGGCGGGGAGCGCACGCTCAACGGCGGCCTCGATGGCGGCCTCCACGGCCGAGCCCTCAAGCGTGGCGAGGTAGAGAGAGAGCAGGGCCACGCACCGCTGGCCTACATCGGCAATGGCTTCGGCTGCCTCGATTTGCTCGTCGATCGTTGTGGTCATCTGATTCTCCTTCTGTTCTATCGGCCGCGCTTCACACGCAGCCGCCTGGCTGGCCCAGGCCCTCGGGCGCGGGTCAGTCTGGAAGATGGCGATCCTTCTCCGCCCGCTCAACGGCGGCCCCGACGGCGGCACGCGCGGGCGAGTCGGGGGGAGTTGCGTAGTAGATCGCGCTCAGCGCTTTGATTCGCTTGCCGACGTCGGCGATGGCCTCGGCGGCGGGAATCGCCCGCACGACGGCGGCCTCGACGGCGGCCTCCACGTCCGAGCCGGCGGGCGTTGCGAAGAATAGCGTTTCCAGCGTCTTAATCAGCTCGCCGGCGTCGTCGATGGCCTCAGCCGCGGGGATCGCCCGCTCAACGGCGGCCCCGACGGCGGCCTCCACGTCCGAGCCGGCGGGCGTTGCGAAGAATAGCGTTTCCAGCGTCTTAATCAGCTCGCCGGCGTCGTCGATGGCCTCAGCCGCGGGGATCGCCCGCTCAACGGCGGCCCCGACGGCGGCTTGCGCGGGCGAGCCGATGGGCGTGGCGTAGTAGAGCGTTTGCAGCGACTCGCACCGCTCGCCCACGTCCACGATCGCCTCGACGGCGGCGATCGCACGCACGGCGGCGGCCCCGACGGCGGCACGCGCGGGCGAGCCGATGGGCGTGGCGTTGTAGAGCTTGAGCAGGGCCCCGCACCGCTGGCCGGTGTCGGCGATCGCTTCGGCTGCTGGGATCGCCCGCTCAACGGCGGCCGCGATGGCGGCACGCGCGGGCGAGCCGTGGGGCGTGGCGCGGTAGAGATTGAGCAGGGCCCCGCACCGCTCGCCGGCGTCGGCGATCGCTTCGGCCACCTTGATTTGCTCGTCGATCGTTTCTGGCAGATCGTTCATCGCATTCTCCTTCCGCTGCGGCCCTGGCCGCCGGAGACGCCGCACAGCTCGTCACTTCGAGTCATAGAATCCCTTCCTCCGCCTCCGCCGGTGTGACGTTTCTGCCAGACACCAGCGTGATCCCGCGGCCGGCCTTGGCACGCAAAGCTTCATCCGTCTCGTCGCCCTTGATGACGTGTTCTATCGCCGTCGGTCGCATCATGTGAATAATCATTGTCGCACCTCAGCTAACCGCTTGAGGGCGGCCCCGACGGCGGCTTCCGCGGCCGATCCGAAGGGCGTGACGCAGTAGAGCGTTTCCAGGACCTTGCACCGCTGGCACCGCACGACGGCGGCCCCGACGGCGGCACGCGCGGGCGAGTCGGTGCGCGTTGCGTAGTAGAGAGAGAGCAGGGCTTGGCACCGCTCACCGACGTCCTCGATCGCCTCGGCGGCGGGGAGCGCACGCTCAACGGCGGCCTCGATGGCGGCCTCCACGGCCGAGTCCTCAAGCGTGGCGAGGTAGAGAGAGAGCAGGGCCACGCACCGCTGGCCTACATCGGCAATGGCTTCGGCTGCCTCGATTTGCTCGTCGATCGTTGTGGTCATCTGATTCTCCTTCTGTTCTATCGGCCGCGCTTCACACGCAGCCGCCTGGCTGGCCCAGGCCGTCGGGCCCCGCGGGGTAGCCCTCTCAACTCGCGCCCAACGGTCAGCTGTCATCCTCATCCTCCTCCTCCTCCACCACCCAGCCCAGCTCGACGGCAAGACCGCGAACCAAGCCGTAGGGCATATTGTGGCGTTGCGGTCTCATCCATCCAGCGTAGTCTTCCGGAGACTCCAAAACGTCAAGGGCGTGAAGGTCGTCACCCAGGTCAGCTAAAGCCACACCGAACCGTTCCTCATCAGACATGGCGATCCAGATGTGGTCATCGATGTCATGCAGGATCGAATCCGCGTCGTAGTTTCGGGCCACTAGGCACGTGTGATTTATCCAATCGCGTACGACATGCGAGCGGGATTTGTAGATTTGAGCGTGCGGTCTGCCTTGATGGGGCCTGCCAACCAGAATGAGGTCAGTTTGCGTCGTTGTCGTCATGGGTCAATCTCCTTCTCGATTCCAGGTCGGGCTCCACACCCGACATTATTATTAGGCGCTACTCCGCCGCGGAATGCAAGGGCAAAAGCAAAAAAAACTCAAAAGAATAAGCGCCCCATTTATGGGAAGAAAAGGGCCACGTGGCCCTTTTTGACGTAAGTGCCTGCGGGATAGGCGCTTAAGAAATCGCGTTTCCCGCGTTTTTGATTATCTGTGAGCGCGGTCACTGCTCTGCCGGACCAGGCGGAGCTGGCCATCGCTTGCCCTTGTCGAAGGCGGCAACGTCGGCCCGATGCCACCAGTAGTGGCCGTCGACCTTGGGCGGGAACCCGCGCTGCCGAACGTACTTTAGCGCGGACCAGTACGTGCAACGGTAGCGCTCCTGGAGCGCCTGCACGTCCAGAAACAGTCGCCGGTTGGGTCGCCGATTGCGGCTACCGAGTGGTCGCCCGCGCTTCTTTCCGCTACTCTTCTTCGACGTCATAAACTCGCACGGCAATGCCGTCGTCCTTGTGCTTGAGGTCGATCCGTACGTCGCCGTCGTCGTAACACGCCAGGCCGAGTTCGGCCATGCGGTCAACGATCGACGTTCGCAAGCCGCGCACGCTTGCTCCGGCGCGCGAATACTCGCCAACGGCGGCTCGATAATCCATTGCGTGGCCGTTGAGCTTCACGTCCCGATCGTGCCGGACGTCAAGCAGCATGTCCTGCGACCCGGACCGCGGCGCAGAGGCGCCGGCGTCGATCGTCGCGGCATGCGGCTTCTTCGCCGGCTTCTTCGCTGACTTCTTCGCCGGCTTCTTCGCTGACTTCTTCGCTGGCTTCTTCTTGGACATCTGAGCCTCCATGTCGCCCGTCCCATCCCGATGCGTCGCTGGGATCAGCCACGCCGATCGTGGCCGGCCGACGACCATCGGCGGAGATAGTACGGACGGGCTGGGGCGGCCGTCAAGGATAAAATCAAAAAAATGGTAAAAAACCCTTGACGCCGGCCGAGGGCCAGGTATTATCCGGCCCGGTAGGCGACTATTCTCTCCCAGCGCACTCGGCGTGCGCCCGGTCCGGCCTGGTGGGTGAGCCTACCCGCCTCCAGCCGGACCGGGCCCGCCATTTTGATTGGAGGTCAACGCGTGGCTGTCGAACTCGACCACAACGGGCTCTCGTCGATTATGCCGGACATGCCACCGGACCAGTTCGCGGAGCTGGTCGAGGACATCCGGGCGAATGGGTTGACCGAAAAGCTACAGCTCGACGCGGATGGAAAACTCCTCGACGGTCGGCACCGCGAGAAAGCGTGCATTGCCGCTGGCCGACAAATCAACACTAGACCCTGGCGCGGCCCGGCAACGCCCGAAGCCTACATCAGATACATCGCGTCGAGTAACCTATGGCGTCGCCATTTGACGCCGGCTCAGCGGGCGGACGCAGCGCGTGAGTTGATCGAGATCGCCAAGCGGCTCGGCGCCAAGATGCTCAAGCCAACGGCAGCGACGGTCGCCGACTTAGCCGACGTAAGCCCGTCAACCGCCAAGCGCGCAGTCCGCCGGGGCAGCACGGAACGCACGGAACGCACGGAACGCACTCCTGCGGCCGCGCCATCCCGCAAAACGGCCGCTTCTGCCGGAACGCCTGGGAAGCCGACAGACCAGGCCGGGAACGTTCTGCCTGATGAACTGGTGGACGTCTTCGAGTCGTCCGGGTTCTACCGCGACTGCATCCGCAGGCTCAAGGCGATCGAGGACGCTGTAGTGGCGCGATGCAGAGCGCAAGACCCGTCGACCGCCTTCGTCACAATCGCCGACTTGCAGTCCGCTATCTCCACGGCCCGCTCCGTGTTGAAGTTCGCAATCCCCTACGTCATTTGCCCATTCTGCGAGGGCCAGGCGTGCGACCGCTGCAATAGTGCGGGGTGGATGCCCAAACAGCTCTACGCTCGTTCCGACGTGCCCGACGATCTGCGGTATGACGCGACATGACTCCGCGTCCCTACCAGGCCGACGCCATCAGGGCGAATCTGCGATTTCTTGAGCGGTACGATTCCGTGCTCAACGTCATGGCGACGGGCACGGGCAAGACTGTAGTGTTCTGCAACATCATCAAAGATGTAGTCAGTCGCGGCAAGCGTGCCATGATTATCGCGCACCGCGAGGAGCTTATCTTCCAGGCCCGCCAGAAGGTACGGGAAATCTGCGGCATTAGCGCCGACATCGAAATGGCCGAGTACCGGGCCGACATGTTCTACCGGTCGAAGAGCCCGGTGGTCATTGCGTCGATCGACACACTGGTCAGCCGCATGGGCGACCAGCGGCGCATGCACAAGTTCCCGCCGCCCGACTTCGAGCTGGTCATCATCGACGAGGCGCACCACGCGGTCAACCGCAAGTACCGCCGCGTGATCGATTATTTCCGCGCGGGCGGCTCGAAGATCGATGGGTTCACCGCGACGGCGGATCGGCTTGACGGCGTGTCGCTCGGGTCCGTGTTTGATCGGGTGGCGGAGACCGATCACGGCGCCGCCTATCAGTACGAACTCAATCAGGCCATCATCGACGGCTGGCTAGTTCCGGTCGTACCCCATCGCATCCGCGTCACCGGGCTCGATTTCTCGGGCTGCAAGCCGGGAAGAGAGCTGTCACTCAAGGACCAGGCTCGCGCGCTCGAGTACGAGGCCCCGCTCCAGGAAATGGTCGGGGCGATCATCGATCGCGCCGGCGACCGCAAGACGCTAATCTTCGCCGCCACTCTGGCCCAGGCCGACCGCATGTCCGAAATAATCGAGCGACATCGGGATGGCTGCGTACGATTCGTCCACGGCCAGACCCCCAAGGATGAGCGCCGTCAGATGTTCATCGACTACCGCAAGTCCAGATTCCAATTCCTCGTCAACGTCGGTGTGACTATCGAAGGCTTTGACGAGCCGTCGATTGCCGTGGTGGCGCTTTGCCGGATGACGAAGTCGCGCTCGCTTCTTTGCCAGATGTGCGGCCGCGGCACTCGCCCACTGGATGGCATCGTCGACGCCGTGTCCGGCGGCGACCCCGACACACAGGCCATTCTAGGTTTCGAGGGGTCGACCGATCCGGCGGCAATCAGGCGTCGATTGATCGCCGAATCGGCAAAACCCAGCGTCGAAATCATCGACTTCGTCGGCAACTGCGGCCGACACTACCTGATGAGCCCGTTCGACATCTTCGCCGGCAACTATAGCGACGCCGTCATTCGTCGCGCGAGGCGAATGAAGCGCGCCGATCGCAACGGCGACGCGACCGACCTGATCGAACGTCTCGAAGCAGCCAAGCGGGCCGATGAAGCCGAGCAACAGCGCCGTGCAGCTCGCCGATCGATCGGCGTCGCCAAGGTCAGCTACACGGTGCAATACGTTGATCCATTCGACCCGGTGAAGTTCGCACCCGACGCCCCGACGAAGGGGCGGAGCGACAAGCCGGCCAGCAGCGCCCAGCTCGACCGCCTGCTGCGGTGGGGGATACCGGCGAAAACGTTGCGCGGCTTCTCGATGAAACAGGCGTCGAAGATGATGGGCCGATTGATCGTGAGGCAGAAGCGCAGGCTTTGTACACCCAAGGTCTCGCGGATCATGTTGCGGCATGGGTTTGACCCGGATATGGCGGCCGTCCGGGCCAAGCCGATCGTTGACGTGCTATCCAGGCATGGGTGGCGGTGGCCGCCGCACTTGCCGCGGCCGAACCCGGACGGCACGCCCGGGAAGGCAGTCGTCCAAACCGACCGGCCGGAAGCCGGTCCAGCCGGCCAGAACGAACCGGCTCCGTGGCCGTGGTGATGAGCATGGACCTTGCCTGGTGGTTCGGGCCTAGCCGACGCGGCGCGTTCGTCCACGGGCCCCGCTGGACGCCTAGCGGGCTCTGGCAGAAATGGCGAGTAGGATCGAGTAGGATGCCGAAGACCATCCAGATCAGCCGATACGTTTTCCACTTCGACCGCGAAAGTCGCGTCTCGAAGCAGCGGCGCTGCCCAATCTGCGAGCATGACGGCTGGTGCGTGTTCAGCGAGTGCCGCCAAGCAGTCATCTGCGGTCGGTGCCCGTCGGATCGCCCGGTGGGCCGTAGCGGAGCCGGCTGGCTCCATCGGCTCGACTGGGCTGGCCCGCCGCCCGTCTGGCGACGCCCAGCGCGCCGCAAACCGACCGCGACGGAGAAGCCTGACTGGACGCGGGAGCACCGGCTGTGCCGGGGGGCGTACGTCAGCGGCGGCGCGCCAGCGCTGCACGAGACGCTAGGGGTGTCGGCCGATAGCCTGGCCCGCGTCGGAGTTGGTTGGTACGCGGCATGGCAGTGCTGGACGTTTCCGATGTTCGATTCAAAGCGCCACGTCATCGGCCTCAGAACGCGGCACGCCGTCGATCACCGCAAGCGAAGCCTGACGAACAGCCAATCGGGTGTGTTCTGGCCGCTCGGGCTCGATCCTGCGGACCCGCTGTGGATATGCGAGGGTCCGACGAATTGCGCCGCGCTGCTGACGCTCGGCGTCCAGGCGATCGGACGATCCCATAACACCGGGTCGATGGACCTCCTCACGCCGATCCTTCATGCGTGGAAGTCCCGCGACATCATCATCGTGCCCGACCGCGACCATCCGGGCTCGGACGCGGCCGAGTTGACTACCATCGGCTTGACCGCCCTGATCGGCGCAGCGTTGCGAGCCAGGAAATACGTTAAGGTCGTGCGGCCACCTGGCCGAAAAGACATCAGAGAGTCTCTACAGCGCGGTCTGACTCCGGCAACGTTGCTGGCTGTCGCCGACGCCATGCCCTACCGGAAAGGATAACTGGATGGGCTCGCAATCGTGTTCACGTCGGCTGCTACGCCTTCTTGATGCCGGCTCGCAGCGACACGCCGGTGAAGGCGACGATCGCCGCCTCGATCACCGCTTGGGTGCTCTCATCAATCCAGTCCGGTGCCAGGCCGGTGACGATCTTGAACAGGCCCCAGGCCACGAAGCCAATGTACGTTTTATAGCCTTTGATCGCGCTCATAGTTCGCCTCCAGTGACTTCCAGAGAGTGCTCAACGTCCAACGAAGAAGATGGCGCCTCGTCGCCGTCTATGTCTACCAGCGATTCGATCGGCGTAGCCGACGGAGCGTGGTAGTGTAGGCTCAGTTGACACCCGGCCACGGCGTAGACCAGGCCGCCCAGGATCGCCAGCAGCACGATCAGGCAGGCGAGGTCGATTCGCCGATCAGTGTTCGCCATCTTCCGACTCACGAATCATGCCCTGCGTGTCTGCGACGATCGTTGATGCTCCAAAGGCCGAGTGCGGGATTCCACCCACATCTAATCCGGCCGTTCCCGTTCGCGGCATAGGAACCGGGCCGTCGGCCAGTTCCCGAATCAAGTCATCGATCGGTGAAATCTCAAGGATCATTCGTGCCTCCATTTCCACGATCCTTCCAGGAGCGCCGACGCACCGGGGCGGGCCCGTGACGCGAATCAACGGGCCCACCCACAGCGCTGGAACCCCCGCGATTGTGCGGTGCGGGCGGGGCCCGGGTCCGTGCCCGATCCCGGAGCCCCGCCCGTCAACCGGTGTGGGATTTCTACGCCGGGATGCTGTCGATGAATCCCAGCAGGTCAATCAGAATCAGAATCAGCGCCGTCATCGTTGCTCCCTTCCGCCGGCGCGTCGGCCGGCTCTTCCGCGTCTTCGCGCAACTGAATCAGGTAGTCGATTGCCGGCTGCAAGTCCACCTTCGATTCGGCGTAGCCCTCGGTGGCCTCGGCCCGATGGCCAACGGCCGCCTTCGTGCCCCATTCGAAGTAGACCTCGCCGGCGTTGCTCAGGCTCGTCGTGCAGCCCCCCGAGACGAGGCACGATGCCAACAGGCACGTCACAACGCTCACGGCCATTCGAGTTTTCATGTCAACCTCCCAGCAGCGTCAGCGGGCCAGGCACCAGCCCGACCAGCGCCGCCAACAGCCATCCAATCAGCCACGTCAACAGCTCCATAGCACTTTCCTCCCTAACGCCAAGCCGACGAATCGTCAACGCAACGAGCCGGCGATCATGGCCTATTCGTCCCGTCCAGTCGTTCTACTTTCGATTCGATTCGTTCGAGCACGACGCCCTGGCGTATCTGCTCATTCCCGTAGTCGTCTATCTTCATCAACATCGCCCTGACCGACGCCGTTAGATTGATGATGGCTTCCTGCTGAACGGCAACCTGGGTCAGTGTGCCGGACATCCGGTCCGCCGCCGAGCCCAGTACCGCCATGCGCTCCTGAATCGCCTGAACGTCTTTGACGCCGTCGCTGTGGATCGCCGTGCTTCCGACGTGGGCCCACAGGAGCGAACAGGCCGACAGAATGCCCACCCCGAAGAAGCCCAGGATGACCCTGATGATTGTCGCATCATGTTTGATTGGATCGGACACACTTGCTCCTACGGCACTATCAGGACTTCCCAGCGGTAGTTTACCGACGTGGGCGGCGTTGCCCAGGTCGCCGGGGTCACGATCTTGAGGTCGATCGTATCCTCCGCCGACACGGCCTGCAACGGGGCCGCCCCGAAGGTCTGTGACCTCGCGTTCGCCCGGACGCTACCGGATATCAGAACGTTGCTGGTCTCATTCAGGTGCAAATCCGCCGAGAACGTTTCGTCGCTCCCCAAAGTTCCGCCGACGCCCACAATCAACCGTACCAGCGCAATAGTGCCGTCGAAGGGGACGATCAGGCGGCCGAGCCCCTTGAATGCCTGCGCGGCGGCGGCGTTGATGCTGGGGTAGTACGTACTGCTTCCGGCGGCCGGGTTGTTTTGTGAGCTCTGTCCGCACAGCACAATCCCAACGCCGTCAACGTCGGTGATCGTTCCGCCCTCGATGGTCTTGTTTGTGAGTGTTTGCGAGTCGCTCGTACCCACGATCGTTCCGGCCGGCGGCACGGGTCCGAGCCTCACGACCTGCCCGGTAGTCCCGTCGAACGCGACCAGATTGCCGTCCGTAGATGACGCCGGCCCGACGACGAAGCCATTCAGGCGCGACACCCAGGCAAACGGCTGAATCAGGCCGTCGACCTGGTGTATCTCGCTGCTCTCGTACTGGACCGACGCCGCGCCTGGCTTTGTCGCGTCGCCAACCTCTTGTGCTCGCACTCGGCAATAGGCCCATTTCGAGCAGTCGAACGGAAGAAGCGCCTGGTCAATCGCGGAGGTTGGATCGACGGCGAACTGGAACATGCGATGGACGATGCTGTCTACGGAGTCCTGCCCGGCGGCGAACGACGCCTCTTGCCCGACGACGCAGCTCGACCAGCGTGTTCGATCGTTCGACCACTGCACGTCCAACAGGACAGCCGGGCCGGACGCCTGACCGTTCGGCGCGTAGCTGACGCGGAACACGATCTGATTGTCGGCCGACACGTCGATCGCTTCGCCCGTCGCCCAGGCCCCGGCGGCCGGAAGCGGCATCAACATCTGATTGAGTGCGGTTCCATCGGACATTCGCCCATGCCCTCCTGCCTACGCGACTGCGTGTGTCGGGTAGGCGAAGCTGCAAGCGCCCTTGTTGCTGGTGACGCTCTGCGACGACGTGTGATTGAACACAATCGTGTCGCCTGCAACCGGGGCCGTGTCACCAGAGAAGTTACCCGCAACGCCGAAATCGCCCTCGTTGCCCGGGTCTACTCCGTCCCATACTCGTGTGTCAGGCATTGTTATTCTCCAGTAGCTCAGTCAAACACAATCTGGATGACGAATTCAAAAAACGCACCTAAGGTGGAAGTGGTCATGGTGTTGAATTCCGCGCTTACGACATTGGGAGCCGGCCCTGGTTGTAACGCTTCAGACACGGGCGGCGCGGGGTCAGTAACCGGCGGCCCCATTTCACAAGGGTCATTAGGGTCCTGCACATCGCCGGACGATTCGGCATAAGACTTTAGCACCCCATTCATGCTTAAACTCATGAACCCAGCGTTGGGAGAGTTATCCGTTGAAAGCACCCCGTGATAGTCACATGTTATGACACCGGGCTTGAAGACTTTCAAGAACAGGGTCGCATGGGCGTGCTGCTGACAAGGGTTGAATCCCCCACACCCTAGGCTGTCTTCAAAATCCATACGAAGAGCGAATCCTGTTTCGATGGTTCCAGAAACAGTAAATGGGCTGTCCGGGGGCATGTCGGCTTCGCCGTAACTGCGCGTAGTTAAACAACCGTTATAATAGCCGAGATCGGAAAACTGCCACCAGAACTCACTCACTCCGCCGCAACATTCCACGCACGTTCCTGCTTCGTTGAACACGCCCACCTTGCCCGATGACAAGATGGCTCGTTTTCCAGTTGCGGTTAGAACTACGCGGCCAGGATCGCTCATTAGCTGCACGCCTCCTGCTCGGAGACTTCGTTGATCCAGCTCAGCGCCAGATCGTTGTCCTCGGGAACGTAGTGGGCTAACCCGAACGTCGCTTGCGTCATTTGTCCCGCTGATGGCCGCCGCCACTGGTGTGGCGACAGGACTGGAGAAACCTCTTCGAGAAGAACGTGCCCGTCCGCAAAGTCCAGAATATCGTATAACCAACTGGCTGGGGCCGTTGACGTTCCTTGTTCGCCACCAGCCGGCTCCAATGTCACCGGAAACACGTTATCGGCCTGCGACTTTATCCACTGGCGGCCGTCAACATTCAGATCCTGCCACACAACCGGAGTCCCATCGGCATCGACGAGACCATTGGGAACGACGACGGGCGCCGCATACACTATGGATCGAAGCGGGTCGTCCTCTTCGTATCCGAATGACCACCGCGGCAGGGGAAACTCCTTATACGAATTCGCAACCTGGTCTATTGGTTCAACCGTACGGTACGGATTCGTCAACGAGACGACAAAAGTATATTTGACCCATACGGGAAAAAACGAATTGCCCGAAATCTCCAGTGTCAAGCCGTCAAAATTACGTCGTTGCAATAACGGCGGCCGCGCGATCCAGACGCGCGGCGCCTCCGCCGGTGGCTGTGTAAACACGCCGTCCCATGCAACCGCCTTAAATGCGTTGCCAAACAGAACGTCGGGAGATTCTCCATGCGAATCAAACATGAATGCAACGGGAGCCGCGGAACTGCTCGGTTCGCCCAGGCGGGCAATCGCCCAGGCGACTTCGGAGTCGTCCCGTTCCTCGACGGGCTCGATCCACATCAGTTTCGCCGAACCGTTTGCACCACTCGACAGGCGTCCGGTCGGATCGCCTCCTTCCGCCAGGTCGATGTCGGCAAAGCGATCCGCTTCGGAGTTCATGCGCACCTTCACCTTGACCGCCCCGTCGATCATGGCCCGACCGATCGCCAGCTTCTTCATCGGATCGATGGTCACGACGAATCGCCCTACGTGTTCATCAGTCGGAACCACACCAGACACCGACATGATCCTCAGGAACTCGTTCTCGCTGTCGCCACGCGACACGAGCGGCGAGTCGATCGCCATGACGCTGAATCGATCCAGATCGGCTCCGGTGTCATTGCGCACGAGGATCACGCCGCTCGACGGCGGCTCGGTTCGTTGCGGCCGAACGGTCTGATTCTGGCGGCGGACGTATTCAGCGGCGTCTATGAAACTGTTGAACGTGTCCGCCCTGATAGTCAGCGGATCGCCCGGCCTCACTTTCTGATGCGTCGTTCCCATAGCGCTAGCTTCAAGAGCTACCTGGCGAGGTTCCGGTCCCAATGCCCAGAAACGACCAATCGCCGCGCAGAAACGGCCGGTGAACGTAAGCGGCCTTCGGACGTTTCATGTGAAAGAAGTCCTCCACCGAGTCCTCAGCCAGCACCCACAGATAATCCCAGCCCTCCTTGCTGATCGGCTCCAAGTCGCCGATCGCAATGTCATGGACGTTCGGGGAACCGGCGAATTGAAACTGAACCTCCCAGTCGCCCGTTCCCCGCTTGGCGCCGGCCGCACCAAGAAACAGCCCCGTACCCGCTCCGAATTCCTTGAAGTCGAACAGGTTGACGGTGCCGGTCAACGAGAACAGCGTACCTTTGTAGGCCGTCGTTACGACGGCATCGGGCAGGAAATGCGTCTCGCTGGAATGATACACCGGCACGGGAACGTCAACACCCTCAACGCCGTCCTTGGTCACGCCGATAAGGCTATTGGGATTCGGCGCCACCTCGCCGGCCCGGGCGGTCGCCGCCACTACTGGGGCATGGGTGATGTGCTGCGTCCCCCCGCCAGTGTCGAACGCGAAGTAGCTCTCCCCCTCTTGCGGCTCGACACCATAGTGGACCGTCCCGGCCCAGATGTTGTCGATGGGCTCGATGACGATGCGATTCAGAGGCAGCAGAAAGATGCCGGTGCCAAGGAAATCCCACCACGCCGGAGCGACGCTGGCAACCGCGTTCCATGCCTCAGCCTGGTCCTGGGCGTCGATCGAACGATACACGCGCGTGCCGCGCGGCGGATCGCCCGTTTCAATCGACTGGCTCTCGATGATCTCGAATGCAGTGGCCATTAGACGCTACCCGTGAACACCAGCTTGCCCTGGGCGGCCTTGTTATTCAAGGATGTCAGTGTGTGCGACATGGTCGCCGTGTTGCGAGCTATTCGATCGGTCGCCGTACCGGCGCCAAGTCCACGAAGCTCAAACGGATTGAAAGTTCCTATAGACGAAAGGCGCGAGGTTGTCGACTCGCCAACATCGAGCAGCCCGCGTCGAAGGTCAAACTCCTCCTGAATCAACTTGAGGCTCTCGCCGGCTGCCTTGGCCGCAATAAGCGCCCGCTGCTCCTCCAGATCCAACAGTTCGCGCTGTAGTTCGACTCCCTCGTGCATCGTGCGTAGCCGCAGCTCTTCGATCGACTCGGTCCGTCTCTGGTTGGCGAATTGGACGTTCGCATGCTCGCCGGCCAGCCGGGCTGCCTCGCGCCGGGCAGCAACAACCCTTTGGATTGCCCGTCGATCGTTGGCCAGGGATTCTTGGCCGGCGTCGCCCGCTTCTTTCGCCAGGGCCATTGCGTGCCGGTGATTCTCTTCGATCAGGGCTACCTCACGTTTGTAACCGTCCTCGATCAGATCGGCCTTCAGGATGGCCAGTTCGTGCTCGATGTCCATTTGCTCGCGGCGGCGCTTCTGGGCAAACTCGGCCGTGATTTGATCCTCCTCAAGCTCCTGCGCCTTTTCCAAGGATGCGATCTCACTCAGGTTGCGGCCGGCGTCGGTGATTTCCTGCGCGTAGCGTTCGCGTATCAACGCGAGGGCGCGCTCCTGCTCATCTTCGAGCATTTCGTGCCGAAGCATCGCGACGCGCCGCTGGGCGTTTATCGAAGCGTCGGCTTCGGCGTCGATGGCGGCCGAGGACTCGGGATCGTCGCCGCCACTCCCGCCGCCGTCAGGGCCGCCGCTGAGCGCTTTGAGTTCCGCCTGCAACTTGAAGATTTCGTCGGCCACCGCCTCGCGCCGAATCTCGACGGCGCGTAGTTCGCCACCGAAATTGAATAATCCCACGGAATCGGCCACGCCGGCGATCTCTTTGTTCAATTCCCGAAGGTTGCCCTTCTGTTCGGCAATAGCCTTTACCACGTTGGCAGCCTGCAACTCCACGATCGCCTTCTTCAACCGCTTGTACGCGCTGGCCGATTGGTCGACTTGCTTGTTCAGCGTGTCAAAAGCAAGGCCGGTATTACCCAGTTTCTCTTCTAACTCATCGTTGAGCCTCAGGGCCTCCTTGAACTGCTCTTCGCTTAGAACGGGCTTGTTGGCGAGATCGTTCAGTCGACGGGCCGACGTCCGTAGCTGCCGATTCGTCTCCCTGGATTCGTTGGCTAGCTTGGTCATCGCATCCGACGTCTTTGCTGTGACACGAGTCAGTTGCGCCAATGTGTGTTGCAACACCAGTAGTGCCGCGACCATCGCAAGGATCACATGTACGCTGAAAATAGCTATCTGGGCCACCATGGCGGCGTTCATAGCATGTATCGCAGTCGTACCAATAACCGTAGCCGCAGTGAATGCCATTACGGCGGTCTTGAGCACCACAAACACTTTGATCGCCATAGCAATCCCGCCAATTGCGAACGCCACGACCTTGATCGACGTTCCGAGGGCGATCAGCGCCGCACCGAAAGCGCCGACCGATGCGATGACCGTAACGATCGTCCTGATGGCTCCCTTGTGCTCCGATGCCACCCTGGCAATGGCATTCGCCCAGCTAGTCGCCAAGTCGGCTACGGCGCGCAGCGGTCCCTTCAGCGCGTCCCCGATCACGATGCCTAGCCCCTGTGCGGCGCTCTTCAAGATGGTGAACGATCCCGCAAGTGTGTCCAGTTGAATGCGGGCGATGCGTTCTGCGCTGCCGCCGGCGTCGCGCAGGTTTTCTGTAAACTGTGCAAGGCGTTTGGACGACTGCCCGATCAGCTCGATAATGGCAGTCACGGCCCGGTTCGGGAAGATGCGACCGAGAATGTCGGCACGTTGAACGGTTCCCATCCCGGCCAGCGCCTGCTCGAACTGGCCAACGATGTTGGCCAATGTCCGCATGTTTCCAGACGTGTCCCCGATTTCGATTCCGAGCGCTCGAAATTCCCTGCGTGCTTCGCTGGACGGGCTGGTCAACGACAAGAGGCTGGTACGCAGCGACGTACCAGCCATCTCACCCTGAATGCCGGCGTTCGACAGCAGTTGGATCGCCGCCGTGAGCTCCTCGAACGCGATGCCCTGCGACTTGGCCAGCGGCCCAACGAATTTCATGGCGTCGCCGAGCATAGTCACGTCGGTATTCGCGGTAGTGATCGCTTTGGCCATCACGTCGACCGCGTGACCCAGCTCCGCCGTCGTGATGCCCATCCCGGCCATGATTTTCGTTGTGATGTCCGCCGCCTGGGCGATTTCGATCTGTCCGGCTGCGGCCAGGTCCAGAGTTGGCCCGACCGCGTCCATGATCGTTTTGACCTTGAAACCGGCGAGGGCGAAGAATGACATGGCCTCGGCCGCCTGGCTGGCCGAGAAGATGGTCGAACGGCCGAGGTCTTGCGCTCGCGCCGACAATGCATCGAACTCTTCCCTCGTGGCTCGCGTCAGCGCCAACACGCGAGCCATACGTGACTCGAACGTGGCAAACACTTTCGTGGACAAGGCGAAAGGCGCAGCCGCCACCGCCGCAACTCTGACCAGTTGGGTGCCGAGCTTCGTAACCTGCGCACCGAATGCTCGCAGCCGAGCCCGGGATTTATTCAGACCCCGGACGAGCTTTTCGTCGGCCGTGCCGACTTCAACATACGCTCTACCGGCTCGAACTCCCCTGGCAGGCATTACAACCTCCCGAGTGACCCGCGCCACTCTTCGGGAATGTTCGGTAGCTCCTTGTCATAGGCCGGACCCATGTACGGGCGTCTTTCGTGCCGAATTGTCTGGCCCTTCCTGATGACGTAGTTCGGGCGAAACATCCCGCGCTCCAATCGGCGGCCAGTGGATTTGCGGATCGCCACCGTTGCCCTCGCCCGCGTTGTACCGCCGAATTCGAGCAGACCAGGCGCAATTGCGGGGAACCCGGAGATTCGCGCCGGGCCGATCACTACGCTCTTAGTGAACGGATCGTATCCGAAGAGGAGGAAATTCTTGAGCAGCCCCGTGACGGTGCGAGGCGGACGGCCTGGATTGGACGGGCCGGCCAACTTGCGAATACTCTGTCGTGAGGTCTGACGAATATGAGCGCCGATGCGACTCAGCGCTTGCCGGCTCGCGCGATCCATCGCCTTGATGAGCTTGTCATCATCGAACGATAGCAGTTTCCACTTGAGCGTAACCATGTCGCGCACGCATCACTGTGGGCTTTCGTCGATAACCAACTGGGCGAATACGCCGGTCGCGAGCGTTCCGGTGCCCACCGTAGCGTCAAACGACACTTCCAGGACGTCGCCTGCAACAATGGCAGGCGAGCCTATCGTCCCTTCGACCAGGACGTAGGCCGCTTGGGTGTTGTCCAGTTGTATCGCCGCGCTCAGTACCGTCGTGCCGTTCTTGGTGAGATCGACATCGACTGTCGAATCTCCGGTACACGGCCCGACGGCTCCGGCCCGGAAGCCTTGAATCGTGCCGGACGCGCGAGCAACATGAATCACCTTCGTTTCGTCAACCGACACGTCGCCGCTGTCGGTGCCGTTCATAACGATCGGGCGCAGACGGCTCTGCTGTTTGGTCGCCTCGATCCCGGCCGCTGATTGAATGTTCGCGGCCGTAACGCTCGCCGGCGGTAGATTCACCGTCGCGCCGAACGACACGTTGCCTGCATAGTGAACATCACCCTCAATTCGACTTCCCATCGCTCACTCCTTTACGAACGCGAAACCCCGCTCGGAGAAATAGCGTTTTCAATGTCGCAGCGTCGACCGGAATGGCCTCGCGGAGGCGCTCGGCCGTTCGGTTGTTAGCCCACCGAGTCGTCGGATTGAACTTCGCCGGCGGCTCCTTGCAACCCCAGGCTTGACGAATGTATGCGATGATCCAACTGGCTCGCTCCCATTCGTCCTTGCGTCGCGCCTCAGCCATGTCCAACAGCTCGCGGAGCGTCAACGGGCCGGGGTTGACGCCGACGATTCCTGCGAGTTCGTTGATCCATCGGCGACACTTTGCAGCGCTTGTTCCACGATCGCCTCTATCCGCTGATCCAGCCCCTTTTCCACCAGATCGCGTGCCTTCTCGATCGCTTTCTCGCTTGCGTCCAGCGCCTTGTGGATCATCGCCCGCTCGCGGCCACTCGAAAAAAAATCGGCAATGCTCCTCAGCACCGCTTGCGTTGCATCGGCAATTGCGTCCCCAGCCATCGCTCGGCCGAACTCCTCGTCCGTGACGCCGGCCTGATCCGCTTGAGGCTTGACGATCATGTAAATGGTATCAACCAGTAGAATCGGATCGCTATAGAACTTCGCAATCAAGTCGGAGTTCTGATCGACAACCGACAACAGATCGACGCCACCCTGGTTGCGAATACGCTTAATGACGTCACAGTTGATCGTTGTGTCCCACGTCCTGCCCTGGTTGTCCTGGAACGTTTTCATTATGGCGTCGAATCGTAAGCGGCGCCCACCGAGAACGCAACGGCCACGGTGGACTTTTGTGTGACGCCGATCTGGTCAACGATGGTCGCGGCCAGGGGGTTCGTCAGGTCCATGTCTGATGCCCAGAACCACGGCTCGCCTTTCGCCAAATCAATGGAGACCTCCTCGGTAGACGCCTCATAGAATCCGATACGCCCGATCGACGCCATTTTCGCCAGGATCATCTTAAGGTTTGACCCATCCACGGTGAACTCGATCACCTGCTGAATCGAGACCGTCACGACCGTATCCTGAGCCGGCAACACGTCTCCGGACCCGCTGATGGTCAACGGGACGCTCGTGCCCGACACCGTACCCACGACTACGTTGTATCGCCTTCCGCCGTTCCAGAACACGTCCACCGTCGCGCCGGTGGTGATGGTGTGGCCGCCCGAGTCCATCGTCAGAGTGCCGGACGTGTCGCCGGTGCGAGTGGTCAGTGCGCCTTGCTCGGCCGCCGGAATCGATACGCTCTGGCCGACTATTCCTTCAGACTGGCGCGAAATGGTTCCGTTGATCGAAATACCCCCGGCGATCGTCCCGGACACCTGGACGTTGTTACTGAACATAGGTGTGCTCCATCGTTACGGCGCCTCGTTCCACACGGGTGGGGTTGCGCTATAGGTGATCTTGGCCTCGACGTCGACGGTCAGCGCTTCCGCCAACTGTTCGTTGCGCGTGAAGTTGACAATATCGAAGTCCGCCTCCGGGCCGTCGCCGCCCGCGCTGACGTACACGCGCAGACCGATCACACCGGGCTCCGCCAGGAATGCATTCTTGATCGCGGTGAATCCGGGGTCGGCGTCGTCCCACACCATCGACCAACTGACCGACAGGTCTTTCAGCGTGCCGACCGTGGCCCGCCATCCAACGTTGGCTCGCGTCGTCACGTCCGCTTCGCCCTTAGACAGATTGATGGTGACGTCAGTGGCGTTCGTCAATTCTACCCATCCGGCCGACCCGCCAACGCCGTCTGTCTGGTAGTAAATCTTCGCATTATAGCCCAGGACGATAGCCATAGCCTAGCCTCCCGTATGTCGCACGGTGCCGAACACCGTGACGCGATAGTTCGTATCGCCCTTCACTTGAATCGACGACACGTCGATGCCGTAGAGCTGAAACGATCGGTTGCTACCCACCCCAAACTCTTGTGCGCCGATCTTGAACGTAATCAGGCCCGTTACCCCGGCGACCGTAGATGTCCATAGCGTCGCATCGAGCACGATGACTTCGGAGGTCAACTGGGCATAGGCCGCAGTAACCGAATGCTCAATACCCCACCCCTGGCGGCCCGCCATGACCTACCTCCCGACTCGGTAGTGCAACCGAACGACGCTGGTAAACAGGCGCTTCTCGGACAAATGATCCTCGACCCACAGCGGATCGATTTCGCATCGCAGAAACGACGACGCCGGTGTCGTGGCAAACGATACGCGAATCAACTCATCGGCGACCTCTTGAGACAACAGCACCAGGGTGTCGATTTGCGTCTGCCGATCCGTTGCGTCCAGTCGCTTTTGTACCGCCACGTCGATCCGGTAGTCCCAATATGACATGCTGCGCGTCGCATGTGTGATGGCCACTGTGGCGGGTATGACCGATAGCACTGCCGTTTCCAGTTCGGGCAGCTCGTAGTTGGGCAACGACCGTTTCGCTACCTCAAACGGAATCGCCAAGGTGGCCTTGACCGCATCAAGCGCCGCGACAATCGCGTCTACTATGTCGATCACCACCGCCGCCACGATCGTTCACTCCCTATCGACCAGCTTCGTGTGTACGCGGAACCGATCCTTGTGTCGCGTCTCTTCGTAGAGCGGCACACCTGGAGGCGATAGCGCCTCGTAGGTGTAGGTCGCCGCGTCTTGTATTTCGACGATGCGATCGCCCGCCTGGGGAACCGTCGCAGCGCCGGCCAATACCAGGTCCACCTGGCGAATCAGAAAGTCGCGCGACTCGATCCGGGTAATGACGCCGGATTCCGACGCCTGCTCGAACTGCGAGTCGCCGATTCCGGCATCGAGCACGACGGACGACGTCGATCCGCCAACGGTTCGGCTGTAGGTGATCGCCGTCGTCGCCGTCTCGTGCAGCTTGTCGTGCATCCATTCGGCGGCCTCCTGAAACCGATCGGCCATCGGGGTTCACCACGTTCGCCACGTCCACCGTGCCTACTCGTTCGTCTTGCGCGACCGCACGACCAGAAAGAAGGCGGGCATGTCCGCCGTGGTGCCTTGCGTCACCGCAACCGTCACGTGCTCGGCCGCCGCCAGCAGCTTGTGCGTCGCCGCCAACGCTCCGAGCGATTCGTAGTCGGACGATGGCGGCTGATCGGCTGTGTTGTAGGTTTTGGTGACGATCGCATTCGCTGCGTCGTCCGCGATGGCGATCACCACCGTATTCGAGTCATCAACATCGGCCGGCGCCCCGAGCGTCAGAATACCGACCTCGACAAGTTCCCGTGCATCGATCGGATCAACGAAAAACGGTCGAGCTGCAATGTCGGCGTTCGCCGCGAGGTCTTCAATCGGAATCAGGTGCAGTGCTTCGGTTTCGCCGGCCACGTCCTCGAATACCAATACGCGAACAGTCGTGTCCGTCGCCAACGCCTGATTGATGCAACGACCCATCAGCACGTTAGCGCCGCGCGTCTTGGTTGCCGCCCCGGTGCCGACTGTGCCGCCGACCGGATCTCCGGTCGCGTTCCAGAACACGACGTCGCCGATCTCTTTCTGGACCGCGTCATGCGCGAGGCCGACAACGCCGGACACCAGCAGGGCCCCACCCGCGTTGGCCGCAATTGCCCGCGCGGCGAAGCCCTTGAACCCGTTGTCGATCACAACGTCGCCGGCCGCGACGGCCGATGACGGCGTGTAGTCGACTTGCTTGCCCTCTTGGATGAACGTCGCTTGAAACGCCATGGTCTATCCTCCCGATCGGCTGCGCCGATCCATCTCGTGCGGCACGGCGTGCCGCCGGGTTAAATCACGCCTCGCCCTTCGACTTTACACCGCCGCGATACTCCTGCTTTGAAACGCCGAAGTCATGGTAGCCCCGCATCTGGATTCCGAGCACGTTGAAATCGGCGTCCGAGGTTTCGACCGTCGGGCTCTCCTGTCCATTCAGGAATGCCGTCTCGATGACCCTTACGTCCATCGGGTCGGCCAACAGATACCACGCCGCCGCGCTGAACCCAGTGTAACTGGAGTTCCCCAGATAGGCGGACACCTTCGGCGGAAACTTGCCCGCGTGCGGGTTGGCGACCGGGAACTTTGTGCTCGCGGTTGTGTCTCGCAGCTCGACCGATTTCTCCAACTGCTCGGCCGTCGCCTTCAGCGCGGTGGGCACCAAGAGAATCTTCGGCATCACCGCGATCGGATATCCGTCCGGGTCCGTCTGGTCCATGAACTTCTGCTCGGCTGTGGTCAGCGAATCGATGCCAAGGGCAGACGACGCGCCGTCGAAGAAGTTGCTGTTGCCGGTGGCAAAAAACGCAGAGTTGTCGAGGAACGCTGTCCAGAACACATCGTTGACCTTCAATGCGGCCCCACGCCCCAGGTGCATTGGGATTTCCGTCAGGGCGCCGAGATCGTCGTTGATGATGTCCTGGCGATCGATCGATAGCATCAACGCGTAGGTGTCCGCCTTGTTGGTGTAGCTCTGCTCGCCAAGCGTCCCGTGCTTGATCTCGCCCCCGGGCTCGACCTTGTTGTATTGCGCGGCAACGGTCAGCCGGTAGCTGGTAACAGTCTTGAAGTCGCTGACATTGCGAACGGCCGTGATTTCTCGCCATACACGTTCAACACTGAGCCATCCCTGCAAAATGAACTTGTTAGCGATGTTGCTCAGAATCCCGCTGATGTCGATCGTCGAGAACCCGGCCTGTACCGAACCGCCGCCAAACGCAGCATGCAACACGTCGCGCAGCTTGTCATTCTGCCAGTGCCGCCCCTGGTATCCGTTCATGGCCGCGGCTTCGACGATGAGGCCGCGAAGGCCGAGGCCGCTCCGGTACATGCGCTGACTACGGTCCAGAGTTTCCTCGTCAAACTGCGCCTCGATGTCGCCGCGATAACCTCCGGCTCGCATCAACGCGCACTCCAGGACCGCACTCGTCGGCGTCGTCTCCGGGCTGTGGATCGCCGGCACCTTCGGTCGCCCGGCGCGCACAACCGCCCGCTTGGTCTGCTTCACCGTCCAACCCTTCTCGATAGCATCAGCTTCGATCGCCCCGAATGTCGCCCCGCACAGTGAACGAATGGAGTCGACCCGACGCGATTCGGCTGCCAACCGTGTCCGCCTGGCGGCGACCTCAACGTCTGGAGGAGTGGGTGCGGCTTCGTCCTCGCCGTCATCGTCAGCGTCCTCGTCCTCTCCGGCGCCATCATCGTCGTCCGGGTCAGCGCCTTCAGCTTCTTCCGCGGCGCAGACACGCTCATACATGGAGCGCAAGCGCTTCGTTTGCTTGTCGCCGAGGGCGTCGATCTCGAACCCGCTCGCCTGTAGCCATTGCTCGAACGTCATCGTTATTACTCCTGTCGCCGCAACCCGAGCCGAGGATTGTTCGTCGGCCCCCAAGGCCACAAAACTCACTTCGCCAAGTCGCCCATGACGCACAATAAAGAGAGGCCCCTTGAAATTGCGCCCGTTCGCGCGGGCGGTCTGATCCACGTCGACCAGCTCCATTTGTTCGACATCGACGCCGACGCTCGTCTGCCACTCGAACCCGTTCCGGGCGTGCAATGCGATTTTGCCAGCCGGATCGTCCGGGTTGTCCAGGTCGCCCGTCAGCCGGCCGACCAGTGTGACTGAACGCGACCTGATCGTAGTCGCCGTCGCCTGGCCGGCGATCGAAGCGTCATCGTGATCCAGTAAAACCGGTGTCCGCTGCCTTGCCCGCAAGCCGTCCAGGTCGATCACCACTGGCCGCATGAAGCCTCTGACTCTCATCGCCCCGCCGTTGTACGCATTGATGACGAAGGTGCCTCGCTTGTCCTCGTCACCATTCTGCGCCAACAGGTCGATCGCTGCGCTCGCGTGCAGGTCGAACCGACGCTGACTCAACGGTGGAGGCGACGCTCTTGACGCCCGCACCATCGCGCGCCGTTTGATTCGTCTGGATCGTTTGGACACGACTACGAGCCCTTATCTTCGTTTTCGTCAGCCTCATCTACCGGAGCGCCGACCGGACGGCCTGGCATCGAAACGGCCTCGGGTGTCAATTTGAGATCGTGCAACAAGTCGCGTTCGCGCTTGATCTGCTCGAACGCGCTCTCCCAGTCTCGTCCTTGCCGACCGTATTCGGCAGCATACGTGGTCGTAAAGTTCCTGAGCCTCACATTCTGCGCCGCCGCTTCTTTAGCCGGGTCGACGTGTTCGTGCCCGTCCCAGAACCATTCATGCTTCAGGTCGGCCGAGATTTCTCTAGCGGACCTCGGCAGATAGTCCTCAATCAACGACGCTTCATCGATCCATGCGGCGAAGATGCGATCGAGGATGTTAATCTCGATCATGCGCTGCTGAACGCGCAGCGACCTGAAAAACGCCTGATGATCCAACCGCCCCGAGGCGTAATTGTAGCCCGAGGAGTTACCCGCCGCGACGTTGTATGGCATATCCAGACACCGGGCGATCTCGTTGAGGACTTCGCGCTTGAAGTCCGGGTACATGGTGGTCGGCTGTTCGGCTTTGATCTGTGTGATATTCCAACCGTCCGGCAACGTCATCCACATCCCGCGTTCCAGCTCGATCTCGTCCCACAGCTCAGGTTTTACGATTTCGCCGGTGTCCGGCGCCGCTTCCGAATGGATAACGCCACCTGGAAGGGCGGCGTTTTCGGCCGCCGTCAGCACGGCCAGCGTGTAACGGCGCAGCATCGCAAACAACGGAAGCGCCGGAGCAATGGCCGACACACCGCGAATCTGTCCGGCGCGTTCATGCTTGAAATGATGAATGATAGCCTCGGCCGGGATGGGGGCTAGAAACTGGTTCCGGTTCGGCCGGTAAAACCGGTCCCCCGGATGGTAGCGCATGACGTGATACCGCAACGGGTTCTGTGCCTCGTCGAACTCAATGCCGTCGATGACCTGGTTCGGGCCAGCGATCTTCGGCCAAGGCGTTTGCAGTCGCTCCGCCTCAATCGGGGCGACGTCCAGCTTGACCGGATGGTCGATACGATCGTTGTCGGTCAACAGGGCGATCGCCTCGCCTCGCACGGTTTCGGATATCCGAAGGGTGTGTAGCTTCTCGGTCAGATGCGCCGCCAACATCCATTCGCCGAACCGTTCCTCAATGACGCTGTTGGCTTTCGAGTCGCCATGCGCCAGCATTTGCAGACGCGGGCCGGTACCGATCGTGTAGTTCGCCAGCGTGTTGACGATGCCCCTGCAATAGCTGTTGTTCTCGTACTCATACTGCGCCCGGCTTATCAGTATACATCGCACTTCGCGCGACATCGCCGCAGATGCCGACAGCTGATCGGCATTCGCCCAGTGCCGACGATTCTCGTGGGTCGTTTGAGCGGCGTCGTATTTGGCGCGAACGCTCCGGTTGGGCGATGACGTGCGAATCTCCCGGGGCTTTCTAGACAGGCCAAACACTATATGGCCCCCGGCGGGACGGTGCGATAAAACCGAATACCGATGCCGCTCGCGGCGGCGGTTTGCGCTCGGAGATACTTGTCCGCCTCGATTAGCTCAGTGATCGATCGCCCTTCGACCGAATGGCCATCAGCCATAGCGCGCTTGATCGCGTCCTTGCCCGCGCTCTCAATCGCCTCTTGGATTGTGTCAGATGCCATAGCGCCCGTATATGGACGCCATTCAGCACGTAGCAACCCCGCAGAGCAGCCGGGGGGCGCAAACAGTCAACTTGCTCTACGGGAAGTGGATGTTATCCGGCAATTCGCTCGATAGTCGTCATGCGTCGGCCGCAATGCCTGCATTCTCGACGGCGCTTCAGTCGTCCGCCGTAGGTTCGTCGCGTTTCGATGATCCACTGATGCGCACACCCACAGCGTGGGCAGGCCAGCCCATAGCCGGGTCGTTCATTATTTCCGTCAGGCGGCGCCAACGGAGAACGAATCGGCGGCAAGCCATCGCCTCCCAGGGTATCCGGCGACCATTCTTGGACGCCCGGCTTCGGCTGCGCCCGCAGCGACTCGCGTCGTTCCCGCCGAGTCTGTTTCACTTTCGCTCGCTTAGGCACGCGATGCTCGCCTCATATCTGAAAGCCTTACGCGCCGAACGCGACGCGGCTGCCAGTCCGACTCGCTCAACCGCGCCCCCACCATCGCGGCGCCGACTGCGCAACCGACCGCCCCATCCAACAAATCGTTATCACGATTCTCAGCACGCTGTTTCCACTCATCGACAGTGCGGCCGCTTCGCTCGTTGCGCACCCGAACACGGTATTCGGCCACCAGGTGATCGGCAAGCATCCGGTGCCGCTTGATGTCTTTCCCCCACAAGGTCAGGCCGCCGGTGTTGCCTATTTCGATCTTCAAGCGGTCATGGATGAACGATTTCCAGTAGTTCGCGTCAAAGACTACGTGTCGAATCAGTCGCCGGTTCGTTGTCAGAGGAACGCGCCAATTCAGGCCCACGACCTCGCCGCGCTTGCGCTTATACTCGGAGAATGGAATGCTGGAAGCGCCAACGTATCTGCCGTGGCTGGGCATGAGCACCGACGCGTATGGGCTCGTTTGACACACGTGATAGACTACGGCGCTCGACCGTTGCCAGTTAGCGTCCACCAGGCATCGGTTGATTCGCATCGAGATACCATCCTGCCGTCGCCATTCGCTCCCGACTGTTCGCCCCAGGAGAGAGGTAAGCGCCGCGTGCAACGAACCCTCGAATGCGGCTCCGGTCGGAATCATGCTCAGCTGGATGTCGCGCTTGGTAACATATGGCCGCGACTGTTCAGGCTCCGTGCCGTAGTCGATGACGTAGCCGCCGAAGTCGTGCTCCCACGCAATGACGATCCAGAACAGCGACTTGAGCTGCACATCGATGAACATGGTCAACATGGTGGCGCCGATTGGTATGATGCGTCGCTCGTAGCCGTTCAGTTTGGCCGCGATCTGCTCGGCGGTCATCAAATCTTCGTCGATCGTGTCGTCCGGGATGGGCTCGTTCTGGTACTCGGCGAAGAAGGCGTGATCGCCCAGCCTGTACCGCAGGTTCATCGCGTGCTGGATGGCCGACACTTCGTCCTGGTTGAACCGAGCAGCCCATGACACAATCGCGCCGTCGTCCATCGCCCGCCGATGCCGGCGGTAGTACCTCGTGGCGGCGGTACAGTTCCCGTCGCTCTCCCAGCCCTGTCGCCAAAGCTCGGCATAGTGATCCCACAGCTCTTGGTTGGTGGGAAACGAAACAACCATCTTCGTCCGTTCGCCCTGCCATTGGGGATAGCGCGTCGGGTCGAGCATCCGGTCCGCCAGATCGTCGGGTCGGATCACGGTCAGAGTCATTAGGCCCGCCAGCTTCTCGCCTGGTCCGGCCAACCCGAGGATGTCTCCGTTCAATATGCGTTCGCGTGTCGCACACTGCGACGGGCTAGACGCGCTCTCGTGGGTTTGTGGATCGTCTATCAACGCGATCCGCGGGCGAACTGTGCGACCGTCGCACGCCCGCTTGTGCTTTAGTCCTCGAATCCTGCCTGTGATACCGGCAACACGAATCACAGCGCTGCTGCACATGCTGCCCTCGATCGTCGGCAGAACAATCTCCTCTTCGGTCCAACTGATATGAGTCGGCCGACCCTCGCAGAGTTGGCCTTTCGCCCGCTGGTGGATTCCCTGAAGCGCGCGAATCGGAAAACAGACCTCCGGGAAGTCGTCGGCGAAGAGATCGTTCGTCTCGAACTCCAGCTTGATCGAGTCGAGCATGTCGACCGCCAACCCCTGGTCGGGGCCAATAAGGACAGCGAACTCTATGCCGTGGCAGACGATGCCCCAGATGGCTCCCAGTTCGCACAGCGTAGTCTTGCCGCTCCCTCGCGGCATGGCGATCGATTGGAGTTCGCCACCCAACACGGCCCTCTCGATCTTCCCGAGAACGCGAATGTGGTCCGGCGACCACTTGAGGAATACCTGGCGTCCGAAATACGTCTCACAGAATCGGCGCAGCGACCGGGCGGCGGCATTTCGGCGGCGCCTGTTTGCGACCTTCGGGACCGGACCGATTTCTCGACCGGCGAGGGAGATATCCCTGGTTCGCTGGATCGATCGGAGCTTGAGCTTCTCATAGTCGGCCGACTTGTCCCGTTTCGGCCGGTCGTGCTCGACGATCAACCAGGCCAGGTAGCGCAGAAGATTGACCGTTTCGCCGTCGGTGCTGATTCGGAAACCCGCCCGGTCCCGGTGGCGGTTCACCGACTGGCGAGAAGCTACCGGGCCAAGCGCCGTCCCATTCAGCACTCGCACGAGCTGCGCCGGTCGCAGGGCGGCCGGATTGACCTTCGCCGTCACGCCTCGATCTCCCGGTGAAGCCACGCGGCGTATGCGCGTACGTCGATCGTCCCGTCCTCGTTGGTCGGAGCCCCGGCGGACAGGTCTGCCTGGATGGCCTGGGTGGTGACTCCCCGCCCGAGCAGCTCCGCCAGGCGGTCGATCGGCACGCGGGCGGTATCGTCTATCGTCATTATGCGATGTATCGTATCTGGCAGCTCACAGATAATCAAAAACGCGGAAAACGCGATTTCTTAAGCGCCTATCCCGCAGGCACTTACGTCAAAAAGGGCCACGTGGCCCTTTTCTTCCCAGAAATGGGGCGCTCATTATGATTGAGTTTCTTTTGCTTTTGCCATTGCCCCCGGCGGGACGAACGAGAAGGAGAACTTGATGACTCCGTCAATCACATCGCAAATCCAAACCAAGACCATTCGCGGCGCGCTCGAGCGCATCGCGGAAATCGTGGGCGGCAAGGCGTGGGGGGCCGACAAGGCCAAGCCCCGCATCTACATGCCCTCACGGCGCGACTGCAAGGCCTACTTCGACTTTCCCGACGTGCTTTACCCGGATTCGATGAGCGCCGACGAGCCGATCGACGGCGCGGTCTGCTGCCTCGGTGGCGCGTGCCTCAAGGTGTTCATCGACGATTGCGGCCAGCACCCCAATTGGTACAAGGGGCAGCGCGCGAAGATCATGCAGTCCATGCAGACTGCGGCGCTCGCCGTTTCCGCGATCACTCACGGCGGCGATGCGTGGGTTCTTATCGTACGGCTTGATCTTGGCCAGCGGCCGAAGTTCGATCTTCATGTCAACTTCCCTGGTGCCCGCCCGCCACCTGCCCAACCGGCGGGGCGCTACGCCGCGCCGGTTGGCCCTAGAACGCACAGCAACGCCGCCCGGGGCCAACGGGGCGGCGGGATGGTGTTCTGGCTACCCACGGCAACGCACGATCTCCTACGGGGCCCACTGGGCGTCCAGCGGGCCATAAAAGAAAGTCTGTCCGGCTTCGTGCGGTGTTCGCCGGGCACAGGGCGGCGTCCACCGCCCGGGTAGTACCTAAACCGGGCGCTCCAGTTTCGGGCGCTAGGCGACCGCCCCGGATGCTGCCCGCCTCCTCCGCATCTCGCGCGTCACCTGTTTGTGGCAGATCGGGCAGAGCGTGCGCAGGTTCCTCATCATCATTTCGATCGTCTCGTCCCACGAGGGGCCGCCGCCCTCGCATACGGGGAGGATGTGATCCATTTCCCAGTCTCCCCAGCCCGCGGGCAGTCGCCACAGCCTGCCCGAGAGCCCCAGCGCCCAACGCCGTTTGGCGGCTAGTCGTTTGATTCTGCGCTGCTTCGCCGTGTGTACGTCGCAGAGCGCGCACACTCCATGGTCTCGCCTATAGACGTAGCGGCGCTGCACGGCGACGAAGGAGACGAAATCCGCAATCCGCCTGCACTCGCGGCTGCATGTCGCACGCCGACCTTTAGCGGTGATCGGCTCACGACAGACCAGACACAGCCCCTTCGGCACGGTGGCGCGTCGGTCGCTGCACACCAAGATTCGATGCGTTGATGCCGTCACGATGGGGTCCGTGGGGTCCGTCGATTCAGATATGGCCACAAGGTCACGCGTTCCACGAAATCCGCGCGGATGCCGATCAGACACTCCACAGGCATGTCGATCATGCCGGCCCCGTCGAACAGCCACACCCCTGCGGGCACCTCGCGCAGGGCCACCACCCAATCGGCGGCGGCCGCCTTGGCCGCCTCAAAGCTGGTGAAGTTGTAGTTCTCCTTGGTTCCCTTGGTGAACTGGATCGTCATAACGGTGTGTGCCGATTCTTCGCTCATCAGCGATCTCCTTCCGACTTGGCGAGTTCGCGTCGGACGATCTTGCCGTCCAGGATGTCGTGTACCTCTCCGGCGGTGGCGTAGACCGCGGTCATCCATATCTGATAGCCGCGTTCCTCGGCGATCCGTTCGATTGCCCGCAAGGTGTCGGCATCCAGGCAGTCGGCCTCGTCGATCCACATGACTCGGATCGTCGGGCGAGTGATGGTGGCAATGGCCACCACGAGCTGGATAGCCTCGCCGGTCGAGAGCATCGTCGCCGGCCGACCGTTCACGACGATCATGCCATCCTCGTCGAGCGCCGCTCCTGCAACGTGCTCGTCGATGCCCGTGCGGGCGAAGATCCGCGTCATCTGGGACGGCAGATCGCCGAGCCTCGCCTTTAACCCCTGAACGGCTTCCTCGGCCGCCGTCAGCTCACGACGCTTCTCCGTCGCCGCCGCGGCGGCCCCGATGGCGTACCGCCTGGCCGTCTCGGCGGCGATCGCGCCATCGTACCAGCCGATATCGCCGGTCGCCTCGGACATGGCGTCGATCGTCCGGCGCGCCTCCTGGATTCGTTTGGTCTGATCGTCAATCTCATATCGCATGCGCTCGATTGACTCCTCGGCCAGCTTGATGTCCGCCTCCAATTTGGTGGTTCGACTCTCGGCGTCAGCGATCGAGTCCGTCGCCAGCCTGGCCCTCGCCTGGGATTCGATCACCGCCGTTCTGGCTGCCCCATATTTGGCCAGTTCATCGTCACACTTGGCCTGCTGACCAGATGCGTCGAACGGAGAGCCGTCAGCGCTATTCATCAGCGCCGCAACGTCGTCCGGCAGCGCCGCGAGGTCGTGCTTGAGATACTCGATCTTGGACTGGCCAGCGTGAATCTCGGACCGCAGCACCTTTCCGGCGTCGAACGCAGCGTCATACTCGTCGGACAGTCCGCAGGCCTCCATGACTGACCGAGCCAGCCGCCGTGCGCCTTCAGCCGTTGCCGCCCCACGCACCAGCTCAGTCGGTGAATGCGTGACGGACGCCAGCATGGCCGTGAGGAACGTTTGTGGTCCTCCCGGATGGGGACCGTATGTTCCGTCTACCAGCCGCCGATCTACCTTCAACGATCTCTTGATGGTGCCCGGGTCAGTTTCGCCGTCCGGCAGCCAGTGGCGCACGGTAACGACGTACTGGGCCGCGAGCGCTTTGTCGCCGAGCTCCAGCACCGTTTCCGCCTCGCGCTGCCCGGACCGAATCGGAACCGCCACGTCCGAGCCCTTGCCCGACAGCGCGGCAATCATGCACTCGTCGATGGAGGATTTGCCTGCCCCGTTCGGCCCGCGCAGCATCACGATCGATGCCTCTGGCGAAATCTCGGCGAAGTCGATGCGCTTGTAGTTGCGTACCGTCAGCTTCGTGACGTGAAGCGGCCCGATCGGCGCCTTCGCTGTGGTGCTCATAGGGGTTCCTTTCGTGTTTGTATGCGTTCGTTGTCGGCAATCAATATGCTCTTCCGCCCGCGAGCCAGGCGGACGCATTGATCCACCGTGCGGCCCGCGGTCCGAAATGTGTCGATGAATACAGCCGTACGCCAGGCGATAACTACGGCGTCGCAGCGATCCGAATAGCAAGCCTTGGTTTCCGTGCCGCCTCGCTCAGCGCCAAGCTGTTCGGCGATGCGCATGGTGTCGGCCTTCTCTTCGCCCCTGCGCTTCCATCCCTGCGGTCGAATGAGGACGAATCGATCGTGATGCAGGAGAATCGGCGCCACGATGATCGCCACCGCCTCGATCAGCTTCGGTGGCGCAGTTCGCATGTACGAGCCATGCCACTCGATCGAGTAGATTGTCTTGTCACCGATTCTGCCAGAGTTCTCGCAATCGGAAGCGCACTCAGCGAACTCACGGAGAAGCTGTTGCATTTCAATCGCCCGTGAGACATGATGGCGGCACGCGCTGACAATCGTTGTTGATCCTACCAGGCAGATCGCGTGTCCGGGCGATAACGTTACGCGAGCCAGGCCGGTCCGATGGCTCGCCGGGTCCACGCCGACGATGTCGATTCTTCCAGAGTCTGGATTCCTCGCCGTCATGCCCCGTCCCCCTCCAGGCGAGCCTTTTTCGTCAGGAACGTCTCGCGCAGCATGTCCACGTGCTCGGGCATCATCGCATCCTTGCAGTCGCGGCACTCGACGGCGATCTTGTCGAGCGTCGCCATGTTGGGCGCCGCCGTGATGCGATTGAAGAAGCGTGCCACCATCGGCGGCATACCGGAACGGGGCTGGACCGGCTGCTGCTGGCCGGTCGGCGGCTGCGTCGGCTCGTCGTGCCCAACAAGCTGGACGGCGGGAACGTCGTCAGGCGGAATGTCATCCGGCGCATCAGGCGTATCCGGCGGATCGTCGTCGTGGTCGCCGTCCATGACCCAGCCTCCGCCTGCGCCTTGTCGCCAACCGCTTGGCTGGCTGGTCGGCTGGGCCGGCTGCTGCGACTGCTTCATGCCAGACACGACTCGGCGGGCCTTCTCTTCGATCGCCCCCGTCGCATCGTCGGCCGCGAGCTGGGCCGGCGACGGAAGTTCGATGGTGCGGCCGAAGTCCTGCTGGTCGCCGATCTCAGACTGTGTGTCGAGGTCATACGCGCGCTGCATTTCGCGCGAACGCGCCAACGTCTTGAACATGCGGCGCAGCGGGGCCTTGCGCGACATTTCGTCCGGCCACTGGTGGTAGGGCGAATCGGACTGCTTAGCCTTGTCCGCCTCGGCCATCCGATAGCCGGAACTTACGCTGCGAACGTGGGCCAGCTCGCTCGATGTCATAACCTCAATCTTGTTAATGCCGCCAACGAGCACGGCGTGCGCGTAGGCGTGCGTGATGACCGACTCCTCGCGGTCATCGCCCTTGCGGTGGCGGAGAGTTCGCGCGGTCCCCAGATCGTACTCGAATACGTCGCCGCGACAGACGCATCCGGTCGTGATGTCAATGACCTCTCCGCTGCGTCGGGCCAGTGCAATCATACCCGGATAGCCGAGCATGAATGTCGCTCGACCCTTGAACGGCACGAATCTGCATTCGGCCAGCGACCCGCCGGGCTGCAGCCCTAGAGCAGCTGCCTCGATTGCGCAGTTCGCCAGTGAGTCCAATTGACACTCGGCGAGCTTCGAGCTGCCCTTGCACGCCATGACGGTGAGGCGCACGATCATGTCGTGCGTAATACTGCGATCCCGCGGCAGAACCGACTCGATGATCTGTCGCACGTCCCGCCGCTCCAGGTAGGCTTTGACCTGGGCGACCTTAGTGTGAGAGTCGTTTCTGGAAGATGGGTTTGGTGGCACGGTGGTTCCTTTCGGCTAGTCCATAAATCGTTCGTCCGGCGGACGCAGATCATAGGGCCGAAACGTCCGAAACGGTCGGCCCCGCTTGTAGAATTTCTTGGCGTCGGGGAACTGGCGAACGCATCGCTTGTGGTCGAAGGTCTCGCGGCCCTTTGTCTCGGTATGCCAGGCGCGCATTATGCCGGGAACTTCAAGGGCATCGTAAGCGGGATCAAAATGGGCGAGCACACGCAGCTTGGCGGCTTCCAGCACCTCGTCCAGCTCGGCCCGCAGCGTTCGCACGTTTAGTAGTTCGAGCGCGGCGGCGCGCAGTTCTACGTCCTCCGACACTTTAACGGTGCCTTTGGGCTGGTCGACGTCGACTAGCGGTTCATCGTCCACGAACGTCAGCACGGGCTGCTCCTCGATAACGTGGCGGCCGTACCAGTTCGAGCCGGCTTCGATGAGCGCCTTCTGCGTCTTGGGATTCGGATCGATCTGCAAGTGCGTCGAAATCGTCCAAGCGTCGGGGTCGAAGATCGACAGCACCGCCGGGCATCCAGTGAAGATCGTAGTCCAATGGCCGCCGACTACGTAGTATTCGGCCGGGCCCTTGAGCCGCATTCCTCTAGCCTTGAATGAGCGAGGGCACTTGAGCTCCACACTGTAGTCTGGCGACCCAATGAGCCGTGCGTCCGGCAGGCAATGTCCGCACGGTACATCCTCCGTGAACTTGAATACACACTGATCGTGCAGTGCAATCGTGTGGCCTGGATACCGGCTGGCCAGTTGGCCGGCGTGAATCGCCTCAGTATCCCGACCGCGCGCCATGTCACCATCGTTGCCGTCGTCATCGTCGGGCCATTCGACCGGATCGCCGCGTTTGACCGCAATGCAATCGCGCTGGAAGCCTGCCAGGCCGTCGCGACCCCGGTAGAAAAACGGGTGGACGCCGACGATGGCGGCAATTGCGTTCGCCCCGATAGGGCGGGTCAACTGCATTCGGCGCCACTCGAAATCGTAGGCGTTCATCGGTATCTGACACGCACACCTTTCTTGGTTCGCTTCACTGCACGTCACTGCACCATCAACTCGGCCGCGTGTCGCAGCTCGGCGGCACGCTGGGGGTGATCCTCCTCGCAGCGGCCGGCGAGGTAGAGCAGGTGCTCGCGCCACCGATCGGGATACCACCCCTCACGCTCGCGGGCGAGCATGACTACCGGCGCCGACACGCCGTCACCCCGCAATTCGTACCAGTGGGCGTCAGTCATTTGTTCACCTGCCGGAACAGCGCCTGCGAGTCGAACGCCTCCTGGATTCGCCGGACCGCCATCCCGAAGAAGTGCTCGTCGATCTCCACACCGATGAAACGCCGACCGGTCTTGACGGCAGCGACGCCGGTAGTGCCACTGCCCATGAAGGGGTCGAGGACCAGATGTCCCAATTCGGCGTGTAGGCGGATGAAGTGTGCAGCTAGTCCCACTGGCTTTTCTGTCGGGTGCTGATCGGTAGATGGGATGATCTTGGCTATGCCACTACCCGGTCGGATGATGTTTTCGACTTTCGCGGACTGGTCGAACCACCGGCACGCTGCGCCGCGCTTCTGCGCAACCAGTACCGTCTCATAGGATCGGCGGTAATGCCACCCCAGCCCCATCGGCCCCTTGTCCCATACGACCATCTGCTTGAAATCGAACACCTCATCCATCCACAACGCCCAGCGTGCAAACTGCGGGTCAGGTCCGCCGCCGCCGCAGCAGCAGCAGCAGCAGCAGCAGCCAGGCTGCAACAGACGCCGGATGTGTAGAAGCACGGCGCGGAACAATTCGTTAGCCTCAACCCCGTCGTTCGCAATTGGCCTTGCGGCCCCAAGTTCGCCCCTGCCCAGTGCGGCCTCTCTGTTGTGAATCAGGTCGCCGTTGTTGTTGTTGTGTCCGTAGGGCGGATCGGTGACCACACAATCGACGATCCCGCTCGGCAGCGTGGGCAGCAACTCCAGACAATCGCCCCGGTAGAGCAGCACGCTCCCATCGTCGGATCGCCAGTCCGACGGCGGCATCTGGGGTGTGGTCGTTGGGGATTCGGAATCACTCATCGCGTAGCCACCGTTTGGCCCCCTCGATCATGTTGTCGAGGGCGGTCATCTGCCCGTCCGTCAGCGAGCCGTGATCCTCGTACCACGAGCGCATCGATTGGCATTTCTCGGCGACGGACTCCCGGTAGTCCTCTCCCGCTCCAAGACCATCCATCTCTTCCAGCAGGCCATCCAACTCATCCAGTGTGCTCTCGTAGATGTCAGGCACCGGCGTATCCTTTCAGTTCCGGCATTTGCTTGAAGGCCCACAGATCATCCCGGATACGTCCCTGACGCCCAGGTTGCGGACCCGCATCCTGCTTCACGAACACTGGCACGCCCGCCGCCAAGCACTGATCCACGATCGATTCCAGCCAGGCTATCTCCATAGTCCGGGCGCGTGGCCCCGATTCACCACCTACAATGACCCAGGAAATCTCACGCTCGACAAGTTCCCCACTTTCACTCCAGCGGTAGTACCTTGGATCGCCGAGCGGCATCGTCAGTTCTCCGAAATCGAGCGCCACGATCGCCCCCAGCAACGGCTCGATGCTGAGGAACCGAATCGCCGCGGGGCAGCGCCGCAGGTGCGTGATTCGCTCTTCCGCCGTCGGCTGGTTCTCAACGCTCGTGCCGAGCCAGACGTTGGGCAGGGGCCAGGTCCACCGCTCGCCCTCTCCGCGGAACTCGGCCAGCCGGTGGGCCTCATCCCATGTCCGACCTGAGCCGAGCGGATCACCATCCAGGTGATCCAGCCAGCGCGACACCTGCCGGTAGATCGCGCCCGGCATCGATGGGTCATTGGTGAGCGTCGCCATCCGCTCCGGGCGCTTCGTGAGCACCTGGAACGTGTGCTGTTGGCACAGCGCCATCACCGCAAAGACGCGAACGATAAAGCTGAACGGCACATCCTCGTGGAACAGGTCGCTCATCGAGTTGACGAACCAGATTGTGGGCGTCTTTCGCCGAATCGGGATGTCCAGTTCGTCCTCGTGCAGCGTGAGGGCGAACCCGTCCTGGTAGCGTGGGCTCCCCATTGCCTGGAGGCGCATGGCCGCCCGCTCCGCGTAACAGTTGGCGCACCCGCTGGAAACCTTCGTGCAGCCCGTCGTGGGATTCCACGTCCGGCCACGGACGCCATCCGCACTTTGCACCCACTCGATCTTCGTCATGTCGCCTCCATCAGCAGCGGCGCCGTCTCGTCCATCCGACGCCGCATGATCTCGACGTACTTTTCGTTCAGCTCGCAGGCGATGGCGTCGCGGCCTAGCATCTTGGAGGCAATCGCCGTGGTGCCCGTGCCGGCGAACGGGTCCAGGACGACGCAGGGTACGGCCGGGGCCGGTGGGCATGAGCACGTGGGTTTCCAGCCGAGAGTCCGCTCCAACTGAACGACCCTCGCCCAGCACGCCCCGCACGTCGGGCACGCGCCCTCGGCCGACGTTAACGCCTTGATGAATGGGATTACAAGGGCCTCGGGATAGACGGCGTAGTGCGCGGCCTTTGAGTTCTGCGAGGCGACACGCAGGACGCTTCTCATGTTGGCGGTGGACCCGCTGTATTCGTGGTCGTGCTTCACTGCGAACTGCTCGTCGGGATCATCCAGCACGCGAGTATAGCGATTGCGGTTGAGCGTCGAGGCCTTGCACGGCGTGGCCCAGCCCTCGCGGTCACCGTAGTAGCAGTGGCCTACCTTCGTGAAGATCATCAGGTATTCGTGCGCCGTGGTCGATCGCAGCGAGCCCCGGCGGAGCGCCAAGCCGCCGTGCGGCTCGCACTTCGGGCAGCCGGGGCATGGTGCGTACACGGGTACCGTCGCCTTTCGCGTGCCCTCCTTGCGGTAGTTCCCCTTGGGAACCTGGTCGTGAGCGCCTTCGCCGCAATCCCATCCTTTGGGAACGTTCCGCCAATCAACCGGCTTGCGCCCGACCACCACTCGACACTTCTCCCACCGCCACCCATTCAGGCCGGCTGGCATCGGCGCCGGCTTCTCCCAAATCATCGTATCCCGCCAGATCCAGCCCCGCTCGACCATTGCCGACGCAAACTGCCAGGGGATGCCCGCTTGGGAACCGGCGCCCGGCATCTTCTCGCCGATGTTGACGACGCACACTCCGTCGTCTCGCAGGACGCGCTGCACCGCGTCGAACACGCCCATCAGGCGATCGCAATACTTAGCGGGCGTAGGCTCCCAGCCGATCTCCAGATGCTTGTCCGCGTGATCGTCGTCCAGGTATTTCCGTTGTCGCCAGTAGGGCGGTGACGTCATGCAGAGCTGGACCGTCCTCTCCGGCAGCGTGGCCAGGGTGTCGCGGGCGTCGCCTGCAAGGATGCGAATGCTCACGTCTACCCCCGCTGCATCACAACGTATGTCCAGCCGGACTCGCCGCCGCTGAACACGACCGGCCGCTGGGCATCCTTGAACTCCACCGTGATCGTCTCATCGGTGACGACGCCGAGGGCGTCGGTCAGGTAGGATGCGGTGAACATTAGTTCCATCGTCTCCCCACGGTAGTCGATGGCGACGGTCTGCCAGGCTACCTCTCCGATTCCGGCTCGTGGCCGTTGACTCGTCACCGATTCGACCGACAGGACGTTGCGGTCGAACGTCAGCCGGCATAGTGCCGGCGTGTCATCCGCTCTGGCAGAGCCACCCGGCGCATCCGACAATGAGGCGACCAGGCGCACCGCGGCCAGAAGCTTATCCCTCGGGACCACTGCTCGCTTGTCGTTTCTGGCAGAGTCCTGCGGGATCACGTCCCGGTAGCGCGGGAACGTTGCCGGGTCGAGGTTCGCCCAGGCTGTGCATCTCTTTGATTCAAGACGAATCATGTCGTCAGTCACCGATACGGTGATTGGCCGCTCTGGCAGACCCCCATTCTGCCGGTGCCTGGTGGCACCCACGCAGAGCGGACCCAGCGTGTCGCGGGAGACACGGAACGCGACCTCCCACAGCAGGTGCATGGCTGTGATAGGCACGATCACCTGTCTGGCAGAATCTGGCAGAACCGGCGAATCGCTGCCCGGCGTCTCTGGCAGAACCGGTCTGGCAGAGCACCGGGCCAACGACAGGCGACGGCCGTCGGTGGCCACCAGCGTCAGCTTCTTGTCCTCGCGCTCCCAGAGCACGCCGCTGATGGCGTAACGGGTCGGGTCGCGGGCCGCCGCAAACACCGTCCAATCCGCCAGGCGGCACAGCTCGCCGGCGTCCACCTCGAAGCTCGCCGGTGAGTCCAGCTCGGGCGCCGCGGGGAGGTCGCTGTGGGAGATCGGGAGTTGAACGTGCGTGGTCTCTGCCCGCAGGTGGCAGACCTGCTCATCAGTATCCAGGTGGACCGTGTTCGCCGGCCAGTTGTCGATGACCCGGCTCAGCTCGTCCGCGGACACGCACACTACGCCGGGCTCGTGGACGGAGATCGGATCGATGGTGAGCCGTGCCCCCATCGCATGGTCCGTCCACGCCCGTGTCAGGGACACCGATCCGTTCTGGCAGACGCCCTGGCCTGGTTCGGCCACGCTACACTCGACGTAGATGGGGCCGATATCATACTTCTCGCCGCCCGGGTGTGCCCGTTCCATCAGGTGGAGCGAGCGGGCAAGGTCCGTCCGTTTGATCGTCGCCTTCATAACTGCGTCTCCCAGCCGTCCATGAAACGGTCGAAGTGCTTCTTGAAATGTTCGGTATCCGTGGGCGGCGGGTAGAGCTGAATTGCCATGAGTGTGCTCTTCTGCGCGGCCAGGAACGCACCAAGCTGATAATCGAGGAAGGTGTCATATTCCAGTGGATCGTGCCAGGTCCAATCGCCCAGCTCCGCGTACCCGGCCCCGAGTGACACCCATGCGACTATGCGCTGCCCTCGCAGCATCGCCTGGATGAGTGCCGCCTCGTACACTTGCATTTGGTAGGACCAGACCGGCGGGTGATACATGATCGCCGACGCCGCGTCGGTCGTGACGCTCGGGTCGAACCGGAACGTGGCTGCGTAGGGCCCTGACCACACGATGGGTGTGGAGGGAAAACATCGCCGGGCGAGGGCGTAGGCCGCATTTTGGAAGGGCAGCATGGCCGCGGGAGGGTGTGGTAGCTCTGTGTTGAGCATGATGGCCCTGGGATTCGCTGGTGTCCAGGGGTTGATCGGTAGTTGGGCGGAGATAGACTTCAGTACCGGATTCACCCACCCGGCGTACGCTGCGAAGCCACCAGGGTTGGCAATCGGGTCATGCTCGGCGAAGCGGTGATAGGGCGATAGCGTAAGGTTGAGTGGGACTCCATATTCCAGTGCGCATGCCAGTCGCCCAGGGTACACATCATGGAACTGCGCCGTGTAGCCAAGGCCGCCCATGCGCTGGCCCATCTCCAGGATGGTCGGGTTGATGGTTCCTGAAAAGTACGCCTGCCCGTCGATCCCGCGCGTGAAGATTAACGGCGGGTCCGTTCCGATTCCATCGTCGGGCGGCAAGCTGAGCGGCGCCGGGTCAGAACCGGTGCTCATAGAAATGGTGCTCGCTGGAATGGTCATCGTTTTCGATCTCCCTTTCACCGTTTGCCCGATAAAATATCATCTCGCACTCGCTGCGCCCCCCACTCCTGGAGAGGGTTGGAGAACTGCGGACTTCCATCCGCCAGCCTCGCCATCAGCTTCCGATCGGCCTTGTACCTGGTGGCCAGTTTCTTCAGCTTGTGGAGTTGGAGTTCCAGCAGACGTACCCGCCGCTGCGCTCCGGCTAAAGTCCTGGCTCGATAGGGTCTACTCACGATTACGTCGCTACCGGTTCCACCCCAGGAAGTAGAGGAGGCAGTGTTCGCCCCGTTCGGGATTCTTCCAACTGGGGGAGGAGCCATCCAGATACGGTCTGTCCGTTGAACAGCACGATGTGCGCAAGAAACTCGTCCTCGAAGCACGTGATCCCTGATTCTACTGCCTCCAATTTGGCTTTGATGACCAGGTTCAACGCCCGCCAGGACTCTCTACATGCCTGTTCCCAGTGCCGTTCGATATCCTCTGGTTTTCGTGGCCGGCCACGGCCGGGAGTATGCGCGAATAGGGAGCGTTCCGGCATGCCTAGAATGAACTTTACTCGCCAGGACGCCATGTCAAAACAGATCATCACGCGGTCGCCATCCCATCCGTAGGCGAACCCGGTGGCGCCGTAGCGTTTCAGCGTGCGCTCAATCTCCGCCCGACTGCGATCGCTACTCACCGACGTGCCCTTAGCGTATTTACTCATACCCCTTCCCGCTCGCCGTCCCCGTCGGCCGAAACGTCTCGATGCAACTGGCGACGCCCTGGGCGATCGCTCGCCCCATCGGGAGCGGAACGCCGTTGCCGACGGCCCGGCATTTCTCTCGCACCGTGAATCCGGGCAGGTTGAAGCCGATGGGCAATCCCTGCTGCTCGCACAGCTTGGTGAATGCGTCCTCACTGCGGTAGCCCATCGTGCACATCGGCTGCTTCCGCTTGCCGCTTCCACCGATCGCGATGCTCGGCTTTCTTGCGCAGAAGCCACCACCGCCGGTCGCCGCGTATTCGAACTCGGGATGCTCGAACACGATCGTCTCGACGCCAAGGATGCGTCGCTCTCCCCGATACCCGAATGACCATCGGCGTGTGCGGCTCTGCTTCTCTCCGAGTTGGCGATTGTTGAGCAGGAAGTCGTGGACCCCGTAGCCATCGACTGCCGGCACGGGAGCCGCGGGCACTTCCTCCATCACGAACCACGTAGGTTGTGCCAACGCCACGCATCGCTCGAACTCGGGGATGAGGTTGCCGAACTTCGGCTCATACCCGTTGTGTCGTACCATATGCGAAAGCGTGCTGAACGCCTGGCACGGAGGGCCCCCGATCACGCCGTCGAATCGGCCCGACGGTGGATGGAAGTCCCGAATGTCCCCGCCCCACAGAACGTCCGGGCCGCGCACGACGCAGAAACCCTCCTCTTCGAACGCTCGATCGAGAAGGCCTACGCCTGGGAAGAGTGATAACACCAACGAGCTCATCAGCCCTATATCCCCGTCGGACGAAACGTTTCGACGATGGCGATCAGCGCCTCGACGCCAGTAGTCGTGTCGGCGATACCGTGGCCCACGCCGGGCAGGCAGATCGGCGAGCCTAGCAAGTGCAGCGCGTTGAACATCTGGCCCGCCTGCGGTGGTGCCCCGGATTGATCGAGTTCGCCGATAACGAAGATGGTCACGCCGTCCCAGTCGAGATCAGCACCAGGCGCATCGACCAGCCCGTCGGCGACCAGCAGGGCCTCGTCGTAAACCGTGCAGGGATTCTCGGGCTCCCAGGCCCGGTCGATGTCAGCCTGGCGCTGCGGCCCGTAGCAGGGCAGATCGTCCCCGCCGCAGGGGCCTTCGCAGGTCTCGCATGTTGCGCATGGGTCTGCACAGCCCAGCTCCAGCCGGGTGTGCGGAGGTCCGGAACATAGAATCGCGACGTCCATGTATTCGTCGGCGCCGTAAGAAACGAGCGCCCACGCGATCTGCGTTGATCCGCCGCTGTTACCCAAGGCCAAGAACGGGCCCGCAGCCTGGTCGTGGAGGTGCTCGTAAACCCACCGAAGGAGAGAGGCGGGTCTGCACCCCAGGCTGCGGAACCCGTTTTGGCCATTGGCCCAACCATCGGGCCAGGCGATTTGGACGGTGGCCCAACCGCGAGCATTCAGCTCGTCGGCGAGCATTTGTCCGTTCGTTTGCGAGTCCTCATAGAGCTTCGTCCCAGGCCCCCCGGTGGCCAGGACCACGAGACCGATTGTAGTCGCCTCGGCCTCGTGGAAGAGCGCTACCGCCGGCGTGGTCGCTTCGCCAGCGCAGGCCACCAGACCTGCGTAACAGGTAGCTGCCTCCTGACCACCCGGGGGGTTTCCCTGGACTTCGCTGCAATCCACTACTGCCATTGTCACCTCGCCGAGCGGCAACGGCGCCGCCGCCACCGTGGCGAAGTACGTTATGATTGCTGCGCCGAGGATGGCGCCGGAAACTGCTGCCGTGGCGGCTCGCTTCGTCGATCGTGTCATTGTTCATGTCCTTTCACAGGAGGTTACAGGTTATTCGCCCTGATTAGATTCGCTCGCTTCTCGATTTCCACCGCCCGGTCGCGTCGCGTCATCGATCGCAGGGCGCGCGACGCGGCTGGCGCTCTCATCGCCGCCAGGATGGCCGCCGACCGGTACATCGGCATTGCTTCCAGGATCGCCACACCTTTGCCCGACAGTCCGCCTCGGGCAGTGATCTCCGGTATTAGTTTTGCCACTAACGGATGAGAGCTATACAACGCCTTTGTGACCACCCGCGTTGCCGCCCCGGCGTCGATCTCGCCATATTCTGGTGGCCAAATGGCATACACGTTGTCCTCGCCAGCCTCGTACCTGGCGAAGCCCAACACACAGCCGCACCAACTGGACTGATCGTACTTGAAGTCTGGGTCTTTCGGCGCACGCCGCGCGGCGTCCTGGAGCATTTTGAGCGTTTTCGGCTTCATCGGTACACCTCCATCATCTTGAGCACCACCATCAGCGCCAGCGGAAACCCCACCGCGACCAATACGACGCACAGTCCGATGGTGATCTCGACCAGCTCCCGGCCGCTGCGTCCCTGGCCGCCGGCGACGCCGCACAGCTCGTCACTTCGAGTCATAGAATCCCTTCCTCCGCCTCCGACGGCGTGATATGCAAGCGCTCAATGGCGTCCGCGAGGGCAAGATACGCTTATGATCCGTAGGGCGTGATGCCGTAGAGCGTACCCAAAGCTATGAGACGCGCGCCGAAATCGGGGAGCGCCTCAGCTTTGGGAATCGCCCGCTCAACGGCGGCCTCGACGGCGGCACGCGCGGGCGAGCCGATGGGCGTGGCGAAGTAGAGCGTTTGCAGCGACTCGCAC
>Ga0326597_10001243_pt1 | contig 41725 bp, 61 predicted proteins | sample RVTome_12_FD_203789 | JGI IMG/M metagenome (GOLD analysis project Ga0326597, IMG submission 203789) | Soil microbial communities from uranium-contaminated site in the Upper Colorado River Basin, Wyoming, United States - RVT100D185 | ecosystem: Environmental > Terrestrial > Soil > Contaminated >... | reverse complement strand
TGTTACGGCAAAGGAAGAACTTCTCAATTTAGAACTATCAGATGCCATATCTGTTGACGGGAGTTTTGGTTATCGTGCTGTGGTTTAACCCGTCACTCGTTCAGGTGGAATATGCGGAATAACAAGTAAAATGGCTGAAGACTCAAACACCAAACTACTCCTTCACCTAGATACCGACTTCTCGGATGCTATGGGCAATCACACGCCTAACGCCGTGGACGCTCCGATTATATCTACAGGTTCACCTAAATTCGGAGACGGGCATTTACTGGCGGAGCATCTACAAACCGGAGATGCGCTATTCGACAAACATGATGATTTCGTATTAGGGACTAGCGATTTCACCGTTGACTTCTGGTTTAGGCGTACGGGTAATCCATCTGATTTTAATTCAAGTATTGCTATTTTTGGAGGTCATAATGCGGGATCTGTAAACGGAAGATGGCGTATATATATCGTTGATGGTTCATTTACTTCTGTAAATCTTCAGCTACACCAAGTGAATAATTTTTCAACAACCCTGATTATCGGGAGGAGTATAGCCACTATATCCGATAACACTTGGTATCATCTGGCGGTAGTTAGATCCGGTGATTTAGCCATGATATTTAAGGATGGAGTTAAGATCGGAGGAGATGAATCATTATCTCCCGGATTAAACATATTATACACTCCGACACAAGGAGTTAAAATTGGAGGAAACTATACCGGTGCAAATGACGTGGACGCGTTATATGATGAATTTCGTTTCAGCAGGGTAGCCCGCTGGACAGAAGACTTCACACCGCCTACGGAACCATATGTAGGAACATCCGAGGGAACTAGTTTCATACCTAGATTAACCTTGCTTGGAGTAGGATAATGACTGAAGAACACCTTCATTCACAAGATTTAAACATAGCGGTCATAAAGGCCCAGCTTGACCGTGTTCAATCCGACATGGAGAACGCCTACAAGCTACTCAAAGACACCAATGAGCGTACCATCCGACTTGAAAATGTCAAAACCAGCTTGGAAGCCCACATCGTGGCAGACCGCTGGCTCTTCGGTCTTACATTTACCGGAATCATGGCTGTTATAGTCAAAGTGATCATAACATAAAAGGAGGATTATAATGGAAAACTGGGGAATATGGAGTTACGTAGTAGTTTACATCATAGGTGTCGTAACTGGGCCTGTGATATTTACAGCTATTAAACGGTTATGGGATAAGAACGACTAATGGTACAGTTACTCGCTCTCACTTGCATGGTGGCTGTTTTGATATCCGGGTGTGCTTCATTTCCGTCTTGGCCAAATCCACCTGCGAATGAACCCAAACCCAGCTATCAAAAGACCGAGTGGGAGCGAGCTAACCCGCGTCAGGTGTCATTCAAACTACCGACAGGCGAAGAAATTACCGCGCAGGTGCTATACGACTACGAACGCTCATATGCCGTCAACGCAACACCGCCTGAGACTCGGTGGTCATTCTGGGGCTGGCTCCTAAATCCCTTCGCATCATGGTGGTTGTGGCTTCTATTGGCTTTTGTCATTTTCGTACCCGGCGGCTTTGGGCTTGTGCAGTTCGGAGCGGGGCGTGTGCGCAGACGCATGGGCCAGGTTGTAGCTGGAGTGGAGGACTACCTACGCTCATCGGGTAACGGGGAGGCCGAGAAGCTTAAATCTTCACTCTCAGCTAAGATGGATAAAGATGCTAAGCTTGAAGTTTCTAAGATAAAAGGTAATTAAATATCTACCGGATCAGCAAATCGAAAAATACGTATCAACAGTAGAATAAGCGTGATGTAAACAAAAGAATATATCACTTCAATCTCCTCACCATCTTATAAAACTCACCCTTAGTTAGGTCATTCACAATCCTTAAGATCTCAGCTACTTGCGCTATGCTGACCTCCCGCTTCTTACCTTCCAACAATGTTACTTTACGTGTGAAGTCTGTGATTTTCATTTGTTTAGTGCCCACTAAGTATCCTCCTGATCTTCTTCCTCACACCCTTCAAGTACGTGGTCATAATAGCAATCCTCCCGGCTCTCCCGTCCTCATACATCTTCCAGAACAGCTTCATGAGCTTGTCTGTGGTGTTTTTCCGCTCAGCTTCCATCATATCTTGTACGTAGTTGTGACCGTGTTTATTTGGCATTGGTTGGCCGCTCATCTCGAATAAATCGATTCATGTATTTATACAGACGTATAAATTGCCGCTCATTCAGAATCAGAACTTTGAATACCTTTGGAATCATAGTCGGCTGAGAGATAAGACCGAATGGCACGTTTCCATCAATAGCATCGTTCAATTTCTCCGCCTGACCTGGCGTCATTTTGATTTCAATTAGTTTCATGCTTCCCCTCCCCTTTATCCTCATCGGAGTGCTTCTTCGGTATCTCGGATAGGATGAATTGGGCTATTTCATTCGCCGTATGTTGATAGTGTGGATAACCTGTTATCTTGCTGATGTTGGCAGATATATCCGCCGCCCTTCTCAGTGCGGCCTCGGTTGCACTGGCTTCAACCTTTCGGATGAATGAAAAAACCTTATCTTTATTTACTGCTTTCTCCTTGTTAGGGTCCCCCGAATCAGACCATCCTGCACTTTGAAATTTGCCAAACTCTTTTAGGAACTCATCCTCCCACCACGCCTTCTCGGATTCAGGACTCACGCTTCGCCTCCTCCGGCTTTATCTTCTCATAACAATCCACGCAAATATGGAATTTAGGCACGATCATTCGTCCAGCCACAAGCGATTTAGGATCTGACTTATAAGGCGGCCCATATAGAACCGCGCCCAATGTTTCCTGTGGCTTCTTACAGTAGTCACAGGGTGGGATGTTTATAGATTCCAGTTTATTCGTTATCACTTCTGCACCTCCGTATATATAATTGTAACCCCAAACGCCATAGCGGCTTGCCATACATAATCAAACAATTTTGAATCTTATCTCATCCCCCATCAACTCGATCAGCTTATCGGCGGTTATTAGGACGTATTTTTCGTAGTCAGCCCAAGCCCTAGCCCAAGCCCTAGCCCCAACCCCAGCCCAAGACCTAGTCCCAGCCCTAACCCAAGCCCTAGCCCTAGCCCAATCCCCAGCCTCAGCCTCACCCCTAGCCCAAGCCCAAGCCCAAGCCCAAGCCCTAGCCCTAACCCAAGCCCTAGCCTCAGCCTCAGCCCGTTCTATTTTCAAGTAGAGTTGATAATATTCATCGTCCTGAACTTCTTCGGTTAGGGAGCGTTTATATAGAGCGACGACATCCTCGCAAAAACCGTATATTTCTTTATCGTCTTTCACTTCCTTAATATTTTTCAGTCCGTATTTGGCATCTTCAAACTGCCAGATTACCAATTTGGCGATTACGTGTGACAAGTCAGCTCCTGTCGGTACGGCCTTGATAAACCGTTCTGGCCAAAACAAGGCCTGTTCAAGAGGCATTGCTTCAAAAAGCTCGTCCTCTAAATACGCTAGTTCTACAGGTATCCCTAGTTCTTTTTCATATACCGTATGGTCGTTGGTTTTGTAATTTTTGCCTTCCAGAATATTCAAGGATCGGACGCTACACCCCACAGCGCACCCTTTCCATGTGCCATTCTCTTCACCGTAACTCCCCTTGATAATTTGATCGGCCTCACGGTGCTTTTTGATTTCTCTCAGCAGTGCAGTTTTTTTTTCTTTAGTGAATGTCCTCATAGATTTCCTTTCAGATTTGGTCATCACCAATTACCTCCGATAGTTTCCGCCTCTCCGAAAGTACATGGCCCACAAAGCCCAGTTATAGGCACTATCGGAGATTCACCGCAGTTATTACACTCCCTAGACCAGTCCGGCCTTGTTTCTTCCTCGTTCAATTCTCTGCCTTCAGCCGGATCGGGCGTCTGATTCTTAACCCAATATTTCGCCTTACGCTCAGTCTCAAATACCGATACCTCTTTACCGTTATCCCATACTCCGAAGACTGTCTTTTTGGAACGCTTGGATTTTCTCGGTTTAATCGCTAATGTCATGTAGTCTCCCTATCAGATTATTCATAGTTTCCTATTCTCCTTCCGCTTCCGCCTCTCATCCTTTTGACTTTCTCGGTAGCCAGCAAGCCAAGCGTCGGACAACCTTATCGAAACTTCTGGATTTCGCCATGTAGTCCAAAGATATTCTTTGGCTCTCTGCTCAAGCGTCTTTTTCTTTGGCATTGTGCGACTCCTTCTGCTCCTTGGTTATTTGGCCCGGATGGAATCGAACCACCGACAGAGCCTTATAAGGACTCCGCTTTGCCATTAAGCTACGGGCCATAATATTCTGGGACGAAGGACTCGAACCTTCTCCACACCGCCCCAAACGGCGTATGCAACCAGTAACACTTGTCCCGGTTAACCTTTGACGCATACGATCTGTTTCAGCGTATGCACAATCTCAACCAAATCCTTCTGGGCCTCCATAACCGCATCAATAGACTTGTACGCCGCTGGCGACTCATCAATCACATCCGCATCTTTGCGACACTCGACACCTGCAGTCGCTTCAATGTGCTGTTCCATTGTGATCGTTTTCTTAGCCCGACCACGGCTCATGCGCCTACCTGCTCCATGCGAACACGACATGAATGATTCAGGATTGCCCTTCCCTCGCACGATGAACGACTTCGCGCCCATCGAGCCCGGAATTATACCCAGATCACCTTCCCGCGCTCTGACCGCACCCTTGCGAGTGATGAGTACATTTTTGCCGAAGTGGTGCTCCCTGCTTACATAGTTGTGATGGCAGTTGACAGCTTCTTCGGTTGTTTCAATATCGTGGAAATGCTTGGCCAAAGTAATCAACACAGAACTCATCATCAGATTGCGATTTGCTAAGGCGTAGCTTTGAGCCCAATCAACGGCCTCCCAATAATCATCGAAATGCTCAGTCCCTTCAGGGAAGTAAGCAAGATTTGCGTCTGGCAAGTTAATCAACCACTTCCTCATATCCTGTTTAGCAAGCTCAATGAAATACTGGCCAAACCTATTACCAATACCACGACTCCCTGAGTGGAGCATGACCCAGACGTTCATAGACTCATCCAAGCACAGTTCGATGAAGTGGTTGCCAGTGCCAAGCGTACCCAGATGATTTGCCGTATTCTTCCCTTCTGCCTTTGGGTGCTTGGCAATAATGCTGTTGAACCGATCAACGAATCGTTCTTCCCACACCTGACTGTTTGTAGCCGGTATGTTGCACCATGCTCCCCTATCGCCCGGGCCGCCGTTATTGGTGCGTCCGTGCGGCACAGCGTTTTCGATTGATGAGCGCACGTCCTTTAGACTCTCGGGCAAATCATGGGCTTTGATGTTGGTGCGAACAGCCATCATCCCGCATCCAATATCCACGCCTACCGCCGCAGGTATAACCGCCCCCATCTGTGGAATGACGCTTCCAATCGTGGCACCCATACCCCAATGAACGTCGGGCATGACGGCCACATGTCTATGAATGAACGGCATACGGGAAATGTTTATAAGCTGATTTCGCGCCTCATCTTCAAGCTCAACGCCATCCGTCCATGTCTTGATAACTGAGCCGCCTTCTTGGAATGCTTTCATTTCTTCTGCTCCTTCATAATCTGTTCATATGTGAGGGCAAAAACGTCCTCAACCTTCATCATGTCGCACCGCACACACTCAATCCCCTCAGCAATTCCATCGGTGTGGTCATGACTTTACCCTTTCAATTCCTTTTTTTATCGCACGAACAATCTCTGTCAATGTCTTTCGGCAAGTAAAACAAACTCTAATTCCCTCACTTCCCATAAGGTAAAGATTAAGGTGTGTCGTGGCCTCACAGATGCAATCTATGTGACAAATATAGCAAAATATTTTTCTTGAACAATAGTCGGGTTCCGTCATTGTTCTCATCTCCTTTTTGTCTCCGGTTCCCTATAAAACCCAATTTTTTCTCAGTCAGCCACGCGCCTCAGAGTTCTTAAGTCGACTTGGTGCATAACCTGATAACGTCCGCACTCCATGAGTCGGAAATTATCGTGTTCCGGGTGAGTGTTGATAGCACCTGGAGTGACTACATCAAACGCATATCCCAGTCCGGCGCGGACTTGTAGAGATGCAATACCTTCCGGGGCTTTTTTTCCCTCGTAAATTTTGAAATCCCCAACAAGGCAATGCCTCTGACCAATAGACACCCCATCGGCCAACTGGTGACGCTTCAACTCGTTCCCAACCGGATGATTGTCCGAAACTCTGAATACGTACAAATCACCCTGCCGATAACACTCGCCTACCTTGAGATCTTTGACATCACGGGTCTTATGCGCCTCGTCCCGATTCTGATTTTTTTTAGCGACTTTCTGGATCTGACTGATCACTTCTTGTGCGTTCATACATTCTCCTTTCATATTTTCAGCCTTCATAACGAATTCTGCGCTCATCAAAACCGCTTAGAGACATATGAGCTTCCTGGCACGTCTTTGATTTTGGGTCTACTGCCATATGATACACACGCTCGGTCGACCCATCTGTTGCTACGAGCCACGAGTTCCCATTCGGCTCTCGCATCAATGCCCTCGCCCCACCACCATCGATACCACGCATGTCCACATCCACTAACGTAGCCCCAATCTGAGCTAAGTACCGATCAACCCCGAACCGCCTGACTAGGATTCTCTGTTTTTCTTGATTTTTCTCACTCTGAATTTCTTGAATCGTAATCGTCTCAGGTTGCATAACCACATGTTCGGGGACGTTAATCCCATCAATCATGTAGATGCCCCAACCATCCGGATACCGGATCGCAAGCCCATTCTCGTTGTGGAGCTGTCCTCTGTCGTTTATGTGGATATTTGTCGGCCTCGCGCAGACCATAACAAAATCACTATTCGGCCAGATGTAGTTGACGGACTCTACCACCATGCGATTGGCCTCAGCCCGTTCCATAATGTCATCTGATAGTTTAAGTCCACACGCGTTAAACATAAAATCACAATACGCTATTCCGCGCCATCCGTAACCATACCCAACCCAGAATTGCCCTCCGAGCCAATAATGCCAATCAATTTTAAGTTTGTGTTTAGCAATTATTTTTTTGGATTCATCGACTGCGCCATAGACTGCTTCACCGACTGCTTCACCGACTGCGCCATCGACTGCGCCACCGACTGCGCCATCGACTGCGCCACGGACTGCGTAATCAACTGCGTAATCAACTGCGCCACGGACTGCGTCACCGACTGCGCCACGGACTGCGTAATCAACTGCGCCACCGACTGCGCCACCGACTGCGTCACTGACTGCGTCATCGACTGCGCCATCGACTGCGTCACCGACTGCGCCATCGACTGCGCCACTGACTGCGTCATCGACTGCGCCACGGACTGCGTCACCGACTGCGCCACGGACTGCGTAATCAACTGCGCCATAGACTGCGTCACTGACTGCGTCACTGACTGCGCCACGGACTGCGCCATCGACTGCGCCATCGACTGCGCCACCGACTGCGCCATCGACTGCTTCACCGACTGCTTCACCGACTGCGCCACGGACTGCGCCATCGACTGCTTCACCGACTGCGCCACCGACTGCGCCACCGACTGCGTCATCGACTGCGCCATCGACTGCGCCACCGACTGCGTCATAGACTGCGCCACCGACTGCGTCACTGACTGCGCCACGGACTGCGTCACTGACTGCGTCACTGACTGCGCCACGGACTGCGCCACCGACTGCGCCATCGACTGCGCCACTGACTGCGCCACTGACTGCGCCACCGACTGCGCCACCGACTGCGCCACGGACTGCGTCACTGACTGCGCCACGGACTGCGCCATTATTACCGCGCTTTTGTTTCAAAATGGCTCCGGCAATAGCTGCGGCAAACGCTCCGACCATTGGAGACTTGACCCTTATGACTCTTTTTGGGTATTGAATCCCGGCCTTAAGGTAACAAATAGGCATATACTTATCGAATGTTGCCCAATCAGTCTCACCCGTTTTTAAGCCTATCTTGATCCACTTATCAGCCCATACAGGTAGCATAGCCTTCTGTTTTTCTGTTAATTTGTCGATTCTTTTCATTATTTTATACTCTCTCGACTTCTTTTTTGAATTTGTAGTGAAACCGCCGTGGATTTACACCACCGTAAGCGACCCAACCAAGGGATGTTTGAGCCATCTGAGCGCCTCTCAAAAGGGACGGTTTCAATTTATTCTACGCGATTCTACGCGATTGTCATAGTGAACGTAATTTGAGACGTATACGTACCCATCTCCTGATCGGGTGGCACTCCCTGCCAGCCAGTAAACGTGGAGTTAGGTGTAATCGCAAGCAAGGTCTCAATAACCGCTGTTTGGCCGTCGACATTTGAGACGTATAGCTCACGTGTTCCCACTGCGTTAAGCCCCCCGACTGCCGGAGCATCACCTGAGATATCATTCCCATTGCCATCTGTCGCCTGATTTACCTGGAGCAACATTGAGTCAGGTAAATTGGTTGTGCCGTTGGATAAATCGACCATGTTACTGGATATGGTATACCCATCACCCGTGTTATTAAGCGCTGTAAGAAACGCATAGACCACGTTGTCGCCGAACTGTGCGTTACTGCCATTTTGCACAAGACCGATCGACACATCGGTTGCCGGGCCTGTGAAGTTCCCATCCCCATCGTTATTCTGGAGATCAAGTTTAAGTTCAAATACCTCTGGTGCGTCCACGCTCACACTAACAACGTGTGATGTTGCCGCAAATCCCGGTACTGATAGTGCGAGTAATGCTAATGCTAGTATTAACTTTTTCATGTGTTCCTCCTTGTTGTATTTTTCTACTTGCCAACTTCCAGATCACCATACCGGATTTGCTTGGGATCAGCGTCAAGACGTTCGCACACTATTTTTCTGTCCTCTGCGTTGTCTTTGCGCCAAATGCAAATACCGGCGAATATCTGTAGCTGAGCTTTGAGTACCTTGCAACGGATTGATAAACCGGCCTTGATGCCCCAACCGGCCTTGATGCCCGAACCGGCCTTGATGCCCTCACCGGCCTCGATGCCCTCACCGGCCTCGATGCCCGAACCGGCCTTGATGCCCCAACCGGCCTTGATGCCCCAACCGGCCTCGATGCCCCAACCGGCCTTGATGCCCTCACCGGCCTCGATGCCCGAACCGGCCTTGATGCCCCAACCGGCCTTGATGCCCGAACCGGCCTCGATGCCCGAACCGGCCTTGATGCCCGAACCGGCCTCGATGCCCCAACCGGCCTTGATGCCCCAACCGGCCTCGATGCCCTCACCGGCCTCGATGCCCTCACCGGCCTCGATGCCCCAACCGGCCTTGATGCCCGAACCGGCCTTGATGCCCTCACCGGCCTTGATGCCCCAACCGGCCTCGATGCCCTCACCGGCCTCGATGCCCCAACCGGCCTTGATGCCCTCACCGGCCTCGATGCCCCAACCGGCCTTGATGCCCGAACCGGCCTTCACATATAGAGACCCGCTACAACTGACCTTCATACAGACGAAACGTACCCAACCCAAATCCGCTTCAACTTCGATGTGGCCATCGAAATTTGCGACATCTTCACTGCCGATGTAATCGGAGCAATAGTCGTCTGATTTTTTGAAGTGGCTTTTCGTGAGTACTAGCGTTTTCATTGTGTCTCCTAGTTGTTAGGTACAAAGTTCACTGTTGGATTACTAGATCTAGCTGGTGTTTTTGGTTTAACCGCGACTGGAGACTTTTTCTCCAGTTCTGCTACTCTGTCGCGTGAGTTCCACGCGAGCAGATTAAATCCTCTGGCTACTGGCCCAACTCCAAGCCATCTGCGTGGTTCGGTTGCGTCCATGAAACGCAGGAACGTCTCACGTGCCATAACATTCGCTTCTGAATCACTAATCAACCCAGACTCATGAGCCGATTTAATAACCTCAAACCTCTCCCTCATCTGCGTGTGCTCCGCGTCATCCACCCAATTAAATCCACCAAACGGAGTGGATACTCCTGCTCCAGACTGCCCTCTTTGACCGGATACAGACATAGACGGCGGTGCGAGTACGAGTGTATCGTTTTCCTGCGAGGCATCCACATTAACGCCTTGGTTGCTGGCGTTCTGATCTAGGAAGTTAGCACTGTTTCCGCTACCAAATACACTCCCCCCATCAGCACTTACATCGCTAACAAAACCGCCTGCTCCACCCTGATTTGTCGTGCTATTATCCACATTGCTTGATAGTGGACTGTTGATGGTATCTCCGGCGTAAACCGATACCGACATTAACATTATTGCGACTGCTAGTATTGCCTTATTCATACTGCCCTCCTGTTTTTACTGCGGTTTTTGACCCATCACCGCACACACCGCAGAATAATCTACTCCCACTACTGGCTTTGAGATTCTCCCGGTGAGACGGTCGTATTCGTCAATGACCCCTACGAGTAGATCGTAAGGGGTGGGGATGCCGAGCTGTCTTGCTGATTTCCTATCTGCGGCATCTGCGGTCAATGCGGACTGTGCGACTCGTGAGGCCTTTACGGCATCTGCGGTCAATGCGGCACCTACGGCACCTACGGCCAATGCGACTCGTGAGGCCCTTATGGCATCTGCGGCCAATGCGAAATTTGCGGCCTTGCCATCCAACGCACTATTATTACAAGCCAAGACAGCCCCATTGTCGTTATAGCCGGACTCATCTTTCCATTTGGCATAGATCGGATAAACTTCTTTTGCTAAATATCCGAGCAGTTGTCTCGCGAGTCGGTGATCTCCTGTATTCGTCCCCATCATTCTGGATGTCAAATCCAAGAGACGTTGCCGCTCTTGATCATTTGATTTGTCATTTATATAGATAGCCAATTCCCGGATGACCGGATGAACACATTCCGGTTGGTCTGTCCACCCGCTTGTGCTAATCCAATCGATAATTTGCATAATACATCCACCATCATTAGGGTTTACTCCAACTCCTGACCTTATAAAGGGTACCTGATTCATCTTCATCTCCTTTTCTGTTAATAAACTATTCTCCAGATCGTAAAAATGACCCCAAACCAAATGACCCCAAACCAATGGAGTGCCCAAGATTTTTCATCGAGTTTTAACTCCATCAGCGGGACGGTGAGCCAAATAATAAATAACACTGCGAGTATATCTAGGAGCATGTGCATTTTTTAAACCTCTCTCTTCTTCTCGGAATCGGGATAATTTCATTGGATACAAATTCATCGGCACACTGCTTGCAAAAATGAATCTTCTTCACATCCTCACTATCCGGCGTCTCTGGCGGTGTGATAAACAGCCCTCCCGGCTCTACGTTAGGATCGAACTCTCGACCGCAATATGTCATTTGGCATTTCATTTTGGCTCCCATCCCGGCCCACGTGATATGACGGTGTAGTTGCATTTGTTGACGTACCAGCCGTATTTATATCCTCTGGACTTGGCGTAATCGCTCCCATCCACTGACGAATAATGGTTATATTCCACTCCTATGTTTTTAATTTTGGAAGGGAAGCCGACTCTTATGTTTGAATATTCATCGACATAGCAAACCTCGCCAACGCCCTCTAATCCAACACTTTTAAACGTAACAAACGCTCCAACTTCGACGCCGGGATCGGGTTTGGGTGGCGTTGGCTCTGGTTCGGATGCGAGAGCATCTACCAGTTTCTTTAAAGCCGCCTTGTCCCCAGTACACCAAAGACTATTCTTAATCACTTCATACGCCGCTTCTTTGTTCATGGTTTTGCTCCTTTATCAGGCTTATTTAACAATTAAATAAATCACAACCACAACCAGCCAAAAACCCATCCCCAATACACCGCCCCATGATGTTGGGCCATAGAAAAATTTATACATCTAATCTCCCCCAGCGTCTTGGTTAATCTCACTATCTTCCTCCGCCACACAAACATGATCGGCCATTTCCCCCTCATATTATTGCCAACTCCATCCATCGTTGTTTTTTTTTAGCGATTTGCCTAATTGATGTAAGTCTGCAAAAGAAATACTACCAAAAAAAGTACACTCAAGTCAACTTTAAAAGTACACTCAATCCAACTTTATAAATTGACTCAATCCAACTTATTTGATAGTATTTAAAAAATGAAAAACTACTACACAATCAAAGAAATTGCCGAAAAATTAAAACTCACCGAAGAAGCAATTTACAAAAGAATCAGGGAAAAGAAGCTCGGAGTTAAATATGTCGGAGATATGTACCTGATACATTGGAGAACATTTGACGCAATTATACGAGCATCAAAAAAAAGCCGTCGGACACATACTCGGTAATAAAGGGAGCGGTGTCCAAAATATTATTGAAGAAACGATGATTAAACTAACACTTTCAAAATTTGGTAAATACGCAGTGCTGAATGTCATTTAAATTATATAAACACCAAGAAAACGCTGTTAATTTTATTTTAAACAACAATGGCAATGCCTGCCTTTGGATGGATTGCGGTTTAGGTAAAACACTTACAGCACTTAAAGCGTTTGAATTACTTGGCGCAAAAACAATGCTTGTAGTATGTCCTTTATCATTAATAAATGCCGCGTGGATTGAAGATATAAATAAGTTCACCAACTTTACCTACTGCAATCTGAGAGGCAAAAAAACCGAAGCACAAATATATCTAATAAACTATGAGTCATTTTCAAAGCATAAAATTAAAACAGATATGATAGTTATTGATGAATCGAGCAAATGTAAAAACTTTAAAAGCCAAATAACTAAAACGCTATTAGCGGAATCACACAACTATAAATACAAAATAGCAATGAGTGCCACACCCGCACCAAATAATGAGCTTGAATTTTGGCCTCAAATAACCTTTGTCGATAAATCTAAATTAAATGAATCATTTTATGCTTTTAGAAACATATATTTTGAACTTGTTAGGGGCGATCAGACTATTCCGTATGTCTCTGGACTGCAATTGGCGGACATGTTTAAAAAAGGATTCAAGTACAAAATTAAAAAATCAAAGTCAGAAGATTTTTTCAACAAAATAAACAAAGTTTCATTTTGGGCCAAGAAAGAATATTGCTTGGATCTTCCACCTAAAATTTTTACAACTAGGGATGTATATTTAAGTCATGCGCAAATGAAAGTTTACAAAAACATGAAGCGTCACATGATTGCCGAGATAAAAGACAAAGTTATAGCGGTTCATCTGGCTTTAGTGAAATATCTAAAACTTCGCCAGCTGACTTCCGGATTTCTTATAGATGAAAATGGAGAAGCCACTGAGCTTGCGGATAACGCAAAATTAAACGTATTAATGGAAGTTTTAGAAGAACTGGGCGATAAGCAGATAATGATATTCTGCCAATTTCACAAAGAAATAGAGGAAATTCAGAATAAAATAAAAAATTACGCGACTTTATATTCAGGCACTAAAGACCGAGACGACTCGATCAGCGGTTTTAAAAAAGGGCGATATCAATACCTGATAGGCCATGTTAGATCAATGGCTCATGGATTATCATTCACCAACTGTGACACCGTTATATTTTATTCCAACGACTACAGTTTTGAGATGCGTGAACAAGCAATTAATCGTATCCATAGAGCTACTACAACGATGCCTTGTAATTATATTGATCTTGTCTGTGTCGGCACCATCGATGAGGATATCCTAAACGTACTTCAAAAAAAAGAAAGTCTCCAAGACCTCTATGAGAGAATCACAAATCCAAGCAAGAATTCTTAGGTATCTGAAAACAAAAAAAGGGTTCACGGTAAAGCTTTCGGATCGTTGGGTTAGTGGCCTCCCCGATCTCATGTTCATCCACAAGCGAGGACGGTCCACAAGCCGCACATATTTCTTTGAAGTGAAAACCGAATCAGGCAAGGCCACACACCTACAGCTTTACACGCTACAGGCCTTAAACGACGCCGGGGCCTTGGCGTTCGTGGTAAGAAGCGTCGAACAGGTTAAAAAAATCATAGATAGGAGGTGATTTATGAACGAAAGAGAGCTTGTGATTGAATACAAGGCAGCTCGTGACGCTCTTAGAAAAGCAGAAGACGCTAAAAAAGAGTGCCAGAGACGGTTCGATGAAATCCAGTCAAAGCTCGTCGAGGACTTAGAAGCCCGTGACGCATCTTCCACCGCCAAATATGACGTTGGACGCGTCAGTCTTGAAAAACCTCGTCTTTTCGCCAGTGTGTTAAAAGAGAATCAGGAAACCCTGTTTTCTTTTCTGCGCAAAATTGGTAGAGACGATCTCATCAAGCCGGGTGTGCATCCGAGTACCTTGTCGAGCTGGGTGAGTGAAATGACGGAGAGCGGTGAGGCGCTTCCCGAATTTATCAATGTAGCATTTAAAAGAACAACGAGGATAACATCATGACCAGTGATAAAAACGAAGTAGCGAAGAACGAGACGGGCGAAGTGGCAAAGGTGACGGCGGACAAGGCAGTGGCACGGGGTTTCGAGGAGCCGATAGATCGGTCTGACATCTTAATCCCGAGGGCCAAGAAGATCGAGGCCCTCTCCCCGGAAGTAAAAGACGGCACCCAGCCTGGGAAAATTATAAACTCCATCACCAAGGAAGAACTCCCGGAGAACTTCATCCCGGTGTTTTTCTTTAAGAACTGGATACGCTTTAACCCCAGAAAAAAAGAACACCCCGGATACGATCCGAACTACGAGAAGGGCGCGATCATCTACCGGACGAGTGACCCGACAGACGATCGGCTTAAAAACGACGGTGTGTGGAATGGGGACACGCCGCCTTTGGCTACGGCGTTCCTCAACTTCTTCAGTCTTTTTGAAGGGGTTACGATACCGATCATCGTGTCGTTCTGTAACACAAGCTACAAGTCAGGTAAAACGCTTCTGTCGCTCGCGCGCTTCTCGGGTGGTGATATGTTTAGCAGGAAGTACAAGCTCACGACAAAGTCCCGCCAGAACGACTCAGGCGACTTCTATGTTCTGAATGTCGCTATGCAAGGTAAACCTACGGATGCTGAATACGCTCTAGCCGAGAAATACTACACCGACTTTCGCGGCAAGGATATCCAGGTCCATGAGGAGGAAGAAGAAACCACAGAGACAACGTTCTAAAATGCAAAAAATCCTCGAGGAAATCAAATCTCGGGGTATGGGTGTCTTTCTGGATCACTACGGAATCCCGCATAGACACCGAAAATCCGTGTGCCCCTTCCATGAAGAGAGAACAGCTTCCTTTTCGTGGAAGGGGTTTATTTTTAAGTGCTTCGGTTGCGGCGCTGGCGGGGACGCCGTCACCTTTATACGAAAAATGGAGGGACTCGGCTTTAGGGACGCCGTGGCTAGGGCCTCGCAAATCCTTGGAATCCCCTACAAAGAAGGCAAACCTAAACGCAACTACTACCTTGAGGCGTTAAATGAAAACTACGAGGTAATGCGCCAATACTTGTTAGACGATTTGGAGGACACGTATTCGATGTTACGGTGTTACGGGCGTAGGGTTTCACTCACTCTACCAATGGAGCACGATGCCGAATGGTTCTCACAAATCGAAAATCTAAACAACAAAATAGAAGAGTTGGAAGAAAAATTAAAGGAACTTACTAATGCAAGACAGCGCCTTAGAAGAAACATTACATAAAATGAGCGCCAAAAGCGCTGAAGATAAAAAAAAGGCCACAAACCCAAATGTCGTGGCCCGTGACATCCGCGGCATTTACGACATCATCTACACGCAAGAAACATTTTTTGTTTATAAAAAAGGCCGGTACAAAGAGATGTCTGAAACTGATCTGAAAGTTATTGTTAAAGAAATTCTACGTGATGATTTTAGGCTGAATAAGTACCGTGAAATTAAAGAATCCCTCATATGCGATTGTTTTAAAGAAGAAAGCGAAATCAATATAGATGCCGTTTTAAACGTTAAAAATGGAATTCTAAATCACAACCTCGAGCTAATAAAACACACTCCTACTATTTTTTCGACGATTCAATTAGATGTTAAATACGATAAAACGGCTAAGTGCGCTAAATGGATTAATTTTTTGCACGAAATGCTCGGTGATGACACGCAAAAAATCCAAATACTACAAGAGTACCTCGGGTATTGCCTCGACTATAGGACTAATAACGAGAAGGTGCTTTTTATGGTCGGCAACGGAGCAAACGGCAAATCGGTCGTCACTGATGTCGTTAAGACGGTGTTTGGGGAGGACTCGTACTCTGTGGTGTCGCTGGATGATTTTAAAAAACCCAGTTACCTGGCTATGTTATTCGGGAAGCTCGTAAATATTTCAGTTGAGTCGAACGCTAAAGCTGAAGTTTGCGAATCCATGATTAAAAGGATCGCTTCAGGCGAAGCTGTTACAGTGGATCGTAAATATCAACACCCGTTTAGTTTCCGACCGCTTTGCAAACAAATATACTCAATCAATAACCTGCCCCAAGTGTCCGATAAAACGTCCGCCTATTTTAGGCGGATAATCGCCATACCATTTAACCATACGGTGGATGAGGGTAAGCGCATATTTAAACTTGGAGAGCAAATAGGGGGTGAGGAAGGGCCGGGGGTGCTTAACTGGATGTTGGAGGGGCTAATACGGCTAAAAACGAGCGGGTTTTCCAGGAGTGGCCAAGTGGATGAACTGTTGGATGTTTACAAAAGGGAAAATAACAATGTGCTGGATTTTGTGACTGAGGAGTGTGAATTGGGTGGTGGGGCGTTTGTTGAGAGTAATGAGATTTACGAGGCATATACCAGATACTGTAAGAGTAACGGGGTTAAGCCACTCAAAAAGCGGCTTCTTTTGAAGGAGATTTGTGAAAACTTCCCAATTGTTAATAGAGACAGAACTATGGCTTCACGGGGGCTGAGTGGAATATCTATTAACATTTATGACAAATCGCATGACGATTGAAATTTTAATTGTCATAGCTTAAGTGTACAAAAGTAAAGGGGTTACGTAAAATTCCAAAAATGACACTTTTTTCTCCAACCTTTAGGATAATATTATATTTATCTGTTGATAACCTGTGGATATCACTCCCTTTTCTCTCTCTTCCTTATATAAGGTGTCCACACAAGCAACCATTTTTTTTCTAATTACTACAAAGGAGAGTTTTGTCATATTTGTCATTTATTCTTATAAGTGTTTGTGTTGTATATGATTAAGGCATGACAAATCGCATGACAAAGCATGACAAATATGACAAATGAGAAAAAAGCGGCGTTTTGCTGGATTTTAGAGCGTTCTAGGCGGATTGACTGCGTTGTTAATAAGAACAAATACTTTATTATGAGGTTGGAGCTTGGGGGGCTGATTGAGCGGTATAGGGTGCGGTTTTCGTGTAGTACGGAGGATATTAAGGAACTTAAAGAAAGGATTTCAAAAAGGATATGAAATTGATTTTTTTGGATTGTGAGACAACGGGACTTGATCCGGCAACAAACGCTATGATTCAAGTTGCTGGGATCGTGGAGATCGACGGCGAGGTAGTCGAGGAGTTTTATATAAATTGCCGCCCGCTTAAGGGGGATTTTATCAATGCGGACGCTCTAGCTGTAAATGGGGTTACGATGGAGGATTTGAGGGGGTATCCTTCAGGGAGTGAATCGCTGGTGAGTCTTAAGCGGATTTTTGATAAGTATATTGATAAGTACAATAAAAAGGATAAATTTTATTTGGTTGCTCAGAACGCGCAGTTTGATTATGATTTTCTGAAGTTCTTTTTTGTAAAACATAACGATCATTATTTTGGATCGTACATCCACTACCACAAAATTGATTTGATAGCGATTACGACTGTTATGAAACTGGCCGGGGTATTGGATGTCCCAAACATGAAACTCGCGACGATTATGGAGAAGTTAGGACTGGGGAAACAGACGCATGATGCGCTGGATGATGTTCGAGCTCTCCGTAAGGTTTTTCAGATTTATTTATCTTGGGTCAAGCGAGCCGTCCCACCTCTCGGATAACCTCGCTATATTGCCCATGGCGGCTCTCAAACCAGGCGAGCATATCTTTCCTCACACCCCAGAGTATCCGTACGGGCAGGTTGCGGAGTTTCCTCCGCTCTCTGTACCCACTCCGCGCGATCTGCTCAATCAACTCCGTCTTATTCCTCGGCTTATAGTACATACTCATGGCTGCCTCCCCAGTTGGTCGATCACGTTGATATTACTCGTTAATATCTATTACCGGCAACGCAACATCGTGGGCGTTTTTTACAACCCAGTCGCGCAGTATATTACCTGTCAGTCTCTGCACACCCTCGCCGTTATCGAATCGATGCGTTGCTAAGATAAGCCGTTGCCATATTGCCTCTGATACCAATACCTGTTTACGTACCCGTTTATTTTTCATGATATTTCCTTTTCTTTATTAATCTTTCCTCAGCTTTAATTGCCTCGTGGATTGCATCGTATACGAGCAGATTATTTTTATCGTGGTTGTGCGGACAACACTCGCACGTGCATGGCAAAAACAAACCATCACAATGCGCGTCCACCTCACATCCCGCGCATTTATATCTCGTCATCTGGCTCATACTCTGGCCCCTCCGTAAGTTTGGCCTCTTCCACACCTTGAGCGTATACCCAGAAGGCCGACTCCTTCGACGGCTCTTCCCGGAACCACTGCTCTATCAGCCCCTCAAAGAGCGGCTGACCTTTACTCACCTTATCCGCCAAATCCTGGACGCTCGCCGGGCACTCCTGCAACCAAGCATAAAACTCCTCATACATGTTTGGCTCGCCGTGTAGCCACTCGTCCAGATGTTCTTCATAATTTCTCCATGCATTATCAGCCGGATTTTCCATTTTTATTTTCCCCCCTCGCTAGGAAATACCGCACATTTCTCTCCCAATTGACGTTAAGCCCGTCCGGGTCGTTACTGACCCCGATAGGCGCCCATTGCCTCGCTATACACCCTACAGCGTCCTCACCATCCCGACACCTAGTTAGGTGTATCCTCACCACCTCACCGGCTAGGTACCGGCACATTCCAGGCTCATCTACACACGAGGCCTGAGAGAGTAGCCCGTAGTTAGGGTTGCCTTCGGCCCTCCTGATGGCGTTTAAGAGAGTTGGCAGACGTACCGTTTTACCCACCTGAGCGGCCGCCAGAGACGTTTTACTCCCCAGATCGTCCCCCCATTGCCCATCACACCCACATATAACGAGCAGGACGGCCAATATCACTACCCACCAGATCACCCCAAACGCGCCCGATTGATACCTCATCGTTTCACCCTTTCTCTTGATACTCGCTCCACTGTTCATCCGTCCAGGACTGCTGATACTTCATAAATTCAATCCAAGTCATTTGATTATCTCCCGTGATGGTCTTCGTAGCAATCTTCATGTACCCAAGCTCTATATTGTGGTACGTATCCGATGCTTTCATTGAGCACGTTCGTTTGATCCGCAAAACTTTCTCCGCAGTAATCGCAATTTGTTGGCCTCACTGGTTTTTTTGTGTTTGTTGCTTGCTTCGTTTGCATCGTCGCTCCCTCCTTATTAATGTCATCACTCATGCAACTACACACATTATGCACTAATGCAGTCCCAATGTCAAGCCCATTCCAAAAAATAATTTCCAGCTCAAAATCAACCCATAGTATCTGCCTCTTGACAGACCACCACATCTTGTGGTAGATTTTTAGCATGGTTAATAAAATTTCAACACCAGAGACAAAATCTCAAATTGTTGAAATGCGCCATAAAGAGTTTGTCCAGCGATTAGCCGATCCTAATTCCCCGACCTACCTTAATCAGACGCGATCTTACAAAGCCGTATATCCCGATGCTAATGGTGGATCAAAAGAACTCGCATCACGTTTGATGGACAGACCAGAGGTTCAAGATGCATTTTTGCGTTTGATGGAGTCTCAAGGGTTGACTGATATCAACGCGAATTCTCGGCATGAGCGGATATTAAGGGAGGGTGATGATCCAACGGCGTTGAAGGCTATTCGCATGGTACACGAGCTGAAAGGCCGCCTCGGCTCCGGCTCACGTTCACACGAATCACGAAATGTCAACCTAAATTTTAACGTCGACATTGGCACACCGACACCAGCAAAACTGGGCCAGCTCCGCAACCTGTTAGGTTAAGATCACGTTCACAAGATTCAAGATATGTCAAGCTTTATTTTTCAGTTTCACAACATTCAGATTGTTAGGATAGTTAAGCATTGCTAGTTTCGTTAGCACTAACATTCTATTAACTGTCATAACTCATTGAGTTTAAACATGTTACATATCTACCGTACCCGACATAAGATAGATTATAGGACATTGACACCGTGACACAGTGCTATCGTGATCAGGGCAACGGGTCCCATCGGCCGTGGGGAGGGCCGAGCGTGGCGAGGGATGGGGGCATGCTCAGTAGTGCCCGCCAACATATATCCACCGTCTCCCAATATCAACATTTTAAGTCACCTAACTTAACAGTGAATCTGAAAAAGTGAAAACGAAATCCCGAAAAATTTGCGCCACATTTTTTGAAACCGGAAAAGTTAAACCGGCCTCAAAGCGTATGCGTATGCGTATGAACGGCAAGGATGTGCGCGACATCGCACCGCAAATTTTCACCAAATCTTTTAAGGGTTCGGAAATGAAAGAGGTCACCTGCGGAAATTGCCGGGGGAACCAGTGGGCGATTTTAAACCGAAACGGTATCCATCTTCTTTGCCGTATTTGCCTTCAGATGGTTGAGGGTTGGAGATGACCACCGTAGCTGAAAAACCCATATGCACTTCACCAGATAACCCACTCGTCTACCCAAAGACGCTGGATTCCAACGCCAATTACCGCTTGAAACTTATGCAAAAGTGTATCCAGTCCGATGATGTCAAACGTATGGTTTATTCGATCTGTAAAGACGAGATTTTGTTCTGGGTCAACTCCTTCGCGTGGACGTATAACCCCCGTGCCGAGAATGTCTCAGTCCCCTTTATCACTTACGGCTTCCAGGACGAATTCATCACGCATGTTAAAGACGCCATCCAAAATCAGGAAGACATCTTGGTTGAGAAGTCCCGTGACATGGGCGCGTCATGGTGTATGCTCGCCGTATTCACGTGGTTTTGGCTCTTCAAAGGGGAAGGTATGGACTTCCTATGCGGGTCGAGAAAGGAGCAGTATGTGGACAAAATCGGCGACATGGCCACCCTCATGGAGAAGATTCGCTTCATCCTGAAGAACACCCCAAAGTGGATGTTGCCCAAAGGTTTCAACCAAAATGAGCATACCTCCTATATGAAGATCATCAATCCCGATACCAAGTCGTCCATCACAGGGGAGGCTACCAACTCGCAGTTTTCACGAGGTGGGCGGCAGAGGGCTATACTTTTCGATGAGTTTGCTTTTTGGGAAGTTGACAATTCTGCATGGCGGTCGTCAGCCGACACCACCAACTGTAGGATTGCCGTATCGACTCCATATGGGCTTAGTAACCACTTCGCGCGGATCAGGAAGTCCGGGTCGATCAAGGTCGAGACCCTTCACTGGACGCTTCACCCAGATAAGGCGAGGGGAGCTAATTATAAAGGTATGCCGCTGGGCCCAAAAGAAGCGTTCGAACAGTGGAGGAAGACCAAAAACGTTACATCCCCGTGGTATGAAAACGAAATTGCCCGGAGAAACAACGACATGGTTGAGATCGCCCAAGAGCTTGACATCTCCTACGAGGGGTCGCAGGAAGGGCTTCTTTTTGAGTGGGATAAAATGGAAGTGGCGAAGAATTTGGATATTCCCCTATCACTTGACCGTAAGGTGTTGGTGTTTGACCCGGCAACCGAAGGCGATGATGAGGCGGTGGTTTATGTGGCGAACGCCGGGTGTATAGCTGAGAAAAAGGTGTTGGCTAAAACAAACTCCACAGCTTTGGCCGCTGAGATCGTGCAACTTGCCTACAAGCACAAGGTGCAGGTCATCATGGGGGATGCTATTGGGAATGATATTTTGGGGATCGTGAATACCTTGCTGGGCTTGAACCCGAGCCGTATCAAGGTGGTGGCTTTCAAGTCCAGTGAGAAGGCGGAAAATACGTCCAGATTCTTCAACCGCCGGGCTGAAGCGTATGTCGAGGCGTCCGAGCAGATGAGGTCGGGCAATCTCCAGGTAGATGATGATTATGTGCTCATGAAGCAGTTATCGGCCACCAAGTATAAGAAGAAGAATGGGCGGATTATCCTCATTCCGAAAGAGGAAATTAAGCCCGTGTGTGGGTCGAGTCCTGATAGGGCTGACGCATGGGCGCTGATACCGCAAGCCATGAAACTTACCCATTCGCGCCGAGAGGTTGAGTATAATCAGAAGTTTAGGAAGCGGTTTAGTTTCGAGGAAGCACCTGCATATTCGAGTTACGGAGATTGGGGTGATACGAATGGAGTATGGTCATGAGTCCTAATTTTATAGAGCCAAGAGAGAAGACGGAGAGGTTGTCGAAGGAAGAATCACCCCGCCACCAGTTCATCGTGGAGCTTGCCCAGAAGGTAAGGTGGGACGATGACGCGCGGGAGATTTGGAAGAATAAGCAGATTGTGGCTAGCAACATGCGGCTAGGGGTGAGGAAGCGGTCATCCCGGCCAAACCAGTATCAGGGGTACGCCGAGGTACCGATACCGGTTACCGACAAGATTATCAAGAAGAAGAAGGCGTCTCTTGTAGCGGTGGCGACAGCTGCCAAAAAGCAAATTGTGGTAGGGCTCATACCCGGAGTCCGTCAGCCAGAAGGGGCGAGGGAACGCGCCAACAAAATTGAGAAGGCCTTAAATGGGCTCGTGAGGAAAAGAGACTTTGGGTGGCTAAGGAAGATATCACTTTTGGCTGATTATGTCCTTGAGAATGGCCACGGGGTCATGAAGGTCATTGAGAAGTTTAAGAGTTTGGTCATAAACCGGAAGCTCGATATTAGGGAGTTCCCGGATGAGGTGAAAGATAGGTTGTCAGAGATGACGAAGGCTGAACTTGCGCAAGTTTTAGCTGACCGCGAAGGTATGGATTTAGATGATGCGGATGATAAGCTTGAGATCGACAGAGCGGTGGGTCAGTTTAAGGATGGCGAAGAGATTCTCGAGTTTACCAAGAGGGATGTGTTCTCTGAGCCAGAGGTTATCCCCGAACGGGGCCTTAGGATTATTGTGCCTGCCGGGACTACCGATATTCAGCGGACACCGCGTGTGACGCACGACATGTGGATGACCTACACCGAGCTTAGAGCTAAGGCCGATGCCGGGGTATACGCTAAGTCAGTTGTGGACGCGCTTAAGCCCGATCAGGGCACTCAAGATGATTCGCTTACCTCAAGTGCGTGGTCGCTTGCTGAAGGTGTCTCCAAGGATGAGGCCAAGGGGAATTCCGAGCTATTCAACGTCAGAGAGTGTCAGACTTGGTATGAGAATAAGGGCGAGCTTGAGAAGTGGGTGTTTACTTGGATTGAGCAGGTTGGGAACTCCGACAAGCCGGATTCGGGGGACAACTCAAGCCCACGATCCATCAAGGTTCTGCAGGAAATGCCCCATCCTTACGACCACGGCATGTGGACGTATGTGAAGTTTGATAACGAGGTGAAGTCTCCTAGGTGGTATGCCTCGCGAGGTATCCCAGAGCAGATCAGGGGTATGCACCACATTATGGAGAAGATGTTTAACGCGCGGGTCATCAGGGATGAGTATAACAACAATCCCATGTTTAGGGTGTCAAGGCAACTTGGGTTTTCTGGGCAAGAGATTCAGTTTAAGCCGGGGCAGGTGATCGAGGCCGAGCAAGGTGAGATCGAGCAGATTAATAAGGCCATTACGACCGACATATCTTCTGAGCGCATCGAACAGCAGGCCAAGGCATACATTGAGGAATACCAGTCCGTACTTGACTTCACCGTGCGGTCAGCCATATCGGAGGGTGGTGGGTCGAGGACAGCCACTGAGATCGCCGCCGTGCAGGGAGCCAACCAACAACAGTTAAACACCGAAGTCATGATGTTTTTGGAATCCCTGTCAGACGTGGCCCAGCAAATGTATTTGATACTGAAGCAGTCGGTTACGGGGCCGCGAGTCATTGGCGGCACGATACTCACGCCCGATGACTTCATGGTGCAGGTTGACGTGTCATGGAATGGGTCGGTCGAGGCCTCCAACCATCAGCTTCAACAGGCCAAGGCACTTCAGCGTATGGACATACTCTCGAAACTAGCACTGCCTATCGGCATCATGACGCAGGAAAACCTCTACTTCGCCCTTAGAGACTGGTTGGAGCAAGACCCCGATGTCATTGACCCCGACATGTTTATCACGCGTCCCCAAGAGATTCAGGTTGACCAAGCCGAAGACCAGATGCAGGAGATTGTAATGATGCAGGCCGGGTTCAACCCCGTGGTGAAGCCGACCGATAATCATAACGTTCATATTCAGGTGATTGAGGCGTATGTGAATTCTCCGGCGGGGGCCGGGGCCATGCAGGCGAACCCTCAGTTTGCCCAGAGTATCGAGCAACATATCAATATTCATCTTGAGGCCGAAAAGGGCATGAAGCAGGGCGGCAATACCGATGATCCGAGACGCAAGAGGGTGTTGCAGACATTCACAAACGGTAACAAACCGTAAAGGAGGCGTAAGTGGCTGAGAAGATAGCCGATCAGGTTAAACAAAGACACTTGAGGAATGGCCAGTTGATTTCAGAGTTTATGGAGTCCGATGTTTATAAGGAGATTATCGGGCCTGATATGGACGATATGATCGGGAGTATCGGGAGTTACAAAATTGGTGAGTTTTGGACTCCGGGAAGCGTGTGTGTGCTTAAGCGGACGGATGATGAGCTTCGGTATCTGTCTGGCTATCAGGCTGGCCTGCTTGAGCTATCCATAAAGTGGAAGCAGTATATAAGGAAAGCGGAAACCGAGAAGGAAGTTGCCCAGAAGGATATAACTCCCATGATGGAGGATATGGAGGTAATGAATGAGGGACATTAAGCTGGATGATATTGTGAATGAGGAAAATGAGAATTTGGCCAAACCCGGCACAAAGAGGGATTTTGATCTCATTCGCCGAGTTGAGAAGATTCGCATTGTGAGTAACCGGGATCGTTTTTTCACACGGAATTTTCTGGTTGGAAATAGGTTGGGGTTCGATGAGATTCATGTGGTGAAGCCGGAGTTTACCGTTTCTGTTACCAAGACAGATTCGTTGCCACCGTCAGGTAATGGTATTCATGTTGATTTTAGCGGGCCCCAGGATGTTGATACCAAAGCCGATGATTTGAAAAAGAAACGTCAGGCCAATTTAGCTAAAGCCCGTGAGGCGAGAAAGAAAAAGAAGGAGATATCAAGTGTCTAAGAATAAGAGTAAGTCACCGAGTCCAATGGAGGAACAGGCCAAGCAGTCCAACTTCGCCGGTATGCGTAAAATGAAGGAAGTGGATATTTTGAAGGAAGCCGGGCTTTCGGTTCACACTGAGCCGATTAAAAGGGTGAAGAAACTGTAATGGATTTCGAGGAAGCCCGTAAGATTATGAAGCGTGAGGCCAAGAATCCGTCCAAGTATAATGTCAACCGCATGGCCCACATGGTCAGGGAAGTCGGGAAAACTCATGGGCAAAAAGCGTCCTCTGAACTCATGACCGAAACCATGAGTGTGCGTAAACGTAAGTTTAAGAGTCAAGCCGAAAGATGATACCTAAAGAGTTGGCTGATGAAATCAGGTTATGGTCTGGGGAAGCTAGATTCGGCAATATCCAGATTAATTTTGTCAATGGAAAAGTTCGTAGTTGGAACCTGAACCAATCAGTCAGGCCGTTAAATAAATCCGCCCGTTCTGAAAATACGAAGGTGGATGCAACCGTGGCTCCCAAGCCCTAAAACTGGAGATGGCTTATGCCGAATGAAGATAAAGAGGTCCGCAGTCCTCAGGAAACTTCCGAAGTACCGAAGGAGATTTCCGAACCTGCTGGTGACGAGAAGCTGGAAGAAAAGGAAACAACTCCTGAACCCCACTTGTCTGAGAGAGAGCGTTTGTATTCCGAGATCAAGAAGTCGGAGGGTGAAACGGATGTTAATTCGGATATTCTCAAGTCTCTTGAGGAAACTGGTGATGAGCCCAAAGAAGAAGGTGAAGCCGAAGCCGGTGAGAAAGAAGAGACTGAAGAGAAGTCTGAAAAAAAGCCCGAAGATGAAGGTGGCGAAGAAGATGAGGTAGAACGGCTTAAATCCAAGATGCAGAAGCGCATCGGGAAGGAAGTCGGTAAGCGGAAGTCTGTGGAGGAGAGACTTAAGGAAGCTGAGGCCGAGGTGGCCCGCCTTAAGGAAGCTAAGGATTCCCCCACAAAAGAGGACGGTGAGAAAGAGACTCCGCCGCCTTCGGTCGACCAGATCAAAGCTTACATCATCAAGATGAGGGAAGAAGGTAATGTGGCCGAGGAAGTGCAGGCCAATGTCTACCTTGTGGAACGCTTGAGAGACGATGCCATCAAGAAGATAGAGGAAAAACAAAACGCTGTCGAAACAGAACGAGTAACGAAGGTCAAGCGATACCAGGAACTTGTCAATGATTTCTCAATTGTTGATAAGTCTGGAAAACTTGACATGAACCACCCTTTGAATTTAGCGAATCAGGACTCGAAGTTGTTTAAGACCGCTATGGCCTTATACACCGACAAGGAACTCCAGAAGGAGTTCTACTCTGATCCAGACAAGATCAACGGGTTCAGGAGGGCTGTTTCCGATGCTTACAGGGAACTCGTCCAAATGGGAGTTATTAAAGATTCTAAGCCAGAACTCAAAACTAATCGGGAACCCGTAAAGAAACGCCAGAAGGCACAGCTTGGTTCCCCCGGAGCCGAAACCGAAGATCGCAAACCTGTGGATTCCACTCTCCTGACTGACGCTGATAAGGTCAAGCAGGAGATGTTGGCAAGACGCAAGTTTAATGCTCAGAGGATGAAGGTTCCGGCTTAATAAAGGACACTAAAATGGGACAGCAGTTATTCTCTGTCAATTCCCTTGGTGGATTCCTTAATAACGATGAACTGTCGCGTCAAATACGCCATGCGGCTCAAACCGTACAGCGTTTTCGCCAATTCACCGATATGGAACCCGCCGCCGGAACCGGCAAGGGCAGTAATGTATTCTTCGACAAGATCAGTAACATCAGCGTGGCTGGTGGAAGTCTTGTTGAAACTAACACAATGCCGAGGAATAACTTCACGATCACGCAGGGTACTTTAACGATGGAGGAATGGGGAAATGCCATACCTTATACGTTAAAAGCCCGTGTGCTTAGTGAAGTGAGCGTGTCGGAGGCAATCCGCACGGTTCTTCGTAATGACATGGCGAAGGTTCTGGACTCTGCCGCGGCAGTGCAGTTTCAGTCCGGGGACTACATCGCCTCAATCGTAAATACCGCTACCACGTCGTTTAATTCGGCCTCAAGTGCCCCCGATGCTCAAGGGGCCGACATGTCGGATAAAAACTTCCGTGATATCGTTGATGAGATGAAGACGAGGAATTTTCCCCGGTACGATGGGCAAAATTATGTCTGTATCGCATCAACGAAGTCGGTTCGCGGACTGTATGACTTCTTCGAAGCAAAGGCGCAGAATACAACGATGGAGCCTTTGTTCCGTGGGGAGATCGGACAGTATTACGGGTGCAGAGTGGTGGAGGAAACCAACTTCCTCTCCAACGCAACCGGAACCAACTCACTCCATGGAGAAGCGATCTTCTTCGGTGCTGACGCGGTGCGCGAAGGTGTGGCGATCCCTGAAGAAATCCGGATTGATATTCCGAAGGACTTCGGTAGAGATCAAAGCATCGCGTGGTATGGCCTTCTGGGTTTCCAGAGGGTGTGGGATTTCGGCGACGATGGCGAATCCCGAATCATCAGAACAGCTCACTCGGTATAAAGGGAGGATATAACAATGGCTAATTCATTACAGAATAGCTACTCCGACCCTCGGTACGGAGTGGTGCAACAAATCACCATACCCGATAAGGGGTCTACGCAGACAAGCGTGGTCGCGAGTGACACGGTTATCAAGCGGTACACCTTCATGAACGCAGTGAGGGTTACCGATTGGAACGTGTCGTTTGTGGTTGGTGGTACGCAGACTGGAGCGGCGGCGGCCTCGAACTTCATCGAGATCGCCAAGTCTGTAGCTGGTACGGGTGCTGTAACGCCCATTGGTTCTGCGTCCATTGGGACTCAGGCCAATAACACGGTTAAAGATGGATCGCTTACCGCTACTGACTTCGACGAGGGCGATGACCTCGTTGTGCAGTACGCGGCGGGAACGGGACTTGCAGCTGGTGTTTTCCAAGCCGGTGCGCAGGTGACGTTTGTTGAGCGGTTCACCTAAAGAGTAGAAGCGGGGTAGATGTGAAACGTGCATATGTGGTTCGTAAAGGTGCTTTTGGCGACACCGTGCATGCTTCTCATCTACCCCGTATTCTTTATGAGGAAGGTTACGAGGTTACTTTCGAGTACAACTGGAAGGGGGCGCAGATACTGAGCTACAACCCCTATATTAAGCATCATGTGTTTGCGGAGCCCACTAAAAAAGAACTCTCTAATGACTCTGAGACGAATCTTAAGACTTACAAGAAACAGATTCAGATTAAGCGTGAGTACGACAAGTTTATTGATCTGAACGCCTCACTGGAAGGCGCGCTTATTTCTGACGAGAAAAGCCACAAGTATTTCATGCCGAAGAAGTGGAGGAATGAGAAGTTTGGGGATATTTGCTTCTATGACCAGACTGTAAAGTGGGCCGGGCTATCAGACAAATATTATGGAAGAGTTGGGGAAATTTACTTCCGCAAGAAAGAGCATGAGCGGATGATCGAGCTATTCACCCCTATATGGGACAGGGGTAAGCGCATCCTTATGTGGTCGATTGCGGGCACCATGTGGCAGAAGGCGATCTATCCGTGGTCGAAGGAAGTGTGTGATGAATTTCAGCGTAGGCACCCAGATGTGGTGGTCATCGTGACTGCTGGCGAGGAATACGCCAAACACGCATGGGGTATTCCTATATATCAGGATGGCTGGCAGGAGGCAAATGCTATCAACGTGGTCGGCAAATGGCCGTTCCGCCAAGCTCTCCTAGCCACGAAGTACATTGATATGCTGGTTACCCCAGAGACCGGTATCGGCATTGGGGCCGGAACCTACGGAACACCCAAGATGATGCTTATGACTGCTGCATCCGTCAAGAATATTGTCGGTAACGACAAGAATGATTTCTCGATCCAGTCGGAGGCGTGGTGTTCACCCTGTCACCGCGCCATCTACAACATGGACATCTGCGATACTGTCGAGCTTAACGGAAACGTGAGTTCATCCATCAAGGAGATGGGCACCGAGAAAAAATTGCCTATCTGCGTGTTCTTTGATAAAGAACGAGTGCTTCACCAAATGGAGAAGATGTATGAAGTGTGTTGCTTGCGCGAGAGACCAGCGGCCTCTCTATCGCGACCTGTATATATGTGAGTGTCGGCTGATATCGTCCAAGTATAAGGCAGACAACTCCATTTATGATGAGTTTTATAAAGATAGGTACGTTGAGTACAAGGATGCGGAGATTGGCCGAAAACTTCTTGAGTTAAGAACCAGCCAGATATACAGGCATATTAGGAAGGGTACGCTTCTTGACTACGGTTGCGCTACGGGTGAATTTCACCAGTCTCTTAATGGTGGGATCATCGGGCACGGATATGATGTTAACCCTTACTATGGATTCCCTAAAAAGGACATAGTTAATCCTTATATTTTGACCATGTGGGACTGTATCGAGCATTTGGATTATCCGCAGAATGTTATCCAGATTTTTAATCCTGCATTTCTTTTTGTATCAACTCCATCTACCGATGATTTTAAGGGTAAAGATTTAGGCCAATGGCGGCACTACCGGCCCCATGAGCATGTGCATTATTTTAACGAGGCGAGTCTTAAGACGTTCTTCGATATGAACGCCTACGAGGTGCTTGAGACCAACTATGATGAGTCGAAGATAAGAAAAAGCGGCGGCGACAGGAACATCCTGACAATGATAGGGAGGAAACGTGGGAGCAATTAAGAAGGTGTTGGCTGAGGAAGTGTTGGAGCCGAGAAGCGTTACGCCTAATGGACTCTGGGTAGACCTGTGTGAGAATATCCATATTCATTTTCGTAATCTGCGACTCGATATGAGTATTGAGGAGTTCTCCAAGTTTATGGCCGGGATGCACAACCTCTACAAGGCCGCCGAGCATACCATCGAGCAGTCTGACTTTAAAGAGGGTGATCCCAATATCCTGAAGCAACTGATGTTTCAGGAAAGCTTCAGCCATAGTTCCGCTTACTATCCTAATCGTTTAAGTGTCGAGTGGAACAAGGATGATACCTACCATGTCCACTATCGGGATTTGCGCATCCATTTATCTCAGGATGAGTTTGAGGACTTTGAGCGGGCGTTTACTGAGGCCAAGAGGTTAAGGTCTGAGTATTTGCCATTCGCCAAGAAGTACGGGCCGTTCAAAGAGGCCAAAGTGATGCCAGTTGATATCGATGATGTCCAGCCCTATGACGCTGGCCACAAGCCCGGTGGGATGTGTCTGGATCCGGTGAAAGATGATGCTACTCGTGACCATGAGGAAGGCATTGAGAAAGTGATGGCTTTAATCGAGAAGGGCGAGAAGATTCTGCCCATTCTTGTTGGTCCAGATGGCCAGAGACTAGATGGTTATAAACGCTACATGGCGTTTAAGCGTTTGGGCCACAAGCAGATTGAGGTGATGATAGACCCTAATGGGAAGATGGGTGGGCAAGATGGGCAAAGTTGGTTAGAGCCCCGAGAGGAGGTGATGCCCCATGAGCGCAAACAAGCTTAGGTACTACATAGTACGGCTTGGTGCGTTCGGTTAGAGTGATTGTTTAATAATCACTCCAGTCCTACGTAAACTTAAAGCTCAAGGTCATCAAATCTTCCTTGAGACCAGCGATCGAGGCCGTGAGGTATTTAAGTATAACCCTCATATCGACAAGCTTATTTACTACAAGAAGGATTCTGTGCCTGTGAAGGCCCTCCAGAAACACTGGGATAATCAGGCGAAGGGAATAAAAGCCGACCGCATAATCAACTTTTCCGAATCTATTGAAGTTGCTTTGGCCGTCCATCCTCGCTCACCTAAATACAATTATACAAAGGATGAAAGACGCGCCTTGTGTGACTTCAACTATTATGAATATACGATGAAGTGGGCCGGGCTCTCGTGGGAAACCTCGGATGACTTGCGCCCTGAACTTTATTTTCATGACAAGGAGCTTGAGGAAGCTTCAAAACATTTATTACGTCCCAACCACTTCAATATCTTGGTGTGCTACTCAGGTTCCGGTACTCACAAGGCATATACGTGGATGGAAGCGGTCATGGGGGATTTGCTCAAAGTCAAGGACATTCACATTATCACCACGGGTGACTTGAAATGTAAACTTTTGGAGTTTGACCATCCGAGAGTGACGAACCTATCAGGGGACGTGAGCATCCGTACTTCAATGGCCCTTACCGGTCTTGTTGATCTTGTGATATCGCCTGATACCGGAATCCTGCATGCATCAGGTTGTTACGATACACCGAAGATTGGACTCTTGGGTCACACCACCAAGAATAATATCACCAAACATTTTACTAATGACTTAAGCATGGAAGCTGATTCGTTATTAGCTGAGTGCGCCCCGTGCTTCCGGCTTATCTACAACATCAAGAACCAATGCCCGGTTGACACCAAGTCCGGTGGCGCATGGTGTATGTCGAAGGGGATATCACCTGAGCTTGTGCTCGAAAAGGTACAGAAGGTTTATGAAAACGCTAGAAGCCGAGAAACAGTCACAGTCTGATACCCCGATCTGTCCGGTGTGCAGGGGTCAGGCCGTGACCTATATGCTTCATAAGATGGAGAATGTGGACACCAAGCAAACTTCTCTTTGGTGGCACTGTGTATGTGGGGTAGTTTGGCAAAACAAGATACCAGTGGATGTTTGTAAGCAGTTCGGTAAAGAGTATCTGGATATCTTGCTTAAGGACAAGAGGAAGTATGCCGATTCGATGGCGTACCCTTCAAGGGTGTATGGCCCCTTACTTGAAGAAATGACTTATGGCCGCAAGATGCTGGATGTGGGGTATGCCTCGCCTTATTCCATGATGTCGTTCGCCAAGCGTGGGTGGGTGGCCTACGGTATTGACAACTCACCTGTGGCCGAGGAAACCCCTCGCCTCATTAAGGCCGATTACGAGACATTCAAGTTTCCCGATGACCTGAAGTTTGATTTGATATGGATGTCGAATGTTTTAGAGAACTTCTCCGATCCACTGATGGCTCTGGAAAAAGCATATAATTTGATGCCTGAGAATGGTATATTATTCTTAGCAACTCCTGACACGGACTTTATATATCATAATAGCCCAAGGGATTTTAGTCATTGGAATCCCGAAACCAACCACATCCTGTGGAGCGGGCGAAAGTTAAAGGCCGTACTCGAAGAAATGGGATTCGAGATTATTCTCCATAGAAAGAATTTTGAACATAGATTTACAAGTTGGGATGCTCAGCATCTTATCGCTCAGAAAAAGTTTTATTAATCAGGAGGACTAAAAAATGGCTTCATCTACAACCACGTGTGATACCGGCGAATTTATTTATATCGATTCCTTCGGAGTGCCCCACACCGTAACAAACGCCCAGACATTCGCACTCACAGTTAACGACGATGGGGCCGCTGATGTCTCTTACACGGTAGCCGCCGGGGAATCAGTCACCACTACTGACGGTTATGTCCTCAACTTCCGCCAGCGAGTCAGTGCGAGCGGTCAGCGCAACACCATAGCCACTTTAACCGATGCCGGTCAGGGTTCGGACTTCTACGGACTCCGTGGTGAGCTTGACATCGAGTGTCCGGTCTCAGGCCGCATGCAACATTGGAGAGTCGCAAAGATGAATCCTAGTGACGCTGACTTTGGTTCAGCAGGTACGATCACCATGACTCTGGAAGATCAGTTTGGGAACGTCATGGTTATTCCGGCGACAGGTGAGGGACTAACTGTGGGTCAGGCCGCATAAGGAGTGAGTTTTGATAAACGATAATTTCAAACGCATACAGGTGAGGGCGCAGAGTCAGGTTCAAAATGTCTCAACCTCCACGTCAAACGCCAATGACATCCTACCCAAGGTAAAAGACTGGGCCAGAACCCGCTACAACCGCATCCTGCGTTCATTCCCGTGGGTAGAGTTAATCAGGGAGTATGACTTGTCCGTCACGGCAAGTACCCGGGACTATGCCTTAAGGCGTGATCTCGAGCAAATCATCAAGATATGGGACAAAACCAATGGCAGAGAAATCACGGAAGATACACTCGAATCGCATATCAGGTTCACCGCCCCGGTCGAGGAAGTAGCCGGGAATGTGCAGACAGGACAGCCAAAGAAATATATTCGAGTTGGCTCTAAGTCGGTATCTAGTCTCCTATCAACTGACGACAAAGTTCAGGTTCTCTCTACATCCACAGACGATGACTCTCCGAAGATCATCAGAATCACTGGCGAAGTATCAGGTGTTCCGGTATCGGAGTCCTTGACACTTAACGGCACAACCGCGGTGGATTCCTCCAATACGTACGATGAAGGTACCGAATTCATCATTGGTGTTGGGTCACTGACTGGAACCGATATTGAGCTTGCCGGGGTGGTGACTTTAAGGGAGAAGACATCCGCAGACACTCTGGCTCAGATCGCCCCGAATGAGAAGGCCCCGTATTATGAGTGGATACGGCTTGTCAATACCCCTGCCGCCGCCCTTACCGCCGAAGTTTGGTACAAGAAGAAATGGCTTCCCTTAGAAAATGATGCCGATGTGCCCATCATTCCGTGTGCGGATGAACTTGTTGAGGGCATAGTGGCTGATGCCCTGGCTGAGGATGGTCAGGAGCAAGCATGGCAATTTCAGGAGCAGAAGTTCAACAATTCCGTGAGGGAACTATTTAACTCAAGGAAAGGAAGGAACGTGATTAAGCAGTTTGTACCGGCTAACTCCGAATCTGATATTGGTGAGTCTGGGAGGTTATTCTTCACATAATGAGAGTGACAGATAGGCGAATCCCACAGAGGGTCAGGACATTCAATCACGGGCAGGATTCCGGGTCTGAGCCGACCATAGCGCGTCAGGGTCATGGGACTGTTGTGCAGGATACAATCATCACCAATCTCGGAGAGGCCGAGCAGAGGAAGGGGATATCAAGGATCGGGGATAATCCTGACTCGCTGATCTCCCGCTGGACATTCGATGATTCTTCCGTAGTGGATGACAAGGGTGATAATGACGGCACGGCTTCATCGGTCACTTTTGTCGATGGTAAGTTTGGCAAGGCCGCGTCATTCAACGGCACCACATCTGAAATCACCGTTTCACCCGACACCACCATAGATGTAACCGACATGGGGCCGTTTCGGCTCTCCGCATGGGTATATGTCAATTCCGACGGCCAGAATGATGAGGGCCGCATATTCGATAAGTGGAGCGGGTCTGATGTCGGCTATCGCGTATTTGTCAATGGTGAGTCCTCAAGCACAGTTAAGCTGACCTTTGAAGTAGGATTCAGCACCACCAATGCCCTAGTTGTAACTTCAACCACCATGACTTTGGATGAATGGCACAAGGTGGATGCGATCTTGAATTCTGATGACACACTTGACATCTACATTGACGGGGCCATTTCTTCGTATTCTACTGACACCACGGGATCTGGCAGTATCAATGATGACTCGGCAGTTGACCTTACTCTTGGCAACAACTCAGCCGGTACCCGCACCTTTGACGGTGAACTTGATGACCTTCGTATTTACGATGATGATTTTACTGTAGACGATATCGAGCTTGACCAGATTATGGGAATTACTCGGTTCACGGTTGGTTCCACTATAGATCGGCTCTACCGCATCAAGAATACTGATCTCCAGCGCCTTGATGATGACTTCAAAGGTTGGACGAATATTGACACCGGCTTCACAGCCGACAAGGCCACAAACTTTGTGCAGGCCCAGGACAAGCTCTTCATTTTCAACGGTACCGACAACGTTCACTCAATGGATAGTTCTGAGTCGATTACCGATGAGGGTAACACGAATACAGACGTTCCACGCGGAACATGCGCAGAGTGGGCGACCAACAACCGACTCTTTGTATCCGGCTCCCTCACGATTGCCGATCAGGACATTGTGTGGTTTTCGGATGCTTTGGATGCTCAAACTTTTGATAGAGCCACCAACCGTTTCCGTGTGCGCTCAGGCGATGGTGGCAAGGTTACCTGGCTTAAACTATTCAAAGAGTTCGAGCTTATCATCTACAAGAATGACTCCATCTTTGTGCTGAATATGAATGGCACAACCCCCTTGAGTGACTGGGAGGTGAAACCCCTCTCGATTGCCATAGGGTGCCCGGCAGGGCGCACCATACAAGACATCGGCAACGACCATATCTTCCTCGGTACTGACGGGTTTCGTCTGTTATCCCGCACCACTTTCGACAAACTCCGCGTAGGCGTGATCTCCGAATCCATACAGGACATCATCGACAGCATCAATCAGGATGCGATCGCCAACTCTGTCGGATGGTTCGAGAACGGCCTCTATATCGCAGGGGTTCCGACCGGCACGAATATCAACCCGAATCAGTTCCTCATATGGGATTCGGTGGCCGCCCAGAGAAATCAAGACCCCAACTCCGCATGGACAGTTATCAAAAAGGATGCTTGGAATTTCTCATGTCTTTCTTCATTCAGCTTCGGGGATAATGTCAAGACCGTGGTTGGTGGAGACGGACGCTCACATTCACTTTGCTACAAACTTCTTTCCGGTAGCAATGATGATGGGGCCGCCATTACCCAGAAGCTCATTGGTATTGACCATGACTTTGGCGACCGTGCTACCGATAAGATATTTGACCCCCTTCAGATAGTCTGCCAGACAGGTTCGGATGCCGATTATACCGTTCAGATTGAGGTTGACCGTGGAGGGTTTGTAAGTGTTGGGTCTACCGGGACACTTTCCGGCGCGCTTGTCACGCCATTCACCACCCCAGCTACTACAGGCACGGATTCCCGCAAGATTCTGACATTTAGAACCAAGCATGCGGGCAGAGGCAAGACCGCCAGAGTCAAGATTCAAAATAATATTTACAATAAACGCCCGACATTCGTTGAGTATACCTTGTTTGCGCAACCTAGATCTGTGAGGGTTACATGATTATGGAATCGTCAAGAAAAACTCTTTCATCACGAGTCAGGATTATCGTGGCTGAGAAAGCCAACATTGACCGTGAGCTTACACCGCTTTTAAAACAGAAGGATAAGTTGCAGTCCCGCATAGATGCTTTGGAATCGAGAAAGAGTGATTTGGAAAAGACACTTTCAGACATAAATGGAGATTTAAGATAATGAAATCAATTGCATTATCAAAAGGTTATGAAGCAATTGTTGATGATTGTGACTATTTAGTTTTATCAAAAATGAAATGGCACGTTGTAGTATGTCCTTATAATCTTGTCTATGCTGTTAGACGTCAGAAAATAAATGGGAAAATTATTAATATAATGATGCATAGATTTATACTCGGTTTAATTGGAAATAAAAAGTTTCAGGTAGATCATATAAATGGAAACGGTCTTGATAATAGACGTTCAAACTTGAGGCCGTGTACAGATCAACAGAATAAATTTAACATGAAGAAACGTTCTGATAATACATCTGGGTATAAAGGAGTTTCTTGGCTTCCAGATCGTAAAAGATGGCAAGCTCAAATACAGATAAATAAAAAGAATTCAAGAATTGGTAGGTTTTTATCTAAAGTTGAAGCTGCTAATGCTTATGATAAAAGAGCAGTTGAATTATTTGGTGAGTTTGCCAAACTTAATTTTAAAGGAGGTGCGTCATCGGACTGATTACCCTAGATGATTACGGTTCTGATCCGGCAACAGTAAACGCGGCTAATCTAGACAACAAAGTAAATCCTCTGGCCAATGAGTTTAACGGCAACATTGAGAATGTGAACATCAAGGCCGGGGCCGCTATCGCCAACTCCAAGCTGAACCTCGCCACCATCACGCAGAATATTACACATTCGGGCACGATGACTCATTCAGGGGTAATGACACTTTCTGAGGCCTTAAATGAAAATAAGTCAGAGGATATTGCGTCTGCTACTACCACTGACATTGGGGCCGCTGATGGCAACTACGTGGATGTGACGGGGACTACCACCATTACAGGATTCGGTACGGTGCAAGCCGGTACTCGGCGTATCGTGCAGTTTGATGACGCGCTCACCCTTACCCACAACGGGACTTCGCTTATCCTTCCGGGAGCGGCTAATATTACGACCGCCGCCGGGGACACGGCTTGCTTCGTCTCTCTTGGTTCAGGTAACTGGAAGTGTGCTTGGTATCAAACGGCGAGTGGAGAACCGATTGCTGGCGGAATTGAAGATGGTGCAGTTGTCAACATTGTAAATACTCAAGATGGCGCAGTTGCTACCGGTACAACCGTTATGCCAGATGATGATTCTATCCCTCAGAATGACGAGGGTGATGAGTATATGACTTTGGCAATTACGCCAAAAAGTACGACCAACAAGTTGAAAATTGAAGTTGTTGTCTACCATGACTTCAGTGTCGGTTCCGGGGCTTCAAAAACAGCGGCGTTGTTTCAGGATTCAACTGAGGGAGCCTTAGCTTGCGGTACTCATGGGTTAGGTTCTAGTACTAGACCAAACGCAATTGTGTTTACTCATTTTATGACCGCAGGCACAACTAGTGAAACTACATTTAAGGTTCGCGCCGGAGGGGATACTTCAGGCACGTTTACATTCAACGGTTCCGGTGGGTCAAGGTTGTATGGCGGGGTACTTGCTTCTTCTATAACAATTACAGAAATTAAGGCATCGTGATATGTACGGTCAAAGACAATGACAGCAAAGTTATCGCTTACATGGAGTGGCAAAGAGTCGGGCCATCAGGATACCCGGTCGAGGACGGAGATTACGTTTGGCTTACATCACTATGGGTTCACCCCAAGGAATCTGGGCGCAAGATGATTAAGCTACTAGCTACTGATATTCTGGAACAGACACCAGGCGCCAAGTGGGCCTACTTCACGCGCGAGAAGCACGGTGACAGGATGTCACGGAGATTCACCCGTAAATACATCGAGTCTTTACTTAAAGGAGAGAAAAATGTCTAGTTCACAACCGGCCCCAGCGCCTCCGCCTCCGGCATCGACACCCACGGAGAGCACAAGGGAGACGATCTCGGCGCAGATTGAGTCTTTGCCGAAGATACTCGAAGCGCAGAGGGAGTTTGGGCCACAATTTAGCCAAGAACAGATTGATTCCTTACGTGAGTTTGGCCCAGAGTTCGCCGAAGTCGGCATGGACATCCAGAAGATTATATCTCCTGAGATCGCGTCCGCATCCAATAGACTTAGGGAGTTCCTCGACCAGGATGATGAGGCAGAGTTTCAGGAGCTTCGCCCTGAGCTTGTAAGAGACGTGAGGGCCGCCCAGTCGCAAAGGGGATTAGGTGACATATCACCTCTTGGATCCATCGAGGAATCCGCCCGGATTCAGCAGTTGAGACAGAACCTTAAGAACCGGGGACTCAATATTGCGCTCTCCACGGCAGGCCGTCAGCCGGTATCGGGCATCCCGACCACAACCGGCACGGGTCAGCTTGTCCAGAACGTGTCGCCTGAGTCCATCTTCAGCCGTCAGGGGCAGATTGATGCGTTCAACGCGCAGATATTTGGTCAGCAGTCCTCCAACTACCAGAACGCGCCGCCTAGTGTATTGGGGCAGATTGCCGGAGGGGTTGCCGGTGCGGCCGCAGGTGGGTTTGGCACTGGTATTGGTGGTGGTATTGCCAAAGGGTTACCCACATGGTTGGGAGGAGGAGGATAATCATGGCTGACGACTTCAAGAGAGGATTCGCAAGCACGTTCGGTCAAGGGCTCCAGATAGGGGCATCCGCCGCCCAGACCCAGCTTCAAGAGAGGATTAAGAAGCAACAGGAGAAGGCGGAGAAGGAAACGGCAAAAGCCGAGGCCCAGACAGGTTATGAATCAATCATAACAGCAATCAGTAAATCTAATCCTGAACTTGGAGAAAAGCTTGGGGATTTGGATGTTTCCAAAATACCAACTGAGACTTTAAATAAGATGTCAAGTCTTGTTGTGACTCAATCTATAAAGGGTGATGATAAATTTAAAGATATACAAGAATTAATTTCTTTACAGGCAGATGCGAAAAAGGCAGGAAGTCCAGAAGCCGGAAAGGTTTTTCAAGCTGTCGGTAAGAGTTTGGCTGGCATGATTGGAGAAAGTACGCCAGAAGAACAGTCTTTGCCTAGTCGTATATCTGCTACTTCTGTACCGACAGATCAACCTAAAAATGATATTGAAAAATCAATCACTCAAAGTGTTTCAAAACCTGAAAAGTTCAGCATTGATGATTTGGAAGCTCCTGAGATTGACCCGTTTACAGGAAAACTAACCACTCAAGGGGAGCAACAAAAAGCCAAGAATGACCTTGTTATGGATTCACTCAAAACAAGTGAAAGAAAGTTAGCTGATATAAATCTTAAAAGAAAACAGTTAAGCAAAGAGTTGGGTAATTTCTTTGTTATTGATGACGAGATTGAGAGAGGTGTTGGATTCATTGGAAGAATGAAAGCCGGTTTATCAACCAAGTTTGCAAGTCTCGATCAAAGTACCTTAAAAGGATTTTCTGCAGCTGCGCATGAAGGTGCGGTTAAAAGACTTAGGGTTATGCTTGTTCGTGCCGCAGGTGATGTTGGTAATATCTCAAGAGTTGAACAGGAAGCTGCTGAACAGATAGTTCCTTCATTCTTTGATGCTGAAGGTACTGCTAAGATCAAGAGGGCATTTCTTAAGGAAGCTTCATCCATTGTTCAGAGAGACGATCAGGATATGGAAACAGACTTGAAAAAGTTAATTAACAAATTCTCAAAAACTGACGCATTTACAGGCCCCAAGGGTGAAGATTTCGATAAACTTTCAGGAAAGATGAAAGGCAAACTTGACACAGGCGTTGATTTCGAGGTCATCCAATAATGGCTAAGGTTAAGATCGGAGATCAGATCATCAAAATTGGTGACGATGATTACACGCCGTCTAAAGGAGAAATCCAACAAGTAGCAGATAAGCTTGGTATTACCGCTGAACAGACCAACCAACCCAAACCAATACAACTTCCGGACGAGAGTGAACGACAAGCTAAGTTTGATGGTTTAGTGAAAACAGCTAAGAACATAGGTGGTAAAGCGTTATTACAAAAAACTGGAGTTGATATTGGATTTGACGCCGTCCAAGGAAAATTATTTGACGATGACCCTCTGGCTTTAGCATCTACCGAATTTGCTTTAGGTGCTTTAGATACGGCCTCATTTGGTATTCCAAGAAAGTTTATTGAAATGGCCACCGAAAAAGCAGGTATTAAGGTTCCAGAATCCACAAACCGTGCTGCTACCACAGCAGGCAAAATAGCAGGTTTCTTAGTACCCGGAAAGATTGGACTGAGTTTAGCTAATCGCATAGGACTATCTGGAAGGGGCGTAGCGAAAGGTATGGCTCAAGGTGCTATATCAGCAGGGTTTGTTGGATTTACCGAAGCTCCTGATGACTTTCTTGACTTGGAACAAAGAACCAAACAAGCCCTTGGAGCATCTGCTTTAGGGGTTGTTGGTGTACCTATTGCGAGGGGTATCCAAAACTTGGCAAGGGTCGGCCCTAAAGCTGTTCAGTTTGCCCATAAGGTCAGAAGATCCTTGTTTGAGTCTAAAAGGAACTTGGGTAAATCTTTTGAAAAAGCTCTTGATGCTATTGAGACGCAGAACCCTAATACCATTATCAATCTTGAAGATGAGTTTATTGCTTTAAAAAACTCGGCAAAAGGTAACAGTAGGATAATTAACGATTTACGCCTTGCCGCCAAGAGAGTCGGGTTACTCAGAGAAGATAAGAAGTCTATCATTGATGGGTTTCTTAAAAATCCTGAGTCGGCATCCAAGGTCAGTTTATCTCAATCCAGAGACATCAAAAGGATAGTTAATGAGGTTTCCTCGATTAAATCCAATCTCAAGAAGCCCCCTTTAATGCGTAACTTTGCTGAGACTGATATTGATCTGATTGATTTTGTAGATGACGTGAAGGGTAAACAGCTTTCAGCATTTCCTGAGTTGGCATCAGCAAATCAAGCGTATTCTGAGGGTATTAAAAAGTACAATTTGATTAAGGGAAGGTTTAAGGAAGGCCAGCTTATAGATAATATGACTAAAGGATTTGGTGACGCAGAGTTACGACAAACTGTATCCAGCTTGCTCCCAAAGCAGATTATTCAGGAGATGGGTGGTTTCAGGGCTGCCGCTAAGTTTTTGAATGTATCAAAGTGGCTTGCGATAGTTGGTGTGGGTGGTGCTGTGGCTGGGTTTGCTGGTAGTAAGATATTAGATGCGGTGGGACAAAAGCAATGAAATTAGAAACAAAATATGATTACGCCAGCAAAGATTGATATGAGAGTAAGTGCTATAAGTGTATCCATAACCTATTATTATACACCAAATTAAGGAACAAGTAAATGGCCATTGAGAGAGAAACAAACGGATATGCTTTTGAAAAAATCCTCATCTCAGAACAGCCCAAATCTCTCAACCCAAAGATTTTGTCTCAAGGAGCAAAAAAAGCTTTTTTAACATTGG
>Ga0326597_10001242_pt1 | contig 41732 bp, 36 predicted proteins | sample RVTome_12_FD_203789 | JGI IMG/M metagenome (GOLD analysis project Ga0326597, IMG submission 203789) | Soil microbial communities from uranium-contaminated site in the Upper Colorado River Basin, Wyoming, United States - RVT100D185 | ecosystem: Environmental > Terrestrial > Soil > Contaminated >... | reverse complement strand
AGAGCATGCTCGCCCTGTCGCTGGTGCGCCTCACGCCCGAGCCCGCCGGCCGCATCGAGGCAGGCCAGGTGATCCTGAACGGGCGCGACATCCTGCCGCTGCCGGACCGCGAGATGCGCCGGGTGCGTGGCACGGAGATCTCGATGATCCTGCAGGACCCGCAACAGTCGCTGAACCCGGTCTACACCATCGGCAACCAGATGGCCGAGGCGTTCCGCGTCCATGACGCGAGCGCCGGTTCGGGCGAGGTGCTCGAAAGGTCGATCGCCGCGCTCAAGGACGTCCGCGTTCCGGCGCCGGAACAGCGGCTCAAGAACTACCCGCACGAGATCAGCGGCGGCATGAAGCAGCGTGTCGTCGGCGCGATGGCGATGGCCTACCAGCCCCAGGTTCTGATCGCGGACGAACCGACGACGGCGCTTGACGTCACCATCCAGACCCAGTTCCTGCGCCTGCTGCGCGACCTGCAGGAGCGCACCGGCGTGTCGATTCTCCTCATCACCCATGATTTCGGCGTGGTGGCGGAGACCTGCGACCGCGTCGCGGTGATGTATGCCGGGCGCATCGTCGAGCAGGGGCCGGTGGGCGAGATTTTCGATCACCCGCGCCACCCCTACACCAGGGCGCTGCTCGATTCGCGCCTGCGGATCGACTTCGTGCCCGACCGCCTGCCCTCGATCGAAGGCCAGCCGCCGGCACTGAACGACCTGCCTGAAGGATGCCGGTTCGTGCCGAGATGCCCCTATGTCGAGGACCGGTGCCGCGAATCCTATCCCGAACCGGTCGAGTGCGGCGAGCAGCATGTCGCGGCCTGCTGGCGCGCGAAGGAGGCGCTATGGCCGAGCCGCTGATGGCGGTCGAGGACCTGGCCAAGCATTTCCCGGTCTCCGGCGGGCTGCTGGGAACCAGGACCGTGGGCCATGTCCGTGCGGTCGACGGCATCAGCTTCACCATCGGCGAGGGCGAGACCCTGGCGCTCGTCGGCGAATCCGGATGCGGCAAGACGACGACGGCGCGCCTCGTGCTCGCTCTCTGGCCGCCGACCGGCGGCACCGTGCAGCTCGACGGCCGTCCGATCCATGGCCTCAGGGGGCCGGAGCTGAAATGGTTTCGCACCAGCGTCCAGGCCGTTTTTCAGGATCCGTGGGCCTCGCTCTCCCCGCGCATGCGCGTGCGTGACATCGTCGCCGAGGCCCTCGTGGTCAACCGGGACGTGCCGAAGGACGAGGTTCGCGAGCGGGTCGGCGCGACCCTGGAAAAGGTCGGCATGGAGCGCTGGCACGGCGATCTCTTTCCGCATGAGTTTTCCGGCGGCCAGCGCCAGCGAATTGCGCTCGGCAGCGCCCTCATCACCGAGCCCCGCCTGATCGTGCTCGACGAGCCGGTCTCCGCGCTCGACGTTTCGGTGCGCGCCCAGGTCATCAACCTCCTGAAGGACATCCAGGCCGAGCTCGGCACGTCCTATCTGCTCATTTCCCACGATCTCGAAACGGTCCGCTACGTGGCCCACCGCATCGCCGTCATGTATATGGGCCAGATCGTTGAGTCGGGCACGACCGAGCAGGTCTTCTCGGCGCCAAGCCACCCCTACACCCAGGCGCTGTTCGACTCGATCCTGCCGTCGCACCCGAGATTCAGGCGTTCCGGACCCGTGGTCCAGGGCGAGATCCAAAGCCCGCTCGATGCGCCGGCGGGATGCCGCTTCCGCACCCGGTGCCCCCATGCCATGGACGTGTGCCTGAAGGCGCCGCCGATGATCGAGACCGAACCCGGCCACAGGTCGGCTTGCCATCTGTCGACCGGCATGAACTGACGGCCCGCGCTCAGAGCTCGAAGATCTGCTGCGGCATCTGGTGGAGCCGGCCACTGACGCCTTCCTCCTCGACGATGAAGTTGTCGCAGACCCAGTTCCACGAAGTCTCGCTCGCATAGGCCGGATGGCAGGCGATGTTCATGCCGGCCTGGATCGCCATCGGCTCGTCGAGCCGCACCAGCGGCCGCTCGACCATGTCGTAACCCTGGCCGTGGCAGTGCAGCCGCCGCTCCGGCGCCTTGCCGTTCTTCACCATGAAGTCGTTGTAGCGGTTCCAGATCTCCGCGCATGAGGCGCCCGGTTTCAGCATGTCGACGGTGAATTTCTGCGCCTCGACGGCGAAGTCGAACTCGTCCCTCATCTCCTGACTCGCCTTGCCGAGAACGACGGTGCGCGCGATCTCGGTATACATCCCGCCGGCGCCGCTGTTCTCGATCAGGATCGTGAAGCTGTCGCCCTTCTCGATGCGCCGGTTCTGCTGGTGGCGGTTGGCCATCCGGGTGACGAGCCCGACCCGGCCCGATCCGCCCATGTACCAGCCCTGCTCGGAACCGTTCTCGAGGCCGTGATTTTCGGCGACGCCGGTGATCTCGAGGTCGCTCATGCCGGGCCTGACGCCGTCGAGCACCGCCTGCATGCAGCCATCCTGCATGAGCGCGGTCCTGCGGATCACCTCGAGCTCTTCCGGGCTCTTGATCACCTTGATCGGGTCGACCAGTTCGGTCGCATCGACGAAGCGGGTGTTGGCGAACCGGCCGTCGCGCAGATGGTCGAGGAACGCCGACGAAATCTGCCCGCGCCCGACCAGGCCGATGGTCCTGGCCGCATAGGGCTCGAGCGCCGTCTCCGCGAGCGCGGCGTCGTATCCGAGCGTATAGCCGGCGGTGACGAAGCTCGGCGTCGTCATCACCTTGCCGATCCCGCGATAGAGACCGTCGCCTTCCGCGGGCAGCTCGCGCACCTCGTCGAACGGGCCCTGGCCGATCCAGGTCATCGACTCGTCCCTCGGAAAGATCACCGTCACCGGATAGCCGTTGGTCGCCGGCAGGTCGGTGAAATACTTGACGTTCCCGCCCATGAAATCGTTGTTGTTCTGCATCACCAGGACGTCGATCCCCTGATCGGCCATCGCCGCGCGCACCGCCGCCCAGCGGCGCTCGAGCTCGGCAGTGGATATCGGCGTGTTGATGCGCTCGGGCGGGTATGCCATCGCTCATTCCTCCTGTGGTCGCGTGTCTGGCGCGGCGTGTCGGACAGACGTGGTCCCGGCTGTGTGAACGGATTTTCCGCGTCGACAAGTGGAGCCTGTGCCGGGGCCAGTGGTCCGATTGCGACATTTGCCTTCCTTCGCTGCACCCGCCCTGGCAAATGTCGGAATCATCAGGACCACGAGCATGTTATTGAATCTAGTGGAGCTTTTGAATTTGACATTTGAGCACGAGCTTGGCAGCAACCGGGACTCAAATGTCAAATTCGCTCCACTAGGCTGCCCAGCGGAGCGGCAGCGTGGCGAAGTAGGCTTGATCGGGGGTGATGCCGTCAAGGCTCGAATGCGGTCGGCGGCCGTTGTAGAAGTCCAGGTAGCGGCCGCGGCCCGCCGCGGCCGCGAATGCGGACGACTCGCCGATCATCGACGCGCAGAGGGAGGACCCGCCTTTCGATGACAGGCCAACGGACAATTGACCTTCCGCGGTCGGTTTACCGCCCGCCGCTCAATACGACGCGGGCGAGCCACGTCGTCCTGACCGTCCACGATCTGGCGGCAAGCCGCGAATTCCGCACCGAAGTGATCGGCCCTGCGGTCAGCGACCAGGACCGTGAAACCGTCTATCCGCGTGACCGGGAGGAATCGTGCCGCCACGGTCTGGTCCTCAAGGCCGCGCCGGACGCGCCCGCGGCCAGGAGCATCGGCATGCGGGTGCTGAGCGAGGACGATCTCGACGGCCTCAAGCGGTTTTTCGACGATCGCGGGCTTGCGGCCGAATTCGCCGACGAGCCTTTTCAGGGCCGCACCATCCGCACCCGCGACCGCGTCGGCACGCCGGTCGACTATTGTGCGTCGATGCAAACCCGTCCCCGGCTCCTGCTCGAGTTCGGCGACCATCGCGGCGGCAATGCGCTGAGGATCGATCATTTCCAGATCCACACGCCCGAGGTGATGCCAGCTTGCCGCTTCCATGTCTCATTCGGCTTTCGCCGGTCCGGATACATCGTGGCGCCCGACGGTGCGATGGCCGGCGTTTTCGTTCAGCGCAAGGGCAACCCCCACGACATCGTCTTCTTCCATGGGCCGGGTCCCCGGCTTCACCACTTGGCCTATACCTGCCGCGAGGCGACCCTGTGACCGACCTGGTCAGGAAATCGGCGCGCGAGCTTCGCGTGCTCATCGGACGCGGGAAGCTCTCTCCGGTCGAACTCGTCGATGCCTGCCTGGAGCGCATCGACCAGCTCGATCCGGTGCTGAATGCGGTCGTGGCGCTCGATCGCGGCGGGGCCCGCGAGGCGGCGAAGCGCGCGGAGGCGGCGGTGGTCAGGGGTGAGGCGCTGGGACCGCTGCACGGGCTTCCGGTCCTGATCAAGGATCTGGTGCAGACCCGCGGCCTGGTCACGACGCGCGGCTCGCTGGTCTACCGCGACCATGTGCCCGAAGCCGACGATCTCGTCGCCGCGCGCATCCGCGCCGCTGGCGCCATCATCCTCGGCAAGACCAATACGCCGGAGTTCGGCGCCGGCTCCAACACCGTCAACAGGGTTTACGGCGCGACCGTCAATCCGTTCGACCCGACGTTGTCGGCGGCGGGATCGTCGGGCGGCGCCGCGGTGGCTCTCGCCTGCGACATGGCACCGCTGGCCACCGGTTCGGACATGGGCGGTTCGGTGCGGACGCCGTCCTCCTTCTGCGGCGTCGCCGGCCATCGCCCGTCGTCCGGCCTGGTCCCCCGTCCGACGCGCAAGTCTGGCTGGTCGACGCTCTCCGTCGATGGGCCGATGGCGCGCGATGTCGCCGATGCCTGCCTCCTGCTGGCCGCCATGACCGGCGGCGATCTCCGCGATCCGCTGTCACGCGAGGTCGATCGCGCGGGTTTCCTGTCGCTGCCGACAACCGACCCGGCGACGCTCCGGGTTGCCTTCACCGAAGACATCGGTTGCGCGCCGGTCGCGGGCGACGTGCGGGCGGCTTTTCGCGACAAGGTTGAGCGAATCGCGCCGCTGTTCGCTCGTGGCGAATGGACCCACCCCGACATGGGCCCGGTGCACGAGACCTTCGAGACCCTTCGCGGCGTCGAGTTCATCGAGGCCTATGGCGACCATGTCGAACAGTACCGCGCCCGGTCCTGCTGGCCGGTGGTGACGAATGTCGAGTCGGCGCGCGCGATCACGGTCGACGCGGTGGCGCGTGCCCTGGTCGAGCAGACCGCCCTCTACCATCGCATGCAGGATTTTTTCGCCGACTTCGACCTTCTGATCTGCCCCTCGGCCTCGGTGGTTCCGTTTCCGGTCGAGAACGTGGCGGTCACCGAGATCGACGGCGAGACGATGGCCACCTACATCACCTGGATCGCGATCACCTACGCGCTGACGCTCACGACCCATCCGGTGACCGTGATCCCGTGCGGGCTCGGGCCGACCGGCCTGCCGTTCGGGTTGCAGCTCGCCGGGCCGGCGCGCGGCGACCTGAAGACCCTGGCCGCGGCAGCGGCGATCGAGGCGGCACTCGCCGGCGAACCAAATCTGTCCAGGCCGCTTCCGGACGTTCCCGCCCTGCTCGCCGGCCGCAACCGCTCCAAGGCCGGCCTCGTGCCGGAGGGGCTCGCTGCCGGTTGAGAGCCGAGGCGGCCCCACGCCTTGCCAATGATTCTCGATTTGCGGCACGACACAGGGGCCGTTTGGCGAGATATTGGACCCGCGGCGGTAACGATGGGCCGGGACGCGCCCATTTTCCTGTTCCGATCGAGGTGATGCGGTTTGGCGGTGCGATCCGGACCGGCATTGGTGCGGCGCCGGTGGGGTGAGCGATGCCGCGCGATCGCGATGCCGCGGCCGCCCGGACCGTCAGCTCCGCAGCGGGTCGGAGACCAGCGAGCGCACCCTCAACGGCAGCGGGTCCAGCGGCAATGGCCGGCTTTCGAGCAAGCTGGTGCGCCCGACATTCATGATCATGGCCAGCGTCGTGTAGTAGCCGACGATGCCCAATATGTCGATGACGCCGCTTTCTCCGAACACCTCGACCGTCCGCTCGTAGGTCGGATCGCTGACGCCCTTGTTCGCAAGCAGCTCGGCAAGGAAATCCCAGAGCGCCTCTTCGTCGGCCTCCATGTCCTGCGGCCGGCGGCCTTCGGCGATGGCGGCCGCGGTGGCTCGGCTGAGGCCGGCCTCGAGCGCCTGCAGGATGTGCACGTCCCACACGAACTGCTGGCTCCAGGACCTCGCGGCGATGAGCGCGGCCATCTCGTTGATCCTGCGCTCAAGCGGGCAGTGATAGCGGAAATACGCTCCCACTTTCTGGATGCAGCCGGCAAACCCCGGGCTTCGCAGGATCGGCCAGTAGGGACCCTCGACCTTGCCGCGCGGGCCCGCGGCGATCTCCGCGGCGGCCTTCTTCTGCTCCTCGGTCATTGCCTCCCGGGCAATGGCGGGCATGCGATCGGGAAGAACCGCATAGCGCGTTTCCGAGTCGATTCGGGTTGGCTCGTGGTCGCGATTCATGACCTGTTCTCCGGCGAGAATTGAAAGCGTGGTCGGCCCTTTGCCAGGTTGACGCCCGGCGACCGGACTTTCAAGTTGATGGCAAACACTCTAGAGCAATTTTCGTGGAAATCGGTTCACTCAACTTGCCCTATCTCTTTGTTTTGACGCATATTCCGGGCGGAAAAGCCGGTCCCGCTTTTCCTGAATGTGTTCTAGAACTCCGGCATCGCGCCGTGTGCCGCCTCCCAGGCTTGCGTGGTGGTATGCTTGATGATCGGATGGATCTCGATGTCCATGTAGGGATGCAGCGGAAGGGACGTCAGAATGGCGTGCAACTCCTCCAGGGTCTCGGCTTGCCAGATGCTGAAGTTCGCGCGCATGCCGACGATGCGGTAGATGCGCTTCAGCTTGCCGTCCTTCACGAACTGCACGCTGCGAGCCCTTTCGGTCAAGTTCATCTCCTCGAGCTTCTCCTTTGACCAGTCGCCGGGCAGGTGCAGGACGATTTTCGCCATGAACAGCATGCTTGCTCTCCTTTTCCCGCCACTGCCATGCGCGGCGGCGGGCGGCGGGCGATCCTGTGGCGCAACGGACCCCAGCTTGCGCCCGCCGATGAAGGACGGGAATCGGTTCGTCGTGCCTTCCGGGTCGTGAAAGTCGAATTGGCCTGGGCGGGTCGGATCCGCCCGGGCCACAGCCTCCTGGCAGGTTGTGAAGGCCGCTGCCAACTACTGGAGCAAGGCGTCCGGATTTTCTTCCTTCCATTTGTTGAGCGCCGCCTTCACGTCGTCGGTGGTGAAGCGGTTGGCCGCTTCGATGAAGGAGTCGTCGAGGAACGTCGCCGGGTCGATCGGATCGGAGATTTCCCCAAGCGCGACCAGGGGCTTTTGCACCCTTGCCCAAACGTCTGGCTGCAATTCTCCGAACTTCACCGTCCGCCTGAGATTGGTCACGTAGATCGTTCGATCCATCATCGCATGTCCCGTCGCCATGATCTCCCACTGCTCGGGAATGACCTTGCGGCACACGGCCTTGACGGTCGCCGTGTCCAGGACGCCGGCATGCGCGGCCATTGCCCAGGCGCGCAGGAAGCCCTCCACGTGCGGACGCAGTTCATCTTTGCGCGGATTCCAAATCACGAAGGAGTTGCCTGGATTTTCGACGACCTCCCTCGGCGTGATGTTGCGGGTAGCGACCCCGGCGGCGTTGATTCCGGCCAGATCACCCGTGCTGCCCACAAACGCGTCAATGCTGCCTTTCTGAAGCGAAGATGCGAGCAGTGGCCCGGAATCGCCCACCACCACCGTCGAAACCTCGCCGATTTCAAGGCCGGCCGACAGAAGAGCGATAATCGCCGTGATCTGGTCGCGGTCGCTGGCGAGGCCGATCGTCTTGCCCCGCAACTCTTCCACCCCCTGGATCGGGCTGTCCGCGAGGACGGCCAAAATGTCCGGTGCGTACTGATAGACTTCATAAATGACCGAACCGTCTTGGCCGGCGTTCGCCATCTGGATTACCTGCGCGGAGTCAAGCATGACGACTTCCGCGTCGCCGTTGGACAGAAAAGCAACGTATGGAACGGTGGTATCCGAAGACAGAAGGTTGACGTCGATACCCTCATTGGCGTTGAAACCGAGCTCACGGGCAACGTGCTGCGCGTACATCGAACACGATGTGTCATTTGCCGTAATAACATTGAGACTGGTCAGATCCTGCGCGTGCGCGGTTGGATCAAACGAGACGGATAGAACGGTTATTATTATAAACATCAAGATTTTCTTCATAACGGTTGCTCCCAAGTGCAATTTGCCCCAAGTTGATGCTCTGCCCGTATATATCGGCCGCCATTTCCCCGGATGCCGCCGCGACTGGCGCGAGCGACAGGCAATGATGGCGGCTGTAAGAACGGCAAAACCATTCAATCATAAACCATCCGCCGCCAGTCGCCTTGACCGAGGTCAATCTGCGACAACCCATCGAGGCCACCACTGAAGCAATGATCCGGGAACCCACCGAGCTGGTTCTGTCGCCTCGGCGCATTGCCTGACCGGGTCACCCGCGCATGCAAGCCGGCCAGTTCGTTGCGGCCTTCCGGCGTCGCGCCGATGATCACCGGCATGCGGGCCGCCGCGGCGTTCACCGGACGCTTGCGATCAAGGCGGAATGCGGCATGCCCGACAACGTCGGGTCGCCCGAGGTTGCCTGGTCCGGGCCCCGAATGGTCCCTCGCCTGAATGGTGAGTCCGTCATCGAAGGAGACGGACGACGCGCAGGAGCGGGTCACCGTTGACCGGCCCCGCGTCGGGTGGTCCGGTCGCGCCCGAACGAAGGTCACCTCAGCGCCCGCTCGACAGGCAGATCGGGTCGTCCGAGCTGAATGAGGAGTCCGAGCTCGTCGCCCAGACACCACATTCGCGACCAGCGCTCACCCTCGAAACCGGCGATCACCACGACGTGTCCACCGACGTTCCTACCCTCGGCCGGAATCCCGTACAGGCTCTTCACCTGCCGGCCGACGAAGTTGATGCGCGCCCAGACCGTTGATCCTTCGGCGATCAATGCTTCGATACGTATCCGGTGCTCGGAAAGCGCCGAGCGCAAGGTCTGCTCGACCGGATCGTCCGATCGGGCATCATCATGCAGGTGCGGAAACGCCCGCCGGTCGATGTGGGGAGAATGCGCGCGCGGCCCGGAGCAGAATGCCTGCACCACCGCGCGTTTGTTGCGTGCCTCCGGAGTGTCTTCGTCCGACTGTTCCAGTTCTGCGAGGAGAACATCGGGATCGTCGCCGGTTTCGGGCAACGCGGGCGCGACCAGCGTCGCGTCGCGCCGTTGCGGCAGCTTGCATCGGAGCTGCACCAGCAGCTCGCACTCGTCCATCATGAACCAGCCCTCGACCATTTGGTCGCCCGCGATCCGCAGCATCGCGAGCTCATGGATGTCGACGCGGTTCCCGGTCGGCTCGATGCCGCAATAGTTGCCCGACTGCGTGCCACTCAGCCGAAAAAGCAGCCCGACGCGGTCGTGTTCGGCGATGACCTGCTCGATGGTATCCAGCCGGTCCGGAAATGCCGAACGGAGATACGACCCCGGGTGCGGCCATCCCTGGTCTTTCGCGTTCGCCGCGAGGTGCAGCCCGCCTCCCCGCACGCGTGCATAGTTCGGCGCCAGCACTTCACGCTCGACTTGAGGCATCCCAGGCGTGCCTTGAGACTTTTTGAATCGAAGCGCAATCGCCTTGTTACGCCTCAGGTGGTCCTGAGCGCTCATATGATCGTCATCTCCCAATCGCCATGCGCCAGCTTACCAGCACTGTCCTCACTCTCGCAGCGGGTTCGTTCAATCCCACGCGAGTCGGAAACCAGTGCCGCCGGTATGATCGGACACCATCATGTTCGACGTGCGGCGCAAGACCTTCCCAGATCATGAGGGCTCATTCCCGCTCGCCATCCTCCTCGACATGGGCGGCGGTCTCATCAGGCCGGCGTGGCTCGTCCCGATGTCGGAGCTCGCGGCTGCCGCCCGCGTCAACGCGGACAAGGTCTCGATCACGCCGAGCGCGACGGAAGGCTCGGCTGACCGCCATACCCCTTATCGGTGCGGCGACATGGCCGAGGTTGCTTGCAGGTCCGCCGATCATCTCGACGCCATGAGCCCTGCCGCGGGCGGATCCGGGGGCGGATTTCCGGTTCAGCAAGCCACTCTGCCGCTGGGCCCGCGCCAGTCCGGTCACCGACCGGACCGGGCATGAGGTGATGTCGGCCGGCCGTGGCCTTCCGGCCGCGACCGAGATCGCGGGCAAGCTCGAGCGGGCTTGCCCATATCATATCTGCCCCGGAAGGCGTCCGCGTGATCCTGCGTGGCCAGCAGCGCCCCCGGACCTTCGCCCAAACGCCTCATGGCCCAGCGCAAGGACTGTCCCTCGACCGGGCGGACCAGCCCGCCTGTTTGGGGTCTGGCGAGGATTGATCGCCGTCGCTCGCACGAAATGATTCCATGGCGTTGGCCGCGAAAGCGGTCAACCGAGACCAAGGGCGGGTTTCAGCGGGGAAGGTGCCCGCAAGGCGTCTCAGGCGTCCGGGCAAGGCGATCCCCAACCCGCCAGCGCACCGAAACGACGGCGGTATTCACGCGGACAGAATCACAAAAAATACAGTCATATCAATTGGTCATACGGTGGCTGGGGAACCTGGATTCGAACCAGGACCGACGGAGTCAGAGTCCGCTGTTCTACCGTTAAACTATTCCCCAATCGGCATCCGCCCTCACGCGCAAAAACTAGTCAGCCGCCGGGCTGATGACAAGCCCTGCCGGCGCGGCGGGGCCGGCCGCGCCGGCTCCACCGGTGTCGAGCGGCAGACCAACTGCCCGGTACGGTCGGCGAAACGGCGCCGGGCGCCTTTTTCGGCCCCGTGCGGGCGGCCTTGTCGGGAAGCGGGCTGGTGGCGGCAAGACATGAGATTCTCTAACGGTTCGTTTCCCGCCGACGCGGCATTTGAGACAAATCGCGGCGCCGTGTCGCAGCCCTTTGTTCGCGCTTTTCATGAACAATGCCCGTCTGCCTGGCGACGTGGTCAACGCCGGGATTCGGGTCGAGGAGCGAATATGGATGAGCCGAAAATCGTTGCCGATCTGCCAGCCGCCGACGGCGCGCGACTGGGCAGAATCATCTCGGTGACCGGCTCGCGCGCATCGATTGCGCTGCAACCGAGCGCGAGCGAGGGCAATGGCGAGGAATTGAACTGTCCCGCCGTGGGCGAGCTGGTGAAGGTTGTCGCCAGCCAGATGACCGTCGTCGGCGTGGTTTCCGAAATCGCGGTCGCTTCACTGGGCGAATCGGGCCATGGCGCGGGCGGCATTGCCAAGGTCGAATTCGTCGGCGAGCTGGAAACCGACCCCGCGACCGGGGAACTCTGCTTCCATCGCGGCACCTCGCAGTATCCCAAGCTGTTCGATGGCGCCTACCAGCTGAGCGAGGAAGAGACCGTCGCCGCCCATGTCAACGACCTCGCCAAGAGCGTCAGCATCGGAACCCTGGTGCCGCGGACGTCGGCCCAGGCACGCGTCAACGTCGAAAGCGTCTACGACCGCCATTTCGCGGTTCTGGGATCGACCGGAACCGGCAAGACCTGCGCCGTTTCGCTGCTTCTCAACCGGATCATCGAACGCATCGACGGTGCCCGCGTGTTCATCATCGATCCGCATGACGAGTATCGCCAGTGCTTCAGCGAGATCGCTGAGGTCATCAATCCGCGCAACATCACCCTTCCGTTCTGGCTGTTCAATTTCGAGGAGATCGTCGACGTCTTCTTCAAGGCACGGCCGGGCATCGAGAGCGAGGTCGAAATCCTCCGCGACCTGATCCCGGCGGCGAAGCGCCTCTATGCCCGCAACGCCCGCGCCAACGGGCACGATGTCAGCGCCTCGAACGCGCGCATGGAGGCGGCGTTCACGATCGACACGCCGGTGCCGTATCGGCTGTCCGATCTGCTGAAGCTGATCGAGAACCGGATGGGCAGCCTCGCCGAGCGCGAGAACGTCGCCGCCTACAAGCGCCTCAAGGCCCGGATCGAAGCGGTGTCGTTCGATCCGCGCTACAGCTTCATGTTCTCCCAGCGCACCATCGAAGACACGATGAGCGACGTGATCGGCCGCCTGTTCCGGGTTCCGGCCGACGGCAAGCCGATCACCATCATGGAGATCGCCGGTTTCCCGACCGAAGTGGTCGATGCGCTGGTTTCGGTCCTGTGCCGCCTGGCGTTCGATTTCAACGTCTGGTCGAACGGCGCGCTGCCTCTGCTGGTCGTCGCCGAAGAGGCGCACCGCTACATTCCCGCCTCCAAGGCGCTCGGTTTCGGCCCGACCCGCAAGGCAATCTCGCGCATCGCCAAGGAGGGGCGCAAATATCGGCTGTCAATCTGCCTCGTCAGCCAGCGGCCCTCGGAAATCGACCCGACCATTCTGTCGCAATGCCACACCGTGTTCGCGATGCGCCTGTCCAGCGACGCCGATCAGGCCATCATCCGGGCCGGCGTTGTCGAGTCGGCGGCGGGCATGCTCGCCAGCCTGCCCTCCATCGGCGAGCGCGAGGCCATCGCCTTCGGCGAGGCGGTGTCGCTGCCGATGCGGCTCCGGTTCACGTCGGTCCCGCAAGAGGCATTGCCGCGCCGCCGGGCCATGGACCGCGAAAGTCTTCTGACCGGCCGCGCCCAGGACCGCGAGCTGGTGGAACGGGTTGTCGCGACCTGGCGCGCCGCATCGACGAGATACGGCGCCGGTAGCGGCGACACTGCCGAATTCGCACCCGGCTCCGAGGCGGATCTCACGTCCGCGCATGCCATGTCCACGGCGCAATTTGAAGAAACGATGCCGCCGGGCGAATCCGCGCCGCCCGTGGCCGAGCCCCCTCGCCCGCAGAAACCGCGAACCGTCGACTGGCAGGCACTCAGGGAAAAGGCAGGCGCAGGTTCACCCTAACCATCGCCGTCCCCCGCCGGAAGCCGGCCGCGACCCGTCGGCATCGCCGCTTTTGATGCTCCGATCCGCCCGATCCTGAACGGACGCTCCCCTTCATTCAGGATCATGGCCCGGGCGGCGGGCCCCCAGGATTTGCGTGACCGGCACCGAAGCGCCGATCACGCGAATTTCAGCCGCGCGGGCGAATGCACAGAACCGGAAGTCCGGTCAGGACCGAATTGCGGTGCCACCAGCCGCGCGGACCAACCTGGCAGTCCCAATGTCTGCCGTGGGAAAGGATCGTGACCTCTCCCGCCTTGGCAGCCTCGATTCCCCCCGGACCAGCCGTCGCGGCCGTACCGAACCCGGTAAGGGCGAGAAGGCCAAGCGCGGCGCATGTGGTCATAACCAGTTTCATTGGATGCCTCCCTAGGCTGGTCAAAAGCGACGCCAGATTTGCACGCGGCGAGGGCCACGTCACTATCTGATCTGCCCGCCGCGGTCGAATCTGTGCAATTTCGCGCCGGCCATCATCCGTTTTCGGGACGAGCCCGAACCGGCCCGGCGTCGCGGCACGCTGCCGCCATCCCCGCCGGCCCCAACCGGCGCGTCATCGCTCACGCCCGAGCGCACTTTCATGCCAGTTCCGAAGCGCCAGATGCGACACCAGCGTCAGCACCAGAAAGATCGCGATTCCGGCGAGCGACATCAAAATCAGCGCGGCGAAAAGACGTGGAATATTAAGCCGGTATCCGGCTTCCAGGATTCTGAATGCGAGCCCCGAACCCGAACCCGCGGTCCCGGCGGTGAACTCGGCGACAATGGCGCCGATGAGCGCGAGGCCACCCGCGATCCTGAGGCCGCCGAGGAAATACGGCATCGCCGTCGGCAGGCGCAGATACCGGAGCAACTGCCATCGGCTTGCGCCGTAGAGCTGAAACAGGTCCTGAAGATTGTGGTCGGCCGAATTGAGCCCCAGCGTCGTGTTCGCCAGGATCGGGAAGAAGGCGACGATCCAGGCGCAGATGAGAAGCGCCACCGAGGTTGAATCGACGTAGATCAGGATCAGCGGCGCGATGGCGACCACGGGCGTGACCTGAAGCACCACCGCGAACGGAAACAGCGACAGCTCGACCCATTTCGACTGGGTGAACAGGATCGCGAGCCCGACGCCGCCGACAGTGGCGATGACGAGGGCGCCCAACGTGATCTCGAGCGTGTTGGCGAGCGCGTCGGCCAGAATCGGCCAGTCCTCGATCAGCGTCTCGGCCACCAGCCCCGGACGCGGCATGATGTAGTGCGGAATTCCGTTCCAGACCACGATCCGGTCCCAAACGACGATCGCGGCGGCGAACATCACGACCGGCATGACGAAGCGCGCGATCTGCTGGCGCGCCCGCGCCCGCGCCCGGGAGAGCTCGTCCGCGTCCGGCGCCGGTCCGCGCGAACGCGGCCGGCCGGTCTCGCCGGCACCGCTCATGCACCTTCCCCCGCGCCCAGCGCCGCGCTGAGGGCATGCGAGGTCTCGCGGCAGATTTGGGCATAGCGCGCCGAGGTCCGGAACTCCTCGTCGCGCGGATACGGCTCGTCGATCGCGATTTCCTCGACAACCCTGCCCGGCCGCGCGGCGAGCACCATCACCCGGCTCGACAGATAGACCGACTCGAACACCGAATGGGTCACGAACACCACCGTCCAGCCGAGCTGGCGCCACAGCACGAGCAGATCGTTGTTGAGGCGGAACCGGGTGATCTCGTCGAGCGCGGCGAACGGCTCGTCCATGAGCAAGAGCCTCGGTTTGGTGACCAGCGCGCGCGCGATCGAGGCCCGCATCTTCATCCCGCCGGAGAGCTCGCGCGGATAGGCATCGGCGAAGCCCTCGAGCCCCACCTTCTCGAGCGCCTCGATAACGGGACCGCGCGCGCTCGCCGCCTTCACCCCCTTGATCCTCAGCGGCAGATGGACATTGCCGAACACGGTCGCCCACGGCATCAGGGTCGGCTCCTGGAAGACGAAACTGATCGCGTGAGCGGCGGCATCGCGCGCGCCGGGCCAGTCGACGCGGCCCGCGCTGGGCGCGATGAGACCGGCGATGATCCTCAAGACCGTCGACTTGCCGCACCCCGAAGGCCCGAGAAGGCTCACGAACTCGCCGCGCCGGACCGTCAGGCTGAAGTCCTCGAGGGCGACGGTTCCGCCGGCAAACGTCTTGCCGACGCCGGCAAGCCCAACCACGGTGCCATCGCCGGGCGCCGCCGCCTCGCCTCCACCACCGGTCTCCTCGTGCATCTGCAAAACCACGGCGCGGACCGCCCGGCCCCTACCGGCCGAGAAGTCTTCTCCTCACGTCGAGCCCGACACCCTTGTTGACGAACTTCAGGGTGTAGGCCGACCTGAAGTCGAGACCGGGCTCGACCACGCCCGCCTTCACCATCTTGTTGTAAAAATCCTCCTGGCGCGCGTCGGTCATGGCGCCGATTCCGAGCGTTTGCGCATCGCCCGAGTCGACGATGCCGTATTTCTTGAGCTGGGCGATCGAGAAGGCGATCTGGCCGCCGGTCATCTCCGGATTATGGGACTGGATCAGCGCGTTGCCGGCGGACGGGTCGCCATGGAGATAGTTGGTCCAGCCGATCGCCGAGCCGTCGACGAAGCACTGCACCCGGTCGGGATGATCGGCGATCATCTCTTCCATCACCTCGACGGTGGTCGAATAGGCGCTGAACCCGTAGTCGGCGAGAAGGAACACGTTGGGCTCGAAGCCGCCCTCATTGCGCACCGCGTAAGGCTCGGAGGTGACATAGCCCTGCTGGGCCGACCTCTTGTCGGCGATGAACGGCGCCGGATTGAACGTGTAGGGCTTTCGCCGATCGGCGGTGAATCCGTACTCCGTGATCATCCACTGGAAATAGGTGGCAAAACCGAGATCGCCGATGAACAGCGGCGCGTCCTTGAGGCTCTCCCAGGTGTCGAGCCCCTCCCCGGGATGCGACATCAGGACCTGCGGCTCCTTCTGGAAGTGGGCCGCGACGACCTTGAGGGGAATTCCCTCGGTCTTTGCAAAGAAGGCACCGAGCATGTTGCCGCCCATCGAAAAATCAATCTTTCCGGCGACGAGAAGGGCGCGGTTGTTGACCTGCGGTCCGCCGGGCCTGATCTCGACATCGAGGCCGCACGCCGCGTAGGTGCCGTCGGCCACGGCCTGGTAGTAGCCGCCGTGCTCGGCCTCGGCGACCCAGTTGGTGCCGAACACGACCTTGTCGAGCGCCGCCGCCGGGCCGGCGGACGCCATGGCGCCGGCGAATATGGTGGCCAAGGTCGCAGGCCTCGATCGCAAGAACCGCATATCACACTCTCCCCGGCGGCCGGTGATGCCGGCCCGCTGTCATCGGATCGCCGTCCGTCGCGCCGTCGCGCCGGCCGAACTTCGAATTGGGCCGCATGTTAGAGCGGTCACGATGCAGCGCAACATGTGACCGACCCCGCCCGCTCCGGCGCCTCGCGCGGCGGCACCGGGGCGGGAGAGGAGCGCTAACTCGTCCGCGCCTTGAGGAGGTCCCTGATCTCCTCCAGCAGCGCCTCCTGGCGGGGCGGCGCGGCCGGGGCCCCCGGCGCCTCCGGCTCCTCCATGGCCGCGCGCAGCCTGTTCATCGCCCGCACGACCAGAAACAGCGCGAACGCGACGATCGCGAACGCGATGACCGCGTTGACGAACAGACCGATGTTCAGCGTGACGCCGCCGGCGGCCACCGTCTGCTCGATGGTCGCCATCCGCTCGCCCGAGAGGACAACGAAGAGCTGTGAAAAGTCGACCTCGCCCAGCAACATGCCCACCGGCGGCATGATGATGTCGTCGACCAGCGACTTGACGATGGTCCCGAACGCGCCGCCGATGATGATGCCAACTGCCATGTCGACCACGTTGCCGCGCATGGCGAATTCCCTGAATTCCTTCAGCATCTCTTTTCTCCCGTTTCCGGCCGTTTCCGGACCGCGACAGGATGCGGCCGGCGCGCTGCGGCCGCAAGGCGGACGCCGAATCGTCCGAAAATGCCGCATGGGATGTGGCAACCCGGCCGGCAATTGATATCGTCCGCCGAGACCGCCGCGCCCGGCACGGGCGCCAGCCCCGAGGTGCCCCATGATCCGCGACGACCGCCCCGGTTACTGGAGACGGACCTGCCGGCTCATGGCCGCCGCCCTCGTTGTCTGGCTCGCGGCCGGGCTCGGCCTCAACCTCCTGGCTGGCGACCTCGGCGAGCGGATCGTGTTCGGATATCCGGCCGGCTTCCTGTTGGCCGCGCTTGGCTCGCCGGTGTTGCTGGTGGGTCTCGCGTTCTGGTTCGCCGACCGTCAGGATCGCCTCGATCGCGACTACGGCATGGCCGAGGAGGACTAGGACCGATGGCGTCCAACACCTCGGGCCGCAGCTCGTTCGTCGACGATCTGGCGCGTGTCTACTGGACCTACGCGCTGAGCTTCGCCGTGTTCGTGACGCTGGCGGCCATCCTCGAGCAGGTCGGCGTTCCCGACCGCGTGCTCGGATATCTGTTCGTACTGTTCACCCTCGGCGCCTACGCGACCATCGGCGCGCTTGCCCGCACCATGCAGGTGGCCGAGTTCTACGTTGCCGCGCGCCGGGTACCGGGCATCTACAACGGCATGGCCTGCGCGGCGAGCTGCCTCGGCGGGGCCATGTTCGTCGCGCTGCCGGGCGTCATGTACGTGCTCGGCTGGGACGGACTTGGCCTCATCCTCGGTCTCGGCGGCGGCCTCGTCCTCATCGCGGTGCTGATCGCGCCCTATTTGCGCAAATTCGGCGCCTACACGGTGCCGGACTTCCTCGCCCTGCGATTCGGCGGCCTACCGGCCCGGCTGGTCGCGATCGTCATCCTGGCGTGCTGCTCGCTCGCGTATCTCACCGCCCAGATCCATGCGACCGGCATTGTCCTTTCCCGGTTCCTCGCCATCGGGTTCGAGAGCGCGGTCGTGGTGGCGCTCGCGGCCATGCTCGCCAGCACCGTGCTGGGCGGCATGCGCTCGCTGACCTGGAGCCAGGTCGCCCAGTACATCATCATGGCCGTCGCCCTCGTCGTTCCGGCGGTGGTGACCGCGATCGACCTCTACGGCAATCCCCTGCCGCAGCTCGCCCTCGGCGATGCGCTGATCGAGATCACGTCCATGGAGCGCGAACTGCTCGAATCCCGGCTCGCGTCGCCCGGCGAGATCACGCCCCATTTGGCGCCGTTCGCCACCCTCGGCGAGCGCAATTTTATCGCGCTCGCCGTGTGCCTGATGCTCGGCACCGCATCACTGCCGCACATCGTCATGCGCTTCTTCACCACCGGTTCGGTCCGCCAGAGCCGCACCTCCGTTGCCTGGGCGCTCCTGTTCCTGCTGCTTCTCGTCACCCTTGCGCCGGCCTATGCGGCCTTCGCCAAGGTGGAAATCTTCGGCTCGGTGATCGGCTCGAGCGTTGCTGCGCTGCCGGACTGGGTCGCGCACTATTCGGGCCTCGACCTCGTCGCCGTCTACGGCCTGTCGGTGAGCGGGGTCGAGACCGTGATGGCCGGCGTGTCGGCGGCGATCGCCGAAGGTGCGGCCGAACATGGCGCCGTCGCGGCCGGGCTCGACGCCAAGGCGGCGGCGTTGTGGAACGGCTTCGGCGAGCCGGTTCGGGCGGCGATCTTCAACGCGGTGAGCGAGGACCCCGCGAGCCGCGCCGGCGAGGTGTGGCGCCGCGCCATTCTGTCCGCCGCGGTCACCAGCGAAAACTACGCCGCCCGCCTGCCGCTGGCACAATTCTCGATCGACCGCGACGCGATCCTGATCGCGGCGCCCGAGATCGCCGGGCTGCCGTACGTCTTCGCCGGCGTCGTGGCCGCGGGCGCGCTGGCGGCCGGCCTGTCGACGGCGAACGGTCTCCTGGTCGCCATCGCCAACACGATGAGCCACGATGTCTACTACCGCACCCTCGATCGCGAAGCCTCGACCGCCAAGCGGCTCGTCGTCTCGCGCGTGCTTCTGGTCCTCGTCGCCTGCGCCGCCGCATGGCTCGCGGCCTCCCGGCAGGTGGACGTCCTGTCGGTCGTGACCTGGGCGTTCTCGCTGGCGGCGGCCGGGTTCTTTCCGGCCCTCGTCCTCGGCATCTGGTGGAAGCGGGCGACGAGCTGGGGCGCCGTCGCCGGAATGCTGGCCGGATTTTCGACCGCGCTCGCGATCCTGGCCGTCACCCGGTTCGCGCCCGAGGAAGGCGTTCGCTGGCTCGCCATGACGCCGGCGCCCGGAGATGCCGCGGCGCTCGCCGGCAGGGCCATCGAGGCGATGGTTCACCTGACGCCGAGCCCGGCAATCTCTGGCCAGGTTGGCTGGTTCGGCGTCTCGAGCACCGCCATCGCGGTCATCGGCGTTCCGGTCGGGTTCGTGGTGATGATTATCGTCAGCCTCGTCACCCCGGCGCCCTCACAAGCCATGTCCCGGTTCATCGACGATATCCGCACCCCGCGCGGGCGCAGCCACATGGAGGCCGAGCGCGTGGCCGAGCGCGTGCGCGAATTCGGCCGCGGGCGACGCTGAAGCGCTTCACGACTTGATGGCGCCGGCCCGTTCCCCGCACGGGTCACGATTCTGCCGGCAACGGGCGCGGGCGCGCGCCATCATTTTCACGCCCCTAAATTTGCCCCGGTGCGCCACAGTTCCGCCCCATGCTCGCCCCGCACGAGCGCTAGGGTCGATGAACGCTCAATTGAGGCCGGCGGCAACATTCGGCGGCCCCGAAAACGGCTCCCTCAGTAGCCAGTCAGCCGGGCAGTCCCCCGAGGGAGCCGGGCCGCCGCCCCTAGGGCGGCGGCCGCTTTCATTCCGGTCAGCGCGGAATTTCACCTCGGCGGCCGCTCGCTCAGCCCGAACCGGTCGGCCGCGCCCAGCAGCCGCTCCATCATGTACTCGAAGCTGTCCATGGTCTCGTCGATCTCTTCGCGGGTGAGCCTTCCGTCGTCCGGATCGACGCCGGGGCGGATCTCCCTGTTCCGGTCCCGCTCCCGGAAGGTCGGATCGGCGCTGGCGAGCCGCCGCCGCAACTGGCGGTTGTCCCGCCGCAACTGCTCGATCTCGGCGAGCATCGCCTCGCGATCGTCCGGAACCAGTTCGCAGATCCAGTCACCGCCGGCACGCGTGCACAGCGACACCGCTCCGCTCTGACGGTCGATCCGCAGGACGCCTCCCTCCACCTGCGTCGCCACGTAGCGGTCGTCCGACCCGGCAAACCGGCTTTGGGCGAAAGTCAGCCCCGTGCCGGCGAGGGCCGCGCACAGAGCCACGAGCAACACGCGCATCATTCGCTCCTTGTTCCATTGTCGTGACGTCACTGTGGACCTCCGTCGCCAGGCGATTCTCAGGCGGCATCGCGCGCCCCGGCCGGCCCGAACCGGCCGTAGAAGGTCTCGCCCCTGGCGGCCAGATCGCGGATCAGCCTGCTTGGCGCGAACCGCTTGCCATGCGCCCTTGCCAGGCGCTCGCACCGGCGCCGGAATGCATCGACACCGACCATATCGATATAGGACAGCGGACCGCCGGTAAAAGGCGCGAACCCGAATCCGAGGATCGCGCCCACATCGCCGTCACGCACGTCGGTCAAGACGCCCTCCTCGAGGCAGCGCGCGGTCTCGAGCGCCTGGATGGTGAGAAACCGCTCGGCGAGCGCGCCCGCGTCGATCTCGCCGGCATCGCGCGCCGGCGGCAGGAAGTCGCCGAGCCCGGGCCAGAGCCGCTTCTTGCCGCGCTCGGGATAGTCGTAGAATCCCTTGCCGTTCTTGCGCCCCTTGCGGCCGCGCTGCTCGACCATCCAGCTCAGCAAGTCCTCACCCGGCGCCTGATGGGCCTCACCGAGATCGGCCCGCGCCTCGCGCATGATCGCGTGAGCCAGGTCGATGCCGACCTCGTCGTTGAGCGCCAGCGGCCCGACCGGCATGCCCGCGATCTGTCCGACATTCTCGACCATCGCCGGCGGCACCCCCTCGGCCAGCATGGCGTGACCTTCGCCGACATAGGTCGCGACCACGCGCGAGGTGAAAAAGCCGCGTGAGTCGTTGACCACGATCGGGGTCTTGCCGATCGCGGTGACGAAATCCAGCGCCGTCGCGAGCGCGGCATCCGAGGTCTTCCCGGCGGTGATGACCTCGACCAGCTCCATGCGGTGGACCGGGGAGAAGAAATGGATGCCGATGAAATTCTCCGGCCGCGTCACCGCCTGGGCGAGGCCCGTGATCGGCAGCGTCGAGGTGTTCGAGCCGATGATCGTGTCGGGTCCGACCGCGGCTTCGGCCCGCGCCGTCACCTCCGCCTTGACCTTCCGGTCCTCGAACACCGCCTCGATCACGAGATCGGCGCCGGCCAGCAGCGAGACCTCATCGCCCGGCGCGATCCGCGCCAGCACGGCGTCGCGCTCCGCCGCGCTGGTCCGCCCGCGCGCGACCTGGTGCGCGATCAGCTCGGCCGCCCTCGCCTTGCCCGCTTCGGCGCTCGCCATGTCGCGGTCGATCAGCGCCACCTCGATCCCGGCGCCGGCCGCGGCATGGGCGATGCCGGCGCCCATCATTCCGGCGCCGATGACGCCGATCTTGCGCGGTGTCCGGTCCGGCACGTTCGGCGGCCTGCGCGCGCCGGCCTTGAGCGCGCGCATCGACACGAACAAGCTGCGCATCATCGCCCGCGCCTCCGGCGTCGTCAGCACATGAGCAAAGTGCCGGGCCTCGATCGTGAGGCCCGCATCGATCGACACCAGGAGCCCGTCATGGACCGCCTGCATCAGCGCCCTGAGCCCCGGATAGTTGTCGTATGTCTCGCGCCGGTAGATCGCGTTGGCGGCGGAAAAGGTCATGACGCCGTTCTTGGAATAGGGCCCGCCGCCGGGAACGCGGAACCCCTCCCGGTCCCAGGGCTGCTTGGCCTCGCCCTCGCCGGCCAGCCACGCCCTGGCCCGGGCGATCAGCTCGTCAGCCGGCGCCAGCTCGTCGATCAGCTTCGCCCGCAGCGCCTCGCGTGGCCTCAGCGTCTGCCCGCGCAGCATGAGCTGGAGCGCGTCTCCCGCGCCGATCATGCGCGCAAGGCGCTGGGTCCCGCCGGCGCCCGGCATGAGGCCGATCCGACCCTCGGGAAGCCCGAACCGGGCATCGCCCGAATCCGCGGCGATGCGGTGGTGACAGCCGAGCGCGATTTCGTAGCCGCCGCCGACCGCGGTGCCGGGCATCGCCGCCACCACCGGCCGCCCGCAGGTCTCGATCCGGCGGATGACATCGGACAGCCGCTTGATGGACTGGACGAGCTGGTCCATGCGGGCCGGGTCCCGGGCGGCGCCCTCGGCCAGTCCCGAGATCTGGCGCAGCATGGTCACATCGGCGCCGCCGCAGAACCCCTCCTTGGCGCTGGTCACGATCACGCCCGCGATCGCCTCGTCGCCGGCGAAACGGGTGGCCAGCGCCTCGAGCTCGTCGACGACCGCCATGGTGATGAGGTTGGTGGACTTGCCCGGCATGTCCCAGGTGACGAGCGCGATCCCGTCGCCGTCGATGTCGATGGTGAAATGAGGGCCGCTCATCTTGGCTTCACACTCGCTCGATGATGGTTGCCGTTCCCATGCCGGCGCCGATGCACAAGGTGACGAGGCCGGTTCCGAGGCCGCGCCGCTCGAGCTCGTCGACCAGGGTTCCGAGCAGCATGGCCCCGGTCGCCCCCAGCGGATGGCCGAGGGCGATCGCCCCGCCATTGACGTTCACCCTGCCCCGGTCGATGCCGAGATCATCGCTCGCGCGCAGCACCACCGAGGAGAACGCCTCGTTGATCTCGAACAGGTCGATGTCATCGATGCTCATGCGCGCGCGCGCGAGCACCTTCCGCGTCACCTCGGCCGGTCCCGTCAGCATGATCGCCGGCTCCGTGCCGATCGCGGCGAACGCCCTGATCCGCGCCCGTGGCCTGAGGCCGGCCGCCCGACCCGCCTTCCGGCTGCCGAGCAGGATCGCGGCCGCGCCGTCGACGATCCCGGAAGAGTTGCCGGCATGATGGACGTGGTTGATCGCCTCGATTTCCGGATAGCGCTGGATCGCGACCGCGTCAAAGCCCGCAAGCTCGCCCAACTGGGCGAACGATGGTGTCAGGCTCGCGAGCGACTGCATGGTCGAATCGGGGCGCATGTGCTCGTCGCGATCGAGCAGCGTGATCCCGTTGACATCCTTCACCGGCACCACCGATCGGGAGAACCGGCCTTCCGCCCAGGCGCGTGCCGCGCGGGTCTGGCTTTGCACCGCGAAGGCGTCGACATCGTCGCGGCTGTACCCGTATTTGGTCGCGATCAGGTCGGCCGAGACCCCCTGGGGCAGGAAATAGGATCTCAGCGCGATCGCCGGGTCGACCGGCCAGGCGCCGCCGGACGCGCCGATGCCGACCCGGCTCATCATCTCGACCCCGCCCGAGATCGTCATTTCGGCCTGGCCGGAGATGACTTCGGCGGCTGCGATGTTGGTGGCGTCGAGGCCGGACGCGCAGAACCGGTTGACCTGGATGCCCGGAACGCGCTGGTCGAAGCCGCACGCAAGCGCGGCCGCGCGGGCGATGTCGCCGCCGGCCTCGCCAACCGGATCGACGCAGCCCAGCACGACGTCCTCGACCAGCGAGGTATCGAGATCGTTGCGCGAGCGCAACGCGTCGAGAACGCACCCGGCGGCGGCAAGCGAGGTCACCTCGTGCAGACTGCCATCGGGCTTGCCGCGCCCGCGCGGCGTGCGCACGTGGTCGTAGATGTAGCATTCCCGCTTCGCCATCAGCTTCCCCGACTTGTCGTCACCGCCGCCAGCACGGGTTCAGAACCGTTCGGCCGGCAATGCCATCACCGTGTCCGCCCCGGCGCTGACGCGGGCGAGCCGAGTCGCCGATTCGGGCAGCGTTCGCTGGGCGAAGTGGCGTGCAAGCACGAGCTTGGCATGAAAGAAGTCGGCATCGCCATCGCGCTCTGCAAGCCCCCGCGAGGCCGCCGACGCCATCATCGTCCACATCAGCCCCAGCGCCACCAGCCCGAACAGATGCATGTAGTCGTCCGCTCCGGCGCCCGCGTTGTCGGGTTTTGCCAGCGCGTTGGCCACGAGCCAGTTGGTCGCGGCCTCCAGATCGTCCCGCGCGCGCTTGAGCGCCTGCGCGATCTCGCGGACGTTTTCGTCGCCGTCCACGTCCGCCAGCGCGCGGTCGACTTCGGCGAAGAACGCGACCAGCGCCCTGCCCCCGTCGCGCGGCAGCTTGCGGCCGACGAGATCGAGCGCCTGGACCGCGTTCGCGCCCTCGTAGATCATGGCGATCCGCGCATCACGAACGAACTGCTCCATCCCGGTCTCGCAGATGTAGCCGTGGCCGCCGAACAGCTGTTGCGCCAGCACCGTGTTGGCAAAGCCGCGATCGGTGAGGACCCCCTTGACCACCGGGGTGACAAGGCCGAGCCGGTCTTCCGCCGCCTGCGCCGCCGTCTGGTCGCCGGCCCGTGCGGCGGACGCCGAGAGCGCCGTCCACGTCACCAGCGCCCTCGCAGCCTCGTTGAAGGCGCGGATATCCATCAGGATCCGCCTCACATCCGGATGGACGATCAGCGGGTCGGCCGGCTGGTCGGGAAAGGCCGGTCCGGTGAGCGCGCGCCCCTGCAGCCTTTCGCGGGCATAGCCGGCGGCATTCTGATAGGCGACCTCGGACGCGGCCAGCCCCTGGACCCCGACCCCGATCCGGGCCTCGTTCATCATCGTGAACATCGCGGCCAGGCCGCGGTTCTCCTCGCCGATCAGCCAGCCCGTCGCGTCGTCATACTGCATCACGCAGGTGGCGTTGCCGTGGATGCCCATCTTGGTCTCGACCGACAGACACTGAACGCCATTGCGCGCGCCGATGCCGCCATCGGCGCCGGGGAGAAATTTCGGCACCACGAACAGTGAAATTCCCCTGGTTCCGTCCGGGGCGCCCTCGATGCGGGCAAGCACCAGATGAACGATGTTCTCGGCGAGGTCGTGCTCGCCGGCGGAGATGAAGATCTTGGTGCCGGAAATGCGGTGGGTGCCATCGCCGGCGGGGACGGCGCCGGTGCGGATGAGACCGAGATCGGTGCCGCACTGGGGCTCGGTGAGGTTCATCGTTCCGGTCCACCGGCCGCTCGCGAGCTTCGGCAGACAGATCTGCTTCAGCTCCTCGCCCGCGTGGCGTTCGATCGCCGCATAGGCCCCGATCGACAGTCCCACATACATCGCCAGCGCCATGTTGGCCGAGTTCAGATACTCGCTGAGCGCGACGCCGAGCCAGGCCGGCAATCCCTGGCCGCCATGCTCGGGCGCCGCCGTCAGGCCGATCCAACCCCCCTCGGCCAGCAGATCGTAAGCCTGCCTGAAGCCCTGCGGCGTCCTGACGACACCGTTCTCGATCCGGCACCCTTCGCGGTCGCCGGTCTGGTTGAGCGGCGCCAGGGCCTCCTCGGCAATGCGTCCGATTTCCTCCAGCAGCGCGTGCACGACATCGCTGCCGACTTCGGCCATGTCGGGCATCCCGGCGCGGAGCTGGCCGGAGAAGACACGCTCGAGCAGGAACTCGCTCTCCGCAATCGGCGCCTTGTAGCGGGGCATCTCGGCATCCTCTCACGGCGGGCGACCCGGGACGCACCGACCGGCGCCCCGGCCAACGATACGCCCGATTGCCGTCCGGGTTAACGTCCCGTTTTCACACATCCGGACCGGTCGCTTAACCGTTTCTTTACCACGTCCTGAAATCGTGAGCTGCGGGATTGAGAGCGACGTTTGACCCGCATCCCGCTCGTGCCGGACCCGGCAATGACAGAAACGGCATGGCAGACATGAAACCGGGAGTTCCCTGGAGCGTCAAAGGCATCGAGCCGCAAGCGCGCGAAGCCGCCAAGGATGCCGCCCGGCGCGCGGGTCTGACGCTCGGCGAGTGGCTGAACCGGATGATCCTCGATCAGGACGGCGATCCTGACCCAGGCCAGCCCGCCGCCGCCCGCCCGCCATCGCACGAGCTCGCATCACGGCTCGACGCCCTCAACCGGCGTCTCGACCGGCTCGGCGACGAGCGCACGGCCGCCGACGCCTCCGGGCTCGCCGACCCGCGCAGGGCTCAGCGGTCCCCGCCCGATGACCATGCGGCCGCGACCGATCGCGCCGCCGAGCGGCTCGAGCGAACCGACGCGATGATCAGGTCGCTGCAGCGCGAAGTCCACGAGATCGCCGGGCGCATCGGCGCCGCCGCGCCCGCGAACCATGCCGGCGTCGAGGCGGTCGAGCGCGCGCTGTTCGAGGTTGTCGATCACATCGAGCTGTCGGACAAGCGCAACGCCGACGTTCTGAAGACCATCCAGCAGCGCCTGTCCGATCTTGCCGGCCGGGTCCAGCAAGCATCCGGACAGATCGAGGATCGCGAAAGCCGGGCGGCGATCGTCGAGCTCGAACAGCGCCTTGGCGAGCTCACGCGCAAGCTCGAGCGCGCCCGCTCGGGCGAGCTGCGCGTGGACCCCTCGGCCTTCGAACAGAAGCTGTCCGATCTCGCCGCCAAGGTCGATCGCGCGCTGCACAATCCTGCGATCGACGCCCTCGAAGCGCGGCTCAACCAGGTGACGTCCAAGCTCTCGGCCACCGAGCGGGTGATGACGCCGCAAACGGAGTTCAACCAGGTCAAGAGCGAACTCGGCAAGCTGAAGAGCGAGATCGCGCGTGCCGGTGAAGCGGTCAGGCCGACCGTGGTTCACGCCATCGAGGCACGGCTCAAGAATCTCGACGCCGAGCTTTCGGGCATCCGCTCGAACGCGGCCTCGATGAAGGATGTCAGGGACCTCGGCCAGCGGCTCGACGAGGTCTCTTCGCGGATGAACACCTCCGAGCAGGCGCTCCGCTCGGCCGAGCGCATCGGCTCGTTCGAGGAGCGGCTGAACAAGATCAGCCAGAAGCTCGAGAGTTCGCCGCCGGCCGCCGGACCTCACCCCGGGATCACGGCCCTCGAAGACCGGGTCAACGAGATCGCCGAGCGCCTTGCCGGTCGCACCGATCAAGCAGGCGCCGCGCCCGCCATCACCCGGCTCGAATCCCAGATCAACGATATCGCCGCGCGGCTGGCGCGCACGGAAGGAAAGTTCGAGGCCCTCGAGACCATCGAGCGCAGCCTGTCGGAGATTTTCGGCTCGATCGAGGCATCACGCCGGGCGGCGATCGATGCCGCCGAACGCGCCGCCGGCGAAGCGGTCCGCAACCTCTCGGCCAACGCCGCCGAGCCCGGTGAAATCGCGACCGCCGACGCGCTGACCGCGCTCGAGCGCGGCCTCGCCGAGGTCAAGAGCCATGCCGCGAGCGCGGAGAAACACAATCAGGATACGCTCGAGGCCATCCACGACACCCTCAAGCGCGTGATCGAGCGCCTCGGCAAGCTCGAGCTCGCCGGCACCACCGCTCGCGGCGCGAGGTCCGCCGGCGCATTCGACTGGTCGCCCGGCCGGCGTCTCTCGCCGGCCATCGCCAGCGAAGCCGAGGAACCCGGCGAGGATTTCGACGACTTCCGTCTGCCGCCGCTTCCCGAGGCCGATGGGCCCGACGAAACGCGCCCGGCCGCAGATGGTCCCGCGCCCGCGCCTGCGGAAAATTCGCGCTCGGCCGATCTCGACGGGGCCGCGGCAGCGGCCCAGTTTGCCCGCGCATACGACAGTCCCCCGCCCGCGGTCTCCCGCAACGAGGACTTCATTGCCGCTGCCCGCCAGGCGGCGCGCGCCGCGGCGGAGGCCCAGGATGGACTTGACCCCGCCCCGGAAGGCGGCAACTCGAACCTGTCACCCACCAGGAGCCTCATCAGCAGGTTCAGGGGGCGCAAGAGAGCGCTGCTGTTCGTGGCGGCGGGCCTGCTGATCGCCGCCGGCGCGCTCTCGCTGTCGGGCGGGCTCAACCCACTGGGTCCGGCGTCCGGCGGCAAGCCCGGCGTGCCGGAGCGGGCGTCCTCCTATGCCATCCCGCCGGCGGCCGACGCCGCCACCCTGGCCGAACCGTCGCGCGAGGACGATGCCGACCAGGCCAACATCCTCGGTCCCGCGACACCAGGCGATCCCGCAACCCCGAACACGGACCCGGTCGACCTCACTCCCTCGCGGGCGGCCGCAACCGACCCCTCGGACCGGGGTTCCGACACTCCGGCCGGCCTCACCCCGATCATCACCATCGCCCCGACCGAGGAGCCGGGCGGTGAAACGGTTCTCTCGCCGCGCATCGCCAAGACAGCCGAACCCGCAAGAGCCGAGACCGATCGAGACCGCGCGGCCGCCGATGCCCCGGCGGCGGACGAGGGCACGCCCGGCGCCCGTTCCGCCGACATTCCGCTGACAGCGATGGCGATCACCGTCGAGCCCGAAACGCGTTCGCTTGCGGCCGGCGCCGGCCCGGGGCCGGCTTCGGCTCCCCGGACGTTGACCGAAGCCGCCGAAGCCGGTGATGCCATCGCCCAGTTCGAGATCGCGGCGCGCCATGCCGACGGCCGCGGCGGACGAACCGATCTCGGTGCCGCGGCCGAATGGTACCAGCGCGCGGCGGCCCAGGGCCTGGCTCCTGCCCAGTACCGGCTTGGCGCACTTTACGAGAAGGGCCAGGGTGTCCCCCAGGACCTTTCGGCCGCCCGGATCTGGTATCAGCGGGCGGCCGAGCAGGGCAATGTCAAGGCGATGCACAATCTCGCGGTCCTGCTTGCCGGCGCCAGCAACGGCAACGCCGACTATGCCCGGGCGGCCCGCTGGTTTCTCGAGGCCGCCGAACTTGGCCTCGCCGACAGCCAGTTCAACCTCGCGGTGCTGCACGAGCGCGGCCTCGGCATCCAGCGCGATCCGGGCGCCGCCTACAAGTGGTATGCCGTTGCCGCGGCCAAGGGCGATGCGGAAGCCGAAAAGCGGATGGGTGCGCTCGCCGGCAAGCTTGACCCCGCCACGCTCGCGCGCGCCAGCGCGGCCTATCAGTCATGGCGCGCGGCACCGCTGGACCAGACGGCGAACTTTGTCGCCGTGCCCGAGCATGACGAGCATGACGAGCCTGCGACCGGGTCCGGGCCAACGGCCAGCATCGACACGCTCGTCGCGCGGGCCCAACAGCTCCTTGCCGAGCTCGGCTACGACCCCGGTCCGGCCGACGGAGTGGCAGGTCCGCGGACCAGCGACGCGATCGCCGCCTTCGAGCGCGACCGCGGCTTGCCGGAAACCGGGGCCGCGAGTCCCGAAGTGGTCGAACAGCTGCTGTCGGCAACCTCCGGGTGACCGGCCCCCGGGCCCGCGCCTCTCCGAGCCGATTGTTGACGCCGTGCAGCGGGCGGGCTTAAACCCACAAGACCGCCGCTGCTCAATCCACGTGCCGGCCTGTTGGTGTTCCTAGCGCCCGCCCATGCAGCTGTACCTGCCAATCGCGGAACTTTCGGTCAATGCGCTGATCATTCTCGGCATGGGCGGAGCGGTCGGATTTCTGTCCGGCATGTTCGGCGTCGGCGGCGGCTTTCTCATGACCCCGCTCTTGATCTTCACCGGCATCCCGCCGGCGGTCGCCGTCGCCACTGAAGCGAATCAGATCGTCGCGTCCTCGGTATCGGGCGCGCTCGTGCACTGGCGGCGCGGCGCGGTGGACGTGAAGATGGGGAGCTTCCTGCTGTCGGGCGGGGTTGCCGGATCATTCGTCGGCGTATGGATTTTTGCCCTGCTCAGGAGCGTCGGCCAGGTCGATCTTCTGATCTTCCTGTCCTACGTCGTCTTTCTCGGGATCATCGGGACGCTGATGCTGGTCGAGAGCGTGCACGCCATCATGCGCGCTCGCAAGGCCGGCGCGACGGTCCCGCACCGGCGCGGCCAGATCAGCTGGATGCGGGCTTTGCCGCTGCGCACCAGGTTCCGCAAGTCGCGGCTTTACATGAGCGTCATCCCGCCGCTGGCGATCGGCGCGCTGGTGGGGATTCTGGCGGCGATCATGGGGGTGGGTGGCGGATTCATCATGATTCCGGCCATGATCTACCTGCTGCGCATGCCGACCAATGTGGTGGTCGGCACCTCGCTGTTTCAGATCATCTTCGTGACCGGCCTGGTCACCATCCTGCACGCGGTCGAGAACCAGACGGTCGATGTGGTGCTGGCGCTTTTGCTGCTGATCGGCGGCGTCGTCGGCGCCCAGTTCGGTGCCAGAGCCGGACAGAACCTGCGCGGCGAGCAGCTTCGCGCCCTCCTGGCGCTGATGGTGATCGCGGTCTGCCTGCGCCTGCTGTTCGATCTCGTCGTCGAGCCGGAAGAGCGCTATGAGCTCGCTCCCGCTGGCGAGACGGATCGCTGATGCGGTTTCCGGCCCAAATCATTGCCGGAGCGCTGGGCGTCCTCGCCGAGGCCTGCCCGCTCGCAGCGCAGGAAGACCTCGTCACCGACATCTCCCAGCACCAGATCTCGATCCGGTCCAATTTCACCGGCGCCGACCTGCTTTTGTTCGGCACCGTCGGCAGCACGCCATCCGATGAACGCGACATCGTCATCGTGGTGCGCGGGCCCGATGCGCCGGTCGTCGTGCGCCGCAAGGAGCGGATCGGCGGCATCTGGGTGAATTACGGTTCGGCGGAAGTCGAGAACATGCCGGGCTACTACGCGGTGGTCAGCACGCGCCCGCTGGAGGAGATCGCGCCAGCCTCGGTCCTCGAGCGCTACGGCATCGGCGTGAAATATCTGGGGCTGCGCCCGCCGGAGGGAAAGGCCGCACCCCTCCCCAAACCCTATGTCGAGGCCGCCACCCGGATCAGGTCCAGGGAGGACCTGTTCGTCGAGCAGCCCGGCAAGGTTCTGTTTCTCGGCACCTCGCTGTTTCGCGCCACGATCGGGATGCCCGCCAATGTGCCCGACGGCCTTTACACCGCGCGGGTCTATCTGTTCTCGGAGGGCAATGTCCTGCAGGCGCAGACCTCGACCCTGTTCGTGAACAAGGTCGGGTTCGAGCGCCTGGTGTTCGACTTCGCCCAGACCCGGCCGTTGGCCTATGGAATTCTGGCGGTCCTGATCGCGCTGTTCGCCGGCTGGGCCGCTTCGGCGATCTTCCGCGGGCGGTGACATGCCCGATCACGCGGCGCCGGCCCGCCACGGGGCCGATGCGCCGGCGTCGGCGGACAGACGCGGCGGCGCCAGCCGATAGACCCGGCGCCCGCCAAGCATCCAGGCGCGAAAGTCGCGGCCCGGGAACAGCGCCGCGAACGCATCGTCGAGGACGTTGAGACCCCCGGCATAGGCCCCGAGCGCCGGCATCACCACGCGCATCGCACTGGCGGCAAAGCATCGCCGGCGCAATGAACGCCCCCGCCTCGTGAGCCGCGCCACCGGATGGAGATGGCCGGCGATCTCGCCCGCACCACCGCTTGCGGACGGCTCGTGACGGAACGTGAGCGCGCCCAGGCTGACTTCCGAAGCGGCCTCGCCGCCGAGGCCCGGCGGCGGCTCGGGGTCGTGATTGCCCGAGACCCAGATCCAGCGCCGGCCGCCGGCGAGCGCCTGAAGCCGCCCGCGCATTTCGGCCCCGAGTCGCAGATGGCTGTCGCCGCGATGAAAACTGTCGCCGAGGGCGATCACGGTTTGCGGGCGATAGCGCCCGATCAGCCGCTCGACCACCATGAGCGTGTCCGGCGTGTCGTAGGGTGGCAGCATGACGCCGGCCCGCGCGAACGCCGCACCCTTTTCGAGATGGAGATCGGCAATTGCGAGCACCGCCCGCTCGGGCCAGTAGAGCCCGCCGAGCGGATCGGCGAGGAGGCGGGCGCCAGCGACGACAAGCTGCGCCGCTCCACCGGGAACCACCACGTCAGACAAGCCGCATCGCCTCCCCGGCCATCGCCTCGGCCGCTTCGGCCATCAGCGCCTCGTCGGCCTCGCCATGGACCGGCTCGCGGCCGATTTCGAGCATCACCGGCACCGCCAGCGGCGAGACCTGACCCAGCGATTTGAACACGATTCGCCCCTTGATGCGCCTGAGCAGTTGCGCGAGCCGCGCGATGTCGATCTGGCCGGAGGCGGCGTCGCTCCAGGCCGCCCGCATCAGAACGTGGTCGGGCTCGTGGCCGCGCAACACGTCATAGATGAGATCGGACGAGAACGTCACCTGCCGGCCGGTCTTCTCGTGTCCCGGAAACCGCCGCTCGATCAGGCCGGAGATGATGGCGCAGGCGCGGAAGGTGCGCTTCATCAGGCTCGACCCATGGAGCCACGCCTCGAGATCGTCGCCCAGCATGTCCTCGGCGAACAGGTGATCCAGATCGAGATCTCCGTGCTCGACCATCAGCCCGAGGTCGCGCAAGGCCCAGATCGCGAGCGCGTATTCGCTGGCGACGAAACCCATCGGCCGCGCGCCGGCCCGCTCGAGCCGGCGAGTCAGCAGCATGCCGAGCGTCTGGTGCGCGAGCCGGCCATCGAACGGGTAGCAGACGAGGTAATGCTTGTCGGCGCGCGGAAACGTCTCGACCAGGAGGTCGCGCGGGCCCGGCAGCACCGATTTCCGGCGCTGGACGCCGAGCCATTCGCGCACCTGAAGGGGAAGCTCGCGCCAGCCGTCCGGATCGGCGAGGAGCGCGCGCACGCGGGTCGCGAGATAGCTCGAGAGCGGAAACTTGCCGCCCATGTAGGAAGGGATCTTCGGCGCGTCATCATGGGTCCGGCTCGCCAGCGCCTCGCCCTCGTGCATCGCCTCGAACCGCAGGATCTGGCCCGCGAACAGGAACGTGTCGCCGGGGGTGAGCTGGTCGATGAAATACTCCTCGATTTCGCCCAGCACCCGCCCGCCGCGGCCGATCGGCACCAGCCGCCCGCGCCCGCGCCGGCGCCCTCCCACCTGGCGGATCGTGACCATCGCCTCCTCGACGATGGTGCCGACATTCATCCGGTAGCGCTGGGCAAGGCGCGGGTGCGCGAGCCGCCAGGTGCCGTCCTCGCGCCGCCTCAGCCGCGCGTAGCGCTCATAGGACCTGAGCGCATAGCCGCCGGTGGCGACGAACGCGACCACGCGGTCGAACTCGGCCCGGCCGAGCGCGTGATAGGGCCTGGCCGAGCGCACCTCCTGGTAGAGCGCGCCCGCCTCGAACGGGCCGGCGCAGGCGGTTCCCATCACGTGCTGGGCGAGGACGTCGAGCCCGCCCGCCCGCGCGACGACCGAATCCTGATGGCGCGCGCGCACCGCGTCGAGCGCCGCCTTGCATTCCAACACCTCGAACCGGTTGGCGGGAACCAGGAGCGCCCGGCTCGGGCTGTCGAGCCGGTGGTTGGCGCGGCCGATGCGCTGCATCAGCCGGCTCGACCCCTTGGGCGCGCCGATATTGATGACGAGATCGACCTCGCCCCAGTCGATCCCGAGATCGAGGGTCGAGGTCGAGACCACGGCTCGGAGCCGGCCGGCCGCCATCGCCGCCTCGACCTTGCGCCGCTGGCGGACGTCGAGCGAGCCGTGATGGAGCGCGATCTCGAGCCCGTCGTCGTTGATCCGCCACAGCTCCTGGAACACGAGCTCGGCCTGCGAGCGCGTGTTGACGAACACCAGCGACATGCGGTGCGCCTTGAGCGCGGCATAGATATCGCCCATCGCGTAACGGGCGCTGTGGCCGGCCCACGGCACATGCTCGCGCGAGGCGAGGATCGAGATCCGCGGCTCGGCCCCGTCCTTGCCGGTCACGATCCGCGCCGCCGCGCGCGTCCCCGCCGGCGCCGAGACCAGGAACTCCGCCAGATAGTCGGGATCGGCGACCGTTGCGCTGAGCCCGATCCGAACCGCCCGCGGCGCGAGCACCCCGAGCCGCGCGAGGCCGAGCGACAGCAGATCGCCGCGCTTCGACGCCGCCAGCGCATGAAGCTCGTCGAGAACAATATATCGCAAGTCTTTGAAATAACGCGCGCAGTCACCCGACGCCAGCAGCAGCGCGATCTGCTCGGGCGTGGTCAAGAGGATGTCCGGCGGGCTCATCCGCTGGCGCTGGCGCCGGCCGGCCGGGGTGTCGCCGGTGCGGGTCTCGAGCCGGACGTCGAGCCCCATTTCCGCGACCGGCGCCGCGAGGTTGCGGGCGATGTCGACCGCGAGCGCCTTCAGCGGCGAGACATAGAGCGTGCCGAGACCGCGGGTGCGCGAGCGGCTCGCCGCGTCGGCAAGCCCCGTGAGCGCCGGAAGGAACCCCGCGAGGGTCTTGCCGGCGCCGGTCGGCGCGATCAGGAGCGCCGAGCGTCCGGCGACCGCCGCATCGAGGATGGCGAGCTGGTGGGCATGGGGGCTCCAGCCGCGCGCGGCGAACCAGGACGCGAACGGCTCGCCGAGCACCATGCCGCGCGCTGGCGGAGCGGCGCGCGCCTTCTCTTCAACGCCGGACATGCGGCCGCCCGGTTTGCGGGCTTGATTGCCCGGCCCCCGCGCCTATGTTGGCGGTGAGCCGGGCGCGGCGCCGCGTTGCCGCCGCCCCTCGCGGAGCCCGAGAGATGTCCGAGCGCTTCTTTGGCGGCCAGCCCGCCGCCGTGATCACCCGCCTCATCGTCATTTCGATCGTGGTCGGCGTCATCCTGACCGCCATCGGCATCAGCCCGTTCGAGATCGTCGACAGCGTAAAGCGACTCGCGCTGCGCATCTACAATATGGGCTTCGGGGCGGTCGAGTGGCTGTTCCGCTATTTCTGGCTGGGCGCGATCATTGTCTTCCCGGTGTGGCTGGTCTCGAGGCTGTGGTCGACGTTCGCGAGCGAGGAATCGCGCGCGAGCAACCGCCGCTCCGCCCCGCCGCCGGGCGGTGACACATAGGCCACCGGCCGGCATTTTCACGTGACGATCGTTGGCGAGGCGCCCGCGAGCGCGCGGGTGACGCATGGACAGGTGCTGCGCATCGCGCTTCCCATGACCCTCGCCTACCTGTCGACGCCGCTTCTCGGCTTTACCGACACGACGGTCATCGGCCGGTTGGGTTCGGCCGAGCTTCTGGGCGGCCTCGCCATCGGCGCGATCCTGTTCGACTTCATTTTCACCGTCTTCAACTTCCTGCGGATGGGGACGACGGGACTGACCGCCCAGGCGATCGGAGCCGGGGACCGGGCGGGCGCCGCCGCCATCTTATGGCGCGCGCTCTCGATCTCGCTGCCGGTTGGCCTCGCGATCATCGCCCTCGCCGGGCCGATCCGCGAGACCGGTCTGGCATTGATGGGCGGCGGCGCGGAGGTCCAGGCCGCGACCCGGCGCTATTTCGACATCCGCATCCTCGCGGCCCCGCTCACCCTCGCGAACTACGCGGTGCTCGGCTGGTTTCTCGGCCACGGCCGCGCCGGCATCGGCCTCTTGCTTCAGACCGTTCTCAACGGCACCAACATCGCGCTGTCGGTGTCATTCGTGATCGGGCTCGGCTGGTCGATCGAAGGCGTCGCCTGGGCGACCCTGATCGCCGAGGCCGTGGCGCTCTGCGCGGGCCTGGTGCTGGTCGCCGGCATCCACGGCCGCCAGGCGCTGGCGCCGCCGACACTCGTTTTCGATGGCGCCAGGTTCGCCCGACTGTTCGCGGTCAATCGCGACATCATGATCCGCTCGACCGCGCTGCTGTTCGTGTTCGCCTTCTTCACCGCCGAAGGTGCGCACCTCGGCGACCTGGTGCTCGCCGCCAACGCGGTTCTGGTCAATTTCTTCTTTCTCGCCAGCTACTTCCTCGATGGTCTTGCGGTGGCGGCCGAACAGCTTGTCGGCACCGCGATCGGCGCGCGGGCGCGCGCGCGGGCCGGGCAGGCGATCCGGCTGACCGTGGGATGGGGACTGGCGATGGGGCTCGTCGCCGCGGCGGTCCTGTTCGCCGCCGGGCCCGCGATCATCGACTTCGTCACCACCGCTCAGCCGGTGCGCGAAGCCGCGCGGGTGTACCTCCCCTGGGCCGCGGCGACGCCGCTGGTCGGCGCCCTCGCCTTCGAGTTCGACGGCGTCTACATCGGCGCGACCTGGAGCCGGGAGATGCGCAACTGGATGCTGGCGAGCGTTGCGCTGGCCGGGATCGTGTGGTGGATCGCGCTGCCGGTCCTCGGCAATCACGGCCTGTGGCTGGCGCTTCTGGTCTTTCTCGGCGCGCGCGGGATCACGCTGGCGCTCAGATGCCCGCGCAATCTCGATCGCGAGTTCGGCGCGGCTTCGACGCTGGAGGCCATATCCCGCTGACGCGGAATCCGCGCCGTCACGACACGCAAAGTCACAGGCCGAGATCCTTGAGCCCGTCCGCGCCGGTTCCGACGGCTTCCGCGATCGAATGATGGCCTTCCCGCTCGAGCACCGCCGCGAGCTCGGTCTTGATCCGGGCGACGATCCCCGGCCCCTCGAACACCATCGCCGTATAGAGCTGAACGAGGCTCGCGCCGGCCCTGATCTTGGTATAGGCATCGCCGCCCGAGGCGACACCGCCAACGCCGATCAGAACCAGCCGGCCGCGGGCGACGAGATGGGCGCGCGCCAGCATGCGGGTCGCGAGCGCGAACAGCGGCCTGCCCGAAAGCCCGCCCGCCTCGGCGGCGAGCGCGGGATCCGTGAGACCCGCTCGGGAGAGCGTCGTATTGGCGACGATGAGGCCGTCGACGCCGCGGGCAACACACGTCTCGACGATGGCCGCGAGCGCCGAATCGCCGAGATCGGGGGCGATCTTGACCAGAAGCGGCGGCCTCGGCCCGGCCATCTCCGCCAGCGCCTCCACGGCGCCGGCGAGGAGTGCCCCCAGCGCGCCCTCCTGCTGAAGGTCCCTGAGGCCCGGCGTGTTCGGCGAGGAGATGTTGACGGTCAGATAATCGGCGAGGCCGGCAAAGGCGCGAGCCCCCGCGACATAGTCGCCGATCCGGTCGGCGCTGTCCCGGTTGGCGCCGATATTGACCCCGACGATGCCATTGCGGGCTCGCTCTGCCAGCCGATCCTTCGCCCGTTCCTGCCCTTCGCTGTTGAAACCGAGCCGGTTGATCAGCGCCTCGTCCTTGACCAGCCGAAACATGCGCGGACGCGGATTTCCGGGCTGCGGCCGCGGCGTCACGGTCCCGACCTCGACGAACCCGAAACCCATCGCCAGCAGGGGACCTGGAACCTCGGCATTCTTGTCGAAGCCCGCCGCCATCCCGAGCGGATTGGCGAAGTCGAGCCCCATCAGGCTCTGGCCGAGGATCGGCGGATCGGGCCGGGTTGGGCGCGGATAGACGCCGAGCTTGAGCGCGCTGATCGCCAGGTTGTGGGCCACCTCCGGGTCGGCGCGAAACAGGGCCGCGCGCACGAAGCGGTAGGGATCGATGCTCATCTCCGCCGGCGCCTCGCCCATCTCATCGGTACGTCTTCCCCATGGGTTCCATTTCCTATATTATAGGAATAAATGCTGATAACGGACATCTGACCGCGACGGATGCTCATGCTGTCCCACCGCGACATCTGGCGCGCGATCGACATGATGGCGGGCCGCCATGGGCTGACCCCATCGGGCCTCGCGCGCCGCGCCGGTCTCGACCCAACCGCCTTCAACCCTTCCAAGCGCGTCTCCACCGACGGCCGCGCCCGCTGGCCGTCGACCGAAAGCATCGCCAAGGTGCTGGAGGCGACCGGCGAGACGGTCGACAGCTTCTTTGCTCCGGCCGCCACTGTCGCGCGCGCGGGCGCGCACCCGGTGCCGCTGATCGGCCTCGCCCAGGCGGGCTCCGGCGGCTATTTCGACGATGCCGGATTTCCCCTCGGCGCCGGCTGGGAGAAGATCGCCTTTCCCGATCCCGGGCTCGACCATGCCTATGCGCTCGAGATTTCCGGCGACAGCATGGAGCCGGTCTACCGCGACGGCGACGTCGTCATCGTCGCGCCGGGCGCGAGCCTGCGCCGTGGTGACCGGGTGGTCGCCAAGACCCGCGACGGCGAGGTGATGGCCAAGGTCCTCGGCCGCCGCACCGCCGACACGGTCGAGCTGATCTCGCTCAACAGCGCTCACGAGGACCGCCGCCTGCCCGCGTCCGAAATCGAGTGGATCGCCCGCATCGTCTGGGCCAGCCAGTAGTCCTGACGAATTCTCACGCCGGCTCGCGGACGAGTTCGCCCGCGAGCGCCTTCGCGATCAGGTCCCGCGTTTCGGCGATCCCGTAAAGTGCCACGAACGAGCCGAAGCGCGGCCCCTGGCTCTGGCCGAGCAGCACCTCGTAGATCGCGCCGAACCAGTCGCGCAGCGGCTCGAACCCCGCCTGCCTGCCGACCTCATAGACCACGTTCTGGATGGTCTCCGCGTCGGCCCCGGGGGCGAGCGTGGCGAATTCGTCGGCGAGGCGCTGAAGCGCCGCGCGCTCGCGCGCGTCCGGGGCCCGGTAGCGCTTCGCCGGTTTCACGAAGTCGTTGAAATAGGCGACCGCGTAACCGACCAGCTCGTCGAGCTTGGGATATTTCCGGGGTGTCGCGTCCGGCCCGGCATAGTTGCGGATGAAGCCCCACAGAACGGCGCTGTCCTCGGAGTTGGAGGCGCTGGCGAGATTGAGCAGCAGGTTGAAGCTGACCGGCACCTCGATCCTGGGCGGCCGGCCCGAATGGATGTGCCACACCGGGTTCGCGAGCTTTTTCTCGGGCGTGTCCGCCTCCTCGAAACGCGAGAGGTGGGCGAGATAGTCGTCCACGTTCTTCGGGATCACGTCGAAATAGAGCCGCCTGGCCTTGCGCGGCGCCTGATACATGAACAGCGACAGGCTCTCGGGCGAGGCGTAGGTCAGCCATTCATCGATGGTCAGCCCGTTGCCGCGCGACTTCGAGATCTTCTGCCCCTCCTCGTCGAGGAACAGCTCGTAGTTGAAGCCGTCCGGCGGGGTGGCGCCGATCGCCTTCGCGATCCGGCTCGCATAGGTGACCGAATCGATCAGATCCTTGCCCGACATCTCGTAGTCGATGCCGAGCGCCGCCCAGCGCATGGCCCAGTCGGGCCGCCACTGCAGCTTGCAGGCCCCGCCGACGACCGAATGCTCGAACGGCTTGCCGATCGGCTCGGCGGTGAGCGGATGGACGACCTGGAACACGGCCGTCCCGGCCGCGGGCCGCGCCTCGACAATCTGCGCGAAGTGCAGGACCTGGCGGCGCTTTTCGCCGTTCAACTCATCGAGAATGGGAAGGAACGGACAATAGGTCTTCCGCCGTTCGGGCCCAAGCAGCGGCAGAACGATGTCGCGCACCCGCTGGTGCAACTCGAGCATCTTGAGGAGTGTCTCGTCGAAGCGGCCGGAGCGATAGGTTGCGGTCGAGCTCATGAACTCGTAGGCGAAGCCGAACCGGTCGAGGAACGCGCGCAGCATCGCGTTGTTGTGGTGGCCGAAGCTCTCATGCTGGCCGAACGGGTCGGGCACGCTGGTGAGCGGGGTCGGGTTGCGCACGATCCGGCCCGCCTGGTCGCGCTCCTCCACGTACCGCGCGAGCATGTCCTTGTTCGGAACGTTGTCCGGGACCTTCCTCAGCCCGTCGAGATCGTCGGAAAACGAGATCAGCCGCGTTGCGACCCGTCCCTCGGTCAGCACCTCGAACGCGTGGCGCACCATGCTCGTTCGCGCGACCTCGCCGAAGGTGCCGATATGCGGCAGGCCCGACGGGCCGTAGCCGGTCTCGAACACCGCCGGCCCGTTGCCGCCGCGTGCCTCGATGCGCCGGGCGACCTTGCGCGCTTCCTCGAACGGCCAGGCACGGCTCGCCGCGCCCGCCCTGGCGAGATCGGCCGGACTGCCCACTCCGCCCATGGCGTATCCTTCGATTGCGGCGCCGAAAGCCCACCTATGGAGTGCCCGACCGGCACCCGTCAATGCGCATCCGTGGTGGCGCTTGTCTGACGATCGGGGCTCGCCTAGGGTCGCGCCGGACCAACCGCCCCGGAGCCCGAGACCGATGCCCGGCACAATCAGCCATCACGCCGCGCTGATCTACATCATGGTGATGATGTCGGCCGTGGACCGCAAGATGTCCGATCGCGAACTGACGCGCATCGGAAACATCGTGCGCGCGATGCCCATTTTCGCCGATTTCGACGATGAGCTGATTGTGCCGATTGCCAGCGAGTGCGCCGCCGTCCTCGACAGCGACGAGGGGCTGCAGACCGTTTTCGATCTCATCGCCGCAAGCCTGCCGCGGGTGCTTTATGAGACCGCCTATGCGGTTGGCGTCGAGATCGCCGCGGCCGACCTCAATGTCCGGCCCGAGGAAGCCCGGCTCTTGCAGATGCTGCGCAGCAGGCTCGGGCTCGACCGGTTGGCGAGCGTTGCCATCGAGCATGCCGCGCGGGTCCGGCACCTTCAGCTCGAGGCCACCTGAAGCCCCGGCGCCGGGCCTCCGACGGCGGGATTTTCGCCACCGGCTGGCCGCTGGCACGGGCGGTGCCTCGATTTGGAGGAGTCCGGCCATCCTCCAGCGGGACGCCGCCCCGATGCGGCGTAGAAAATCGTCCTGACAAGCAGGCGGTGTTGTGTTCGACTCAGCGCCGCCGAAGCATGCCGACCGCGCGAAGCGGGCACGGCCGCCGCGAGGCTATCTTCAGGGAGGACACCGCAGATGAAGCTCTATATGCACCCGGTCTCGATGACGAGCCGGCCGGTTCGCCTGCTCATCGCCGAGAAGGGCCTCGACGTCGAGGAGCAGATTGTCGATCTCATGGCGGGAGAGCACCACCAGGAGCCGTTTGTCTCGATCAATCCGAGCCGCCTCGTCCCGGTCCTCGAGGATGGTGATTTCCGGCTCACCGAAAGCTCGGCGATTCTCAAATACCTCGCAGACAGGTTCAACCTCCCCGAATACCCGAAGGATCTGAAGCAGCGCGCCCGCGTCAACGAGGTGATGGACTGGACCAACACCAACTTCTACCGCGACTGGGGCTACGGCCTCATCTATCCGCAGATCTTTCCCCACCACAGGCGGCCGGGCGACGAGGCTCAGCGGGTGACGGTCGAATGGGGCCAAGGGAACAGCCGGCGTTGGCTCGAAGTCCTCGACCGGCACTGGCTCGGCCACGGCAATGCCTACCTCACCGGCGAGCGGATCACGATCGCGGACTACTTCGCCTCCGGCATCGTGACCCTCGGCGAGGTGGTGCGCTGCGATTTCGCCAAATACCCGAACGTCGCCGCATGGCTGCAGCGGATGATGTCGCTCAAGAGCTGGCAGAGCGTCAACGAGGCCTTCTACGGATTTGCCGGTTCGCTGAAGGACCAGACTTTCGTCGCGGTGTAGCTTCCGACCCTTTCAGGCAAACGACGAGGCCGACCCTCGGCGGTTTCATGTCCGCTTTCGAGCGGTTCGCCGACATCACACGGCGGGCTGGGATGTCTCAAAGGGCCAACCACCGACATCACATCGGAGTGCCACTCAAGCCGCCACTGCAAGGAATTCACACCCACGTGGCTTTGCCACCGCGGGCCGCCCTGTACTCCCATTCGAAGTTGATGGGATCCGCCTGCTGTGATCGTGCTTTTCCGACCGCCCATGCCAGCGTGCTCTCAATGACCGAAGGTTGATCCGGCTCAAGGATTTCACATTGCGGAAATGGAGAATATCCGCCACAGGAATCAGGCTCTCAATCGACCGATTGCTCATACCAACTCGCGCTGAGTGAGACTCACGTGGGGGATTCACGGATCGGCTGAACTCTGACTCGCTACGGGGAGACCGGCAAAGGAGGTTTCCGATGGCGGCAGCGGTGAGGTTGCACGACGATTTCGATGGGCCGGGTTTGCGGGCGCCGGCGAAGGCGACCAAGGATGC